>ERZ1292625.1153-Hain-H41-01um-R1-1153-length-33702-cov-12_pt1 | contig 33702 bp, 33 predicted proteins | sample MGYA00564400_ERZ1292625 | MGnify/ENA primary metagenome ERZ1292625 (study PRJEB36523, sample SAMEA6512639) | groundwater metagenome | collected 2019-01-08 | study: AquaDiva: Metagenomics assemblies of 32 groundwater samples
CACCTGAGACTGTTAAAAGCAATATAAAAGATATATTAAGCTCCATCTATGAATCTGATTACTGGACAGTGCCTATTGCGGCAGAGGAAAAGGCAGGATACGGATATGACGATGAAACGCTTAAAAGGCTTGAGGGGGAGATGAAAGAGGCTGCCAAGAAACTTGATTTTGAACGAGCAGCGGCAATAAGGGACAGGATTAAGGAGATAAAGACAAAGATGATTGAGATAGGAATAAAATAATGAACAGAAGGCCTCGTATCCTGCCAAAATACATAATCTACGGCTTCTTTGTTATCGGCCTTATCTCTGCAATAGCATTCAGGGCAATTATAGTATTCCAGCATCTTGAGCCTTCATGGGTAAGGCCTGTGTGGTATGCAGGCATTGTCGGATACATCTTCTTTTTTCTCTACAGATACAGGATAACAAAGAAGAGGAAAAAGGCTATAGATGATTTTCAGCTTATTGACAAGGTGAAAGCCAACGCCTGCCTCACTGAAGAGGACAGGGAGATAGTTCTGTATCTTCTCTCATCAATAAAATCCTCACCCGAAGACTTGAACTATGCGATAATCTTCATCCTTTCAATCCTTGCAATACTCGCTGATATTTTGCTAACTCTGATGAAATGAATGCGTTAACAGCGCTTGCGGATATTTTCGCCTGCAATTTTGCTGCGCTTTTACTATACGAAAGCTTACTGAAAAAGATGAGATAATTCTGAAAGAAAATGATATACTAAATACCAAGATGACTATTACAGAGATAGAGAAAAAAACAAAGCTCATAACTGGGAAGGACGGGAAACCTTTAGAGGTGATACTGCCTTATAACATCTACAGACAGTTTCTTGAACTCGAAAGAAGTATGGAGATATTCAACCGCAGGGAAACACAGGAGAGCATTAAAAAGGCCAAAGAAGATATAAAACATGGCAGAGTAAAAACCTTCAGTGATGTTAAAGATGCTGTTAAATGGCTGGACAAGTAGAAATAGTTCTCACTGAAGAGTTCGAAAAAGCTTACAAAAAACTTCCGGAAGAGATCAAAAAGAAGGTTAAGAAACAATTAAAGTTCCTAAGTCATAAGCCAGCCCATCCATCCCTAAAAATACACAAACTAAACGGCGAATGGGAATTTTATGTTGACATTCATTACAGGTGTTTCTTCTTGAGAGAAGGCGGAAAGCTCACCCTTCTGACAGTTGGAAGCCACAGGGTAGTGGATAGATACAAAAAATATTAATATCGTGCTTTTTGAAGGCGATATTTTCTGCTGCAGTTTTGCTGCATTCCTCACATCCCATGCGTTTCCTGTAACTCAATCCAATGTCCTGTGAAGTGCGCTCCTAAAACAGCAAGGACAATCTTTCCATAAAGTACCAATGTGGCTTTTAGTCCTTATTACCACAAAATACCAAGCAGCTCATATTTACTCCTGTTGATTTAAATGATTTCCCCTTTCTCTTTGCCTCAAAATATGCTATATTCCCTCTATGAAACCAGTAAATCCCCATTGGGCATATTAATTGTTGGGGCTCATATATAAAGAAAACATCCTGAAAATGTTTTGCGATAACTCAAGCAAGAGAAAGAAAGGAAACGGCAATAATTCAATTATTGCTATACATGCTTCTATCTTGAGTATTTTTATTGCTCTTGTTGTATCTTTTTTTATTTACCACAAAGGCATTTTACACAATATAAAATATGATGTGTTGAAAGAAGCTGAAAAGATTAATGAAATTAGTTTTATGCGATCAATTTATTACCCTGATAATGGATTTGGAGAGTGGGCAGATAATATCAATAAATCACTAAAACATGAACGGACAGAACGTTTAAGAATTGAAATAAAAAAAGAAAAAAATATCTCACAGCTTTCTATCCCATCAACACCTGCTGATATCAAAGAACTCTTTCGCTACTTGAACTTCCTATCAGACCCCTTTCCTATAGCATTTGAAGATGAATCTTATTACACAATAGGTAACAACAAATTTATTCCTCGAGATCTATCGAATAGAGGAGAAGAAATCCTAAGAATAATAAATGTACTTGGCCATTGTTATATATTTCCTGAGGCAGCATTTGATACTGATGGTGCTTTTAAAAAGGATTTAAAGAAGATTTATTTCGGAAACATTGACGAGGTGCGAAACTGGCTTAGTGATTTAAATGAATTCGTTTTTCAGTCAAAAAGATTTCGTTATTTGATATATTTGAAACCAGAAATTAGTTATTTAAATGCCTTGAAAGAAAGGGATAAAAGATTAATAGAAAAGTGGGAGTCTTCGAGATTATTGATAGCTTTTGGAAATATCAATCCTGATAAACTATTTAATGATTTTCTTTCTAATCTTAAAGAGGCTGAAAAAATAGCAAGCTCGATACAAGATCAAATAAACCGCTATGATAAACAGAAAAATTATTTACCTTCAAAATCAGCATATATTGTTTTATATGTTATATTAGGCTTTGTTTTTTAAGTAGTGTCATTTTGCCATTAATATGTTCAAACCCCCCAAAATATTTTTATATTCATATACCAATCATTTTTTATATTGGTATTTACATTTATATATTAATAGCTTTAATAATTTAAAGCACAACAACACAATCCAGCGGATGCGTAATACGCCCCGCTCCATCTTTACTTCGGCTAACTCCCGCTTCAGCCGGGCTATCTCCATTTCTCTGTCGCCCAGCAGCCGATGTGTCTTGCCTACCTCTGAAAGCTTGCCTGCCTTACACGCTCTCACCCAGTTACTTAAGGTCGACGGAGCCAGCGATAACTGCCTCCCTGCCTCTGGTATTGATAAGCCTCCTTCAATCACAAGCTTTACTGCCTCCTGCCTAAACTCCTTCGTGTACTTCCCATACGGTATTCTCTCCATCCTGACACCTCCATTAAGTTATTTTACCTCAACTTTTGGTGTCCACTTTTTTCAGCTTACCTCAGTTTATGTGCTACAGATACGGACAGTTTACTTGCTCGCTACACATTTAGCTGCAGAAATGTTGACAGAAACTGACAATCCCCTTACAATAAAAGTCAGGATTTTTATCCTTACTGGAGGTATTTATGCTGACAGTAAAGGTTACTTCTACAGGTCAGGTCACCATGCCCAAGGGGTAAGAGACAGCATTGGAGCTCAAGGCCATGATAAAGGAGATTGTATTATGAGAAAGATTACATTCTGTATTTTAATGTCATGGTAAAAATTGCGTTAATAATTGGCGGCAGCCGTGGAATAGGACGCGCCATAGCCTTACGGCTGGCTCAATCAGGCTTTGATATTTGGTTGACTTACAAAAGCAATCATGAGGCTGCCCAAAAGGTTAAATCAGAAATAGAAAAACTGGGAAGAGCCTGTGATTTAATCCCCTTCGATGTTTCCAGTTATGAAGAGACAGAAGCTGCATTGGGAAAAAGGGTAGAGGATTTCTCCCCTGATGTCCTGGTCTACAATTCAGGCATTTCCAGAGATAATCTCCTTATGTGGATGACAAAAAACGAATGGGACACTGTGCTTTCTACAAATCTTGACGGATTCTTCAATGTAACCCGTACAATATTATTCTCCATGTTAAAGGCCAAAAAAGGGCGCATCATTGTCATCTCTTCTGCATCAGGCCAGATAGGGCAGGCAGGTCAGGTCAACTACTCTGCTTCCAAGGCCGGATTGATCGGCGCTGCCAAAGCCTTAGCCCGTGAAGTTGGCAAGAAAAACATACTTGTAAATGTGGTTGCTCCCGGGTTTATCGAAACAGATATGACAGAAGGGCTTCCCAAAGAGCAGGTTTTGAACCTGATACCCGTTAACCGGTTAGGAAGGCCTGAAGATGTAGCATCAGTTGTTAATTTTTTATGTACTGAAGAAGACATGTATATACATGGACAGGTTATTGGTATTAATGGGGGACTGGCAATTTAGAATTTGGTCTTTAAAAGTTCCATCTCCGGTAAGTAAATATAAAATTATATGAAAAAATATGACGATATAGTTGTCGGAAGCGGTATCAGCGGCATGACAATGTCCCTTATCCTTGGGATGAACGGGCGCAAGGTGCTGTTGTTGGAGAAAAGCCCGCATATCGGCGGGTCCATGGCCAGATTCTATAAAAAAGGCATTCCATTTGATACCGGATTCCATTTTACCGGCGGGCTTCATAAAGGCGGGATTCTGTATAACATGCTGTCAATTCTGGGTATCAATGATTTGATAGAGCCGATTTTCCTGTCTGAAGACAAGGCCAACATCTTTATCTTTGAACCGGAGAACAAACGCTATAACATCCCCTATGGGATACAAAGGATAAAAGAAAAATTCAAGGGTTATTTCCCTGAAGAATCAGCGGCCATAGACAGTTATTTTGACAAGGTAAAACATGTTTGCGATCAAACGCCTTCGATGAACCCGCACAATCTTATGTCTCTGCATAATCATATAAATGAAGACAGTGTTACTTTAGATGAGGTATTGAACGGCCTGACCCGCAACCCCGTGCTGAAGGCTTTATTATCCTGCTTTGCCATGTGCTATGGAGTTAGGCCGGATGAGATTTCATTTGCCAATCACAGCAGAATGTGTATTGGCCTTTACGAATCGGTTGCGCGGGTTAAGGACGGCGGGGCGGCATTTGTGAATACCTTCAGAACGAAATTTAAAGACTATGCCGTTGAAGTCAGCAGCGGCAAATATATTGCTGAACTGGCAGACGTTCGTGACAACAGGGTAGGCCGTTTTATATTGAATACCGGCGAAGAAGTTTCAGGTGACAATTGCATATTCACGATACATCCCAAGGAAATTTTAAAAGTATTGCCGGATAAATATTTGAGCCGTGCTTTTATAAACAGGGTTTCATCATTTGAGTCTTCCACGGGATTCTTTTCTGTGTTTGCGGCGTTGGAGCAGGGATATGAAGAGCCGGATTTTGATGCAAATATAGTTACTATCCTTCCGGATTATGACATAAATCAATTACTGGACCCGGCACATAAGGGGTCATCTGCTTTAGTCCTTATCAAATCCATTGAACATGCAGGAGGTAAGACTTACAAGGTAATTAGTACCTTTGAACCTTCTTATTTAGAACATGTTGAGGCATGGAGGAATACAAAGACGGGCAGCAGGCCCAGGGAATATCAGGATTATAAAAACAGGAAGGTTGAAATTACCACGGAGCGGATTTTTAAGGCATTCCCTCAATATAAAGGCCACCTTAAGATTATTGATTCAGCGTCTGTACTTACATTCAGGGACTATCTGAATAACTATGACGGCTCAGCCTATGGAATAAAACAGAAGATGGGCCAGTATAATCTCGTGGGAAAGCTGCCGTTGCGTAACCTGTATGCTGCCGGGCAGAGTTCTCTTATGCCTGGAATAATCGGCGCCATGATGTCATCATTTATTGTTGGGCGTTCTATTATCAACGAGGAGCAATACAGCAGATTTTTGAGCCAAAACCTATGCAATTAAACAGGGTGGTCATAACAGGCATGGGAGTTGTTTCCCCTTTTGGAAACGGAGTAACCGCACTTATGGATGGAATTGAAAAAGGGCGGAGTGCAGTAAAACATATGGAGGGCTGGGACCAATATACCGGCCTGCGCAGTCATGTTGGAGCGCCGGCTGAATTAATAGATGAAAAAAAGATCCCCCGCCAGAAGAGACGCTCCATGGGCCGCATGAGTATTTTTGCCGCCCAGGCAGCAGAGCAGGCGCTTGCTGATGCAGGCCTGGCGCTGTCTGAACTACCCTTATGGCAGACAGGCTGTATTATAGGTTCAACGATGGGAAGCGCCAAAAGCATTAATGATGCCTTTGAAATAATGCTGCCTGAAAAAGATATCAGCCGGCTCAATTCAGCGATGTTTTTTCAGTGCATGTCGCACACTGCAGCGGCAAATGTAGCCCAGTATCTTGGATTAAACGGATACATAATGGCCACTGCTGCTGCCTGCGCCTCTTCTCTTCAGGCAATCGGCACCGGCTATGACCTTATCAGGCTGGGCAGGCAGGATATATTGTTATGCGGAGGAGCAGAGGAACTGCATCCGACGGTCACAGGATCTTTTGACGTGCTTTTTGCGACTTCAACCGGATATAATCATTGTCCTGAAAAAACACCGAGACCCTTTGATAAGGATCGAGACGGATTGGTATGCGGAGAGGGAAGCGGTATCTTAGTCCTTGAAGAATATAAACGGGCAGTCAGCAGAAAAGCCAGGATTTATGCTGAAATTACGGGCTACAGCACCAGTGGAAACGGTTCCCATGTCAGTCAGTCAAACAAGGAATCAATGCTCTATTGCATGAAGAAAGCCCTTAGTGAATCAAAGGCAGCGCCTGAAGAGATAGGTTATATAAATGCTCATGCCACAGCAACGCGGCAGGGAGATCAGGAGGAAGCAGAGGCAATCAGAGAACTCTTCGGCGATTCTGTCCCTGTCAGCAGCCTTAAGGGATATATTGGCCATACACTGGGCGCTTCCGGCGCGACTGAATTGATAGCTTCCCTTTTGATGATGGAAAGAGGAGTCATCTATCCAACTCTGAATCTGGACACTGTAAGCCCTGAATGCGAGGGCATTGACCATGTTACAAAACAGATAAAAAAGAAGATACGTTTTATTTTGAAAAACTGTTTTGCCTTTGGCGGTGTTAACGCTGCCCTGGTCTGCAAAAAAATCTGATTGGAGGCATAAATGACTGAACAGGAAATTATTGACACCATAAACAGGGTATTTGAAGAGTCTTTTGAAATAGAAAAAGAAAAATTGCAGCCGCAGGCTCACATCTTTAACGACCTCGGGCTGGACAGTCTGGATATTGTTGATCTGATAGTCGCGCTCCAGAAAAGTTTTGGGGTCAATATTCGAAATGAGGAAAACGTCAGAAACATAAGGACACTGGGGGATGTTTATCAGTTTATTTCCGATATAAAAAATAAGGAACCCAAGAAAAACTAATGAACAGGTTTAAATTATATTTTATGAATTTATATTTTTATACTTTTTTTCTTATATCTTCTGCGATCGTCATCCCGTTGCTGTTTCTATTTGTTTTTTTTGTGTCGCTGGTCATGCCGGAACGCCACGTTATGAGGAGGTTCCGGCGTTCCATCAGTTGGTACGGCAAGGTCATGACCTCTGTCCCTTTCCCGTTCATTCGACTCCGCTACGAGGACCGTTCAGGGGGGGCCTCTGACAGGTCTTATATCTTTGTATGCAATCACAGGGCCGCTTCTGACGCCTTTTTGATGTGCGTCCTTCCCGTTGAGGCAGTACAGGTGGTCAATACATGGCCTTTCCATCTTCCTGTTCTGGGCCGTTTTGCAAGAATGGCAGGGTATCTGAATATTAAAAAAATGATGCCCGAAGATTTTAATGAAAAGGCCGCAGCCTTGCTTGATGAGGGCGCTTCGATAATCTTTTTCCCTGAGGGGACGCGTTCCGGCAACGGGGCTATGGGCCCTTTCCATGGCGCGGCATTCCGCCTGGCCCTTAAATCAAAGGCGCCCATAGTACCACTTTGCATCTCGGGAAATGAAAATATCCCTCCGAAAGGATCTCTGCTTTTGAGGCCGGGAACCATCAGGGTTCGCAGGCTGCCGGCTATTCTATGGGAAGACTACAAGGATATGAATGTGTTTTCATTAAAGAACAGGGTGCGTGAAATTATAGGGAAAGAACTTTCTCTGATGGAGTGCAGGGCATGAAAGACTTTTGTCCTTCGTACAGAGGGATTGAATTCTCAGATACGGGCATAATAAGAGAGGCCCAGGAAAAACTTCTCAGGGAACACCTGCGTTATATAGCAAGCAATTCACCTTATTACCGCAGGACACTGAAAGGTATTGATATAGAAAATACAGGCTTTGATAATCTGCACGAACTTCCGTTTACCGATAAATCTCAGCTTGGGGAATACGGTGAAGATTTTCTGGCTGTCCCTGCTTCAAAGGTAGTTGATATAGTCCTGTCTTCAGGAACTACAGGCAAGCCCACCAGGATCATGTATACTGAAAACGACCTGAAGAGGCTAGCCTACAATGAGGAGATATCCTTTGCAGGATGCGGGATCACATCTGACGATATCGTGCTTCTTACCTGCACCATCGACAGGTGTTTCATCGCCGGCCTCGCTTATTTTCTGGGCATAAGAAGTCTGGGGGCTGCTGCTGTTAGAAACGGCCTGAACACTCCTGCAAGCCATCTTGAGACCATACTGAGGACCAACCCGACTGCTATCGTCGGTGTGCCGTCTTTTATACTAAAGCTGGGGCATTATCTTGAATCAAAGGGCGTTGACCCGCGCGGGTCCGGCATAAAAAAACTGGTCTGTATAGGCGAACCCTTAAGGGACAAAGACCTGTCCCTCCTGAAAATGGGCTCGCACATTGAGGATGTATGGGGAGCGAAGGCGTTTTCGACCTATGCCTCTTCAGAAACCATCACCAGTTTCTGCGAATGTACGATGCAGGCAGGAGGGCATCTCCATCCTGACCTCGCTGTTGTGGAGATTGTTGATGAAAACGGAAAGGTTTTACACACAGGAGAAACAGGAGAGGTAGTTGTAACTCCGCTGTCTATTGAGGGTATGCCTCTGCTTAGATTTAAAACCGGCGATGTCAGCTTCCTTATAGATAAGCACTGCGGCTGCGGCCGTTTTTCTCTGCGTCTCGGCCCCATACTCGGAAGGAAAAAACAGATGATAAAATTCAGGGGTACGACCCTCTATCCTCAGGCCATATACTCTGTGCTGGACGGGATACCTGGCATAAGCAAATACTATGTCACACTCACAAGCAATTATGACCTTTCCGATCACGTAAAGATATATGTATCAGTGAACAATGGGTTATGTTCGTCGGAGAGCATTTCTGCACAGCTTCAGGCCAGTCTGAGGGTGAGTCCTGAGGTGGTCATTATGAGCGAAGAGCAAGTAATGGAGCAGGTTTATTCAGGGAATTCACGGAAATTAATAAGATTGATAGACAGGAGACAGACAAATGGAGAGTTGTAACAACAGCATGTATGGAGCTGAATTTTCTCCGGAGGAAATAGAAGATGCTGTCAGCAACAACAGGCTTTTATCAGCTGAGATAGAGTTCAGCCGCAGGTGCAATTTTAACTGCGTTTATTGTTATGTGAAAAATGGCCAGAATTTCAATGACGAATTAACTGCCGCTGAGATCAGGGATCTGGTGCTTCAGGTAAAGGACCTGGGGGCGAAGAAGATAATAATCCTCGGCGGAGAACCGATGGTCTACCCGCACCTCTTCGATATGCTGAGCTTCATAAAATCTCAGGGGCTGTACATAGAGCTCTTCACCAACGGGACAGGGATAGATGCCTCGAAGGCCCGGACATTATGTGAGTTCGGAGTTGCTGTTGTCCTTAAAATGAACTCATTTGATGAAAAGCTCCAGGACATGCTCGCAGGCAAAAAGGGCGCATATGCTCAGATACATGAGGCTTTTGAAAACCTTAAGAAAGCCGGCTATCCTTCCGGAGCTCCTCTTGGGATAAGCAGTATCATCTGCGGGCAGAACATAGACGAACTCGAAGGCATGTGGACGTGGCTGAGGGACCAGAACATCACGCCCTTCTTTGAAATGATAACACCGCAGGGAAATGCCAAAGCAAACGATTTGCTGGATGTTGACACTGAACGCATACATAAGTTTTTCTGCAGAATAGCTGAGATAGACCGCGATAAATACGGAAACCACTGGGACCCCCAGCCGCCTTTGGTTGCAGGAGGATGTCTGCGCCACCAGTTCTCCTGCTCAATTGATTCTTACGGATATGTACAGCCCTGCGTGGGAGTAACAATACCTGTCGGGAATATCAGAGAGAAGAAACTGGCTGATATTATCCGTGAGAGCGAGGTAATGCAGGACCTGAAAAACTATAAAAAGACGATCAAGGGGCCGTGCAGTGAATGCCTTAATCTGAACAAGTGTTATGGCTGCAGGGGCGCAGCTTATCAGTTGACAGGCGACTATCTTGCATCTGACCCTTTGTGCTGGAAAAATGTGGACAGGCTGGATGATATTGTCAGGCTTCCTGTAAACGCTTCAGAATTAATCCCTCACAAACCTCCGATGCTCATCGTTAATAAACTGGTCGCAATAAAAGAACGTGAATCCATAACTGAAGTCGAGATATCAAAGAACACAATATTCGTCTCTGAAGACGGCAGGCTTGACGAGGCATCGTATCCTGAAATTATCGCCCAATCGATCGCAGCACAGGACGGGTTCAGGAAATTAAGGAATGGCGGCAACGGGCCAAAAGGTTTTCTGCTCGGAGTAAAGAACCTGGAAATCCTCGGGAGCGCCCGCGTCGGCGATACCTTGCGGGTATCAGCCTGTAAGGTGGCGAAGTATGGCGGGTTCGGGGTAATAAAGGGAGAGATATTCAAGGGAGACGATATTATAGCCAGAGGCGAAATAAAGGTCTGGCAGGATGAAAAATAGAAAAATGAAAATAATAACAGTATTTCTTTTTTCATTGTTGGTTTTGTTTTCTGTTTTACTCAGTTCTGTTCAGGTAGTCAGCGAAACAATTGGAGTAACCGGCGAAAAGGATAAGACATATTCTAAATCAGCTGAAGTGCAGGAACTGTTGCGCATAATAGGGAAAAAGGTCTCGAACTTCAAGAGCCTCAAGACGGATTTTGTACAGGAAAAAAATCTGGCGATGTTCAAAAAGAAGATAGTCCTGCGCGGACGCATCTATATGCAGAAGCCTAATATGCTAGCCTGGCATGTTGACAAGCCTGTGAAATATTCAGTGGTCATCACAGATAAATCCATCAAACAATGGGATGAAGATACGAACAAGGTGCAGGAGTTGTCCCTTGCAAAGAACCCGATATTTAAGAACGTCATAACCCAATTATCAGTATGGTTCTCAGGGGAATACGGGGCTCTTATGGATGATAATAACGTAAGCATACTCCAGCAGCATCCTCTGGTTATCGAGTTTGTCCCAAATGATAAGAACATCGCAAAGAAGATGATCAAGAGCATCACGATAACGTTCAGGGAAGATGAAAAATATCTGAAGAAGATAAAAATTCATGAAATGAGCGGCGATACTACCACTATTGAGTTTTCCAATACCCTGTTGGATGTGTCTCTTGAAAACAGCTTTTTTGAGGTAAAGAGTGTTCGATAAATACTTTACCCTGATATCAGATTTTATGCAGGGCAAAAAGAAGTATGTTCTCACCGGGGTCATACTTTTAACAGCAGCAGCCGGAGCCGGGCTCTTTTTTGTGCATTACGACGGCAATATTGACTTGATGCTGCCCCCTGACAAGGACATTGGCCGCAGCATGAGTTTTCTGCGGGATTCAAATCTTTCCGATAAGGTCATAGTCTCTCTTTCACTCACAACCGATAATAGAAGTAAAAAAGACCTGTTTAACGCGGCCGATCAACTGGCTGCCTCGCTCTCGCCTCCTTTATTCACTAAGGTGACTACAGGATTTTCCGTTATGAATATGATGGACGGTTTTTTTTTGAATTATGCCCCGCAGATACTTACCGAAAAAGACCTGTCCGTTATTGACGGCCGGATAAATGCGGTCTCGGTCTCAGATAAATTAAAGAGGATATATATACAGTCTTTAAAACCGGAGAGTGTCTTTATGGTCCCGATGTTCCGGTCTGACCCTCTCGGTATAAACTCCCTTATTCTGGATAAGTTAAAGGCCCTTCCCGCTTCTATGGGGTTTGATGTCTCTGTGGAGGACGGGCATTTTATCAGCAGTGACGGCCGCCATGCAATGCTGATCATTCAAACGCCTGTGAAGATGACGGATGGTCCGAACTCCAAGAAGCTTTTGACTGCGCTTGAAGATAATATCAGTCAATTGCCCAAATATATCTCGGCAGATGTCATCAGCGGGCACCGGCATACTGTCAGCAACGAGAAGGTTATCAGGCGCGATATCAGCCTGCTCTCGATCATGGTTTCGGTTGTCTTTCTCCTGCTTTTTTTTGCCGTTTTCAGGGACATGAGAGTTGTCCTGGTATATATTATTCCGCTTCTTGCGGTCATCCTGGCTGTCAATATTTCCCATTTTTTTGCCGGGAAGCTCTCCTATCTGGTCATCGGATTCGGGACTGCGATAGCAGGCATCTCTGTTGATTACGGCCTTATGGTCTATATTTCAGCAAGAAAAGGCGCTGATTCATCCCGGGCACTGAAGCTCGCTAAACTTTTATGCATTGACGCTATAACTTCGGCGTTCGGATTTTATGTCCTTTACTTCTCAAAAATCCATGGATACCACCAACTGGCTCTTTTCTCAATACTCTGTATTGTGATATCCCTCTTATTTGCGCTCTTTATCCTGCCCCTCACCTTGTCCTGGAAGAAATGTCCTGAGATAAAACAGCCGAGGATATCAGACAGGCTCGAAAAAAGCCCGAAGCTGAGAAATGTGAGCATAGGCTTGTGGGCTGTTCTGACTGTTGCTGCTGCGGTCCTGTCCCTGAATACCAGAATAGAAAGTGATATCAAACAGCTCGACGGCAGTGAACCGGAAGTGATAAATGCAGAAAAAAACTTTCATGAGGCCTGGGGAGGGAAGGGTGGACAGGCGATCTTTGTGGTTACAGGCAGTACTTTTGAGGAGGCGATGAAAACAAATGACGCAATATTTCAAAGAGTTGCGAAATCTATAGGTACTGAACGTTTTTCGAGCCTGGCCATGTTCTGGTCCTCAGAAGAGACGAGAATAAAAAATGTTGAAGACTGGAATAATTTCTGGAAGCAGGGAAGGGAGGCGAGGCTTAAAGGTCTTATTAAAAAAGAAGCGCCGAAGTACGATTTTTCAGAAAATGCCTTTTCACCTTTTTTTGATAACCTGTATAAAGCTGCGGATAAAAATGGTGTTAATAATGAGTTCATAGATAATGTAAAAGAGCGGTTTGTGCAGGAAAGGCCTGAGGGATACAAGATGCTGTCGTTTTTCCCTGATGAAAAGGAATTTGTTAAAACCATGTCAGAGCTGAGCAGGGATTATCCCGGATCGTTTGTTGTATCAGGCCGTGCCATGTCCGAATCAATATCAAGGTTCACAGCAAAGGAAGCGAAGTTACTTATACCACTTGCTGTAATATTCAATTTTGTCCTGACTTATTTATTTTTCAAAAACATCAAAGAAACCGTCATAGCCCTCATCCCCGTTTTAACAGGAATGGTATGGCTATCCGGGCTTATGTCACTCTTCGGTTTTCCTCTCAATGTAGTGAACATCGTGGCCGCGATCATTACCAGCGGCGTTATCGTGGATTACGGTATCGGCAGAACGTATGATTATCGGAATAATTTAACTATGGGGACCGCGTTTGTCGTTTCTATGTCTGCTGCTACAAACATTATCGGTGCAGGCGCCCTGCTTTTTGCAAAACATCCGGCCTTTTCTTCTACAGGTATGGCGATGGTTATATGCATGTCTGCGGGATACCTTTCTGCCATGTTTGTGGTGCCTTCGTTCTGCATTATGCTGTCAACACGGGAACAAAAGGAGAGTGCATGAAGCGGATAGCGGTCGTTTTGTTCATTCTGTTTCTTATAACCGGATGCGAGAGCATACCGTTTCAGAAAACGACTGACGAGCTTTATTCCGCAGTTGATCCTGCTTCTGTAAAAGAGCGTTTTCAAAGCAGTATTCCTCAGAAAATGCGTTTGCTAAACACAATTGTATTTGAGTATAATTGGAGAACATTCTCCGGCATAGGATTTGTTGATGTTGATATTCCGGAAAGGGCCTGCAGCCTTGCCTGTATAAATCAGATGGGTATGAAACTTTTCGAAATATCAATTGACAGGGAAAATATAAATACCACCTTTGCCCTGCCGGAATTTACTTCAAAAGGTGATTTTGCAAAGATGGTTGGAGAAGACATCAGGCGAATATATTTTGATCTGGTTCCATCTGGCAATGCCGAAATCATCAGGAAGAAGTTTGCTGTTGTATTCAATCAGCGTGATGGAGAAGGCATTACTGAATATATTTTTTCCGGTCCGGGACAATACCTTACAGAGAAAACTTACTATGAGGACGGGAATCCTTTGTGGCGGGTTTCTTTTTATGAATATCAGAGCAAAAACAGCAGGATATATCCCGGAGGCACTATCCTGAAAAATTATAAGTATGGCTACAGACTGATCATAAGATTAAAGGAAATCTCGGATTGAGCATTAAAAAAGAAGTTGAAAAAAATATGATCGTATTCGAATCTTCTGATGACGGGGTATTGACTGCCCATTTTAAATTCCCCGTGGATTTTCTTGGTTTTCAGGGACATTTCCCGGAGGAGAAAGTATTGCCTGGAGTCTGTCAGATTCAATGCGTCACCACGATGATCGAAAAATATACGGGAAAATCAGTATTGCTTAAAGAGATAGTGTCTGTAAAATTCCTTGCTCCTGTTTTTCCTTCTGAAGAAATCATCTGCGTCTGCCGCGGGATAAAGGACGCTCACAGTGATTTTGTGGTTAAGGCGTCTGTAAACAGGAATGGCAAGACAGTGGCTGAGATGAAATTAAGAGGCAGTTTTGATCAGAGATAAAAATAAAACAATGAGGCCGCGAAAGAGAAAGTCTTATTTTGAAACAGGCGATGATGCGCCTGTTCCCATTGTTGTTGAGGTCCGCAGGCGCGTTCATTTCAGCGAGGCTGACCCCATGGGCATTGTCTGGTACGGAAGGTATTCTCTTTATTTCGAAGAAGCCTCAGAGGAGCTTGGCAGGGTATGCGGGCTTACATATAAGGACTTCTACGAAACAGGATTGCGCGCCCCGATAGTCGAATTACATATAGATTACTACCGTTCACTTTTTCTTGACGAAGAGTTTACAGTCAGGGCCTCCCTGAGCTGGCATGAAGGCGCCAGGCTGAATACGAAATACGGCCTTTACAAAATGGACGGGACCCTTGCCGCATCAGGATATACCGTGCAATTATTTACTGACGCAAAAACAGGGGAGGCATGCATAGTCTCACCCGCATTACTGGAGAGGTGCCGTAACAGGTGGAGAACAGGCGAATTCCAGGAAACATAATAAGGGTTGTTGCTGTTGCCTGTGACATGATCACGCCTTATGGCAATGGTATCGATGCCTGCTGGGAGAATATTTTTGCGGGACGTACAGCAATTTCAAAGTTGAACAGATTTGATACCAGTGCATTTCAATCGGAATATGCTGCGACAATAGAAGGCCTTGAGTATCACAGAAAAGACTCATTGGTTGTGCAGATGCTTATCGCGTTATTCGGAAAATCCAAAGGATCAATTCCTGCTGACGCCAAACTCATAGTCGCCACTACAAAAGGCGAGATAGACCTCATGGAAAAGAAGATACTTACAGGGCAGAATGACATTTCTGAGAACTACCATGCTGTTTTTCTTAAAAAGGTCTCTTCTATTGCAGGGACAAAGGACAAAGGGACCATTATATCAGCAGCTTGTTCATCAGCTGCTGCTGCGATAGCAAGGGCAGCTGCGATGATAAAATGCGGGAAGACCGAATGCGCGTTGGTTATAGCTTGTGACAGCGTAAGTGAGTTCGTCTATTCAGGGTTTTCTTCTCTTATGGCGCTCGACAAGTTTACCGCCATGCCTTTTGACAAGAACAGGAGCGGATTGAGTCTTGGAGAGGCAGCGGCCTTTGTACTGCTTATGAGTGAGTCGAGGGCAAGTAAGGAAAACAGAGAGATTATCGGTGAGGTGCTTGGATGGGGATTGAGTGATGACGCGAGTCATATGACCGGGCCTTCCCGAAGCAGTGAGGGACTGATACTGGCCTTAAGAAATGCGCTCTCATCTGCCTGTGCTGTTGAGGAAGATATAGGTTTCATCTCTGCACACGGCACAGGCACTGTCTATAATGACGCAATGGAGATGAGGGCTTTTAACTCGGTTTTTAAAGACAGAAAACCTGCTTATTCCATCAAAGGCGGGATAGGGCACACCATGGGAGCCGCGGGTCTTGTCGAGATGATAATCGCGATGAGGGCGTTGAGAGAGGGAAAAATCCCTCCAACTGTAAATCTTAAAGAAGCGGACACTGATGCAGAAGGCTGGATTTCTACGCGTGAGCGCTCAATACCGAAGAATAAAATCGCGCTTGTGACCAATGCAGGCTTTGGCGGAATAAATGCTGCTGTGGTGTTGGGATGATAGCCTTATGCGGCATAGGATGGATAAATAAAGAGGAGTATATGTGTGTTATGAAAGGCCTCCGGGTTCGATATAAAGACGCGACTTCTTTCGATGGGCTGTCGAAAAAAGGAATTTTTTCATATCCCTTCAAGAATTTTGGACGTTTTGATCCAGTATCAAAAATGGTCTGTTACTCCGTTGCCCTTGCGTTGAAGGATGCAGATGAATCTTATTCACCTGATATTAAGAAAGACATGGGGATTATCGGTACGAACACTGATGGTTCCCTTCAGTCTGATATTGACTACTTTAAGGACTATGTTGATTGCGGAAGGAAACTGTCCCGTGGCAATCTCTTTATATATACCCTTCCAACGAGCCCTCTTGCTGAAGCTGCCATACATTTCGGCCTTCAGGGGCCTTTGTTATATATTACTTCAGGCTGTTTAGATGTACCTCTGATTATAAGGACTGCAGAAGAAATGATGCTCCTGAATGAAACTCAGTCTGTACTTGCAGGCGTGAACAGCAAAGACGAGGCGGTGTATTTTGTTTTTAAAAAAGAACCGGGATCTGAGAGTCCGGCTTTATGTAATGTTCCCGAAGCTGTTTCCGTGACAGAAAAGGGGACCAGTCTGCAAGAGACCGCAGAAAAATTTTTAATGTTAAAGAAAAGGAAGTGTTTACAGTGAAAATCAAACTTATTTACCCCAAATGGCCTAAGCTGAGCAGGCAGACTGAGTTTCATCTGCCCCCCCATGGCCCGGTCTGTTTTGCGGCCGCTGTTCCGGACAATATAGAGTTGTCTTTTTGCGATGAGAATGTGCAGGAGCTGGATTTCAGCGAAAAGGCCGATCTTGTCGCCATATCCGCCATGCTAACCTGCCAGATACCAAGGGGCTGGGAAATTGCTGATATATACAGGGCCGAAGGCACGCCTGTGATCTTTGGGGGCATCGGCACTATGCTGCATTCTGAAGAAACAATGAAGCATGCTGACTCTGTTTTCCTCGGTGAAGCAGAGGGCCGTTTTGGAGAGGTTATATCAGACCTGCAGAACAGGAAATTGAAGAAGGCCTACAACTACCTGATGGATTTCCCTGATACAAACCTGATAGGCCCGGCCAGAAGAAGTATTCTGGACCGGGAGTTATATAACTACAGGGGGGTGCAGATGGTCGACCTTATCCACGCCTCCAGAGGGTGCAGGTTCAATTGCTTTCCCTGCTGCACTCCTTTTCTGGGAGGCAGGAAGTTCAGGCCAAGGGACATAAAATCAGTTATAGAAGAACTTAATGGAATAAATAATAACCGCTTGTTTTTTGTGGATAATTCTATGGCGCAGGACGATGAATGGGAAAAGGCACTGTTCAGCGCCCTTATCCCGTTAAAGAAAAAATGGATTTCCCATCCTATAAAGGATGATGACGAGATACTGGATCTCGCTGTGAAGGCCGGCTGCTGGTATGTGTACCAGGCGATATTCGATACCTCTGACCATATAAGAAATCGTGTGAAGCGGCTGCAGGAGCGCGGCATAGGGGTTGAGGGCACGATAATCCTCGGTATGGATGACCACGATGAGGATTATATTAAAAGGCTTGTGGATTTTCTCCTTGAGATAAATCTTGACCTTGCCGAGTTTACCATTCTGACTCCTTTCCCGCACACTCCTATAAGGAAGACCCTGGAAGAGGAAAAAAGGATACTCCATAATGACTGGGTACATTACACAGGCGGGGAAGTTGTTTTTAAGCCTGCGCTGATGAGCGCAGATAAATTGCAGGAGATGTATTTTTATGCGTGGAACACTTTTTACGGAGGTTGCAGTCAGGAAATCAGGATGGCACAGCTGTTTTTAAAGGTGCTCGAAAAGGAAAAGGCCGAAGGTACATATCAGCGGGTGAGACTTCGGGGCAATGGATGGAAGACGAACAAAAAAGAGGACTCGTCCAGATGAAGATACTCCTCATATCATCTAATATTACAATGTCTCCATACCCGCTTTATCCTCTGGGGTTGAGCATGATAGCCTCTGCATTGGCCGGGGCAGGCCATGAGGTGCGCCAGTTTGATTTCCTTCAGCAGAATAATTCCCTCGATGCCCTCGTGCAGGAGATCATGGAATTCGGTCCCGGGCTGATAGGCATTTCGGTCCGGAACATCGATAACGTCAATTTCATGAATGAGCAGTACTATATAGATATCGTGAAGGATATTGTGAAGAGGGCAAAGGAGGTTTCTGTAGCGAAGGTAATACTCGGTGGTGCAGGCTTTTCACTTGTTCCTGAATTAATATTAAAAGAAACAGGCGCGGACTACGGCATCATAGGAGAGGGTGAAAGGCTTGTAATAGATTTCGCGGCTGCTGCTGCTGCCGGCATTTATCCGGAGGGAAAGCTGATAGGTCCTGAGATAAGGCTCACAGGCGCAGAGATTGTTTCAGCAAGGTATGACGAAGAGATGATGAAATACTATCTCCACAGCGGAAATATAGCCTCGGTCCAGACAAAACGCGGGTGCACACAGAAATGCGTTTACTGTTCCTATCCCCTGCTGGAAGGATCCAGTATCCGCAGAAGGGACCCCGGCATGGTTGTCGATGATATTGAACTGCTCAGAGACAGCCATAAGGCCAAGTACATTTTCTTTATCGACTCTGTGTTCAATGACGCTGAAGGGGCGTATCTGGATGTGATAGAGGAGATGAGAAGACGGAATGTGAATATCCCCTGGACAGGCTTTTTTAAGCCTGAGGGACTGAACGATGAGATCATCGGCCTGATGAAATCAACCGGCCTTATCGCAGTTGAAATAGGCGCTGATGCTGCCTGTGATACCACACTTAAGAAACTTGGCAAGAGATTCTCGTTTCAGGACATTGTCAAATGCAATGATATGTTTACCAGAGCCGGAATAGCCACGTCACATTATTTCATGTTCGGCGGGCCCGGTGAGACAAGAGAGACTGTCTATGAAGGTATAGAGAATGTTAAGGGACTCGAAAAATCTGTATCATTCATATTCATGGGAATAAGAATTCTGCCCAATACTTTACTGGCGCAGATAGCATTAAGAGAAAAGCTGCTCTCTCCTGACAACGGTATGCTGAAACCGGTTTACTATATCTCTCCACTGGTTGACAGAAAATGGCTGGAAGATACTCTGACTGAGGCATTCTCAAATATCAGGCACTGTATTTTCCCTCCGGATGCTGTTGACAGCAGTCTCAGGATGCTTCATAAGCTGGGCTATTCCGGAACAATGTGGGACCTGCTGATTCCCAGGGCAAAGGATAAAAAAAGGGAGCGGCGTGCCTCAGGCCTGTAATGTAACAGGCCATATCTGGTGTGTTGTGCCTGTTTATAACAACGGCGCTACAGTCAGGGACATTGCTTCAGGCTGCCGTTCAATCCTGAAGAATGTGCTGGTTGTTGACGACGGCAGTACTGATGCTGATATTTCAAAACTATTGTCCGGTCTTGATGTTGTTCTGTTGAAACACGATAAAAATCTGGGCAAGGGACGCGCCATATTGACTGCGGCGGAGTATATAGACTCGCGCGGCGGAAAGTACATGATAACCATTGATGCAGACGGCCAGCACAACCCTGAGGACATCAGGAAATTCCTTCCCCTCATCAATGAAGATGACGCCTCTGTTATTATCGGCAGCAGGGATTTCAACACTGAAAACGTCCCGGAAAAAAGCCGGTTCGGAAGAAAGTTCGCAAACTTCTGGCTGCGCATTGAAACAGGTGTATATACCGATGATTGTCAGAGCGGGTTTCGTGCCTATCCCATAAAGTATCTCAAACAGATGAAGTTCAGGGGCTCGCATTATGATTTTGAGGCAGAGGTATTGGCAAGGGCGGTTTGGGCAGGGCTCTGTCTGAGAACGGTGCCGATTAGTGTTTACTATCCCAAACCAGAGGAAAGGGTATCGAGCTTCAGGCCTTTTCTGGATAATCTGCGTTTATCGCATACACATGCCATGCTTGTTGGAAGACGGCTGCTGCCTATCCCCCACAAGAGGCTTGTTTCACGGAAATCACCTGACTTAACACTGCTGCGCCATCCCACAAAGTTCATAAAAATGCTGTTGAGAGAAAACTTGACACCGGGAGGACTGGCTTTTGCTTCTGCTGTTGGTATTTTTTTCGGCGTGCTGCCCCTCCTTTTTGCACATTCAATAGTAATCCTTTATGTTGCCAGCCGTTTGAGACTGAATAAAGTTGTTGCAGTTAATGCACAGCATATCTGTATGCCGCCCTTTATCCCTGCGGTTTGTATTGAAGTCGGTTATTTCCTCCGCTGGGGTCATTGGCTTTCGGATATATCTTTTGCGACAGTGTTTAAGCAATTCCCTGACAGGTTGATAGAATGGTTACTGGGGTCTCTTATTGTAGCGCCGCTTGCCTCGTTCCTTGTCGGCGGCTCTGTATACTTTGTAGCTTCTGTTTTCAGAAGGAAGAGTTTCAATGAAGCCGGATAAAACAGAGGAAATAAAAAAAAGGGGAAACAGGCTGGGGATGGCGGTCTTTAAAGCCAGCCTCAAAATATTCGGCTTGTCCGGCACATACGGCCTGCTGTACTTTGTCTGTCTCTATTACCTGGTCTTTGACCGTGCGGCTGTGGCCTCCAGTATGGCATATATCAGAAGACGTTTCAGGGGATACGGTTATTTGCGCAGGCTCCTTGGAATTTACCGGATATTTATCAACCAGGGTAAGAATCTTATAGACAGGTACTACCTTATATCAGGCCTGGGCGGGTTTGACATCGAACTTTTAGGATATGATAAACTAAATGCTCTCTTAGGAGAGAGCCGGAAGGGAGTCATATTGCTTACCGCTCATGTGGGTAACTGGCAGGTGGCAATGACAGCGCTCCAAAAACTGAGCAGGACGGTCTATTTAGTGATGAGGCCTGAGGAAAACGATGCAGTTAAGGACGCCCTCAATATCGACAGTGAACAGGGAAAGGTCAGGATCATTTCCTCAGAGAGTTTTCTTGGAGGAGTTGTTGAGATCATGAGTGTGCTTGATCGGGGCTGCCTGGTATCTATAATGGGAGACCGCAGCTATGGCCAGAATTTCACGGAAGCAGTTCTTATAGGAGACAGGGTGAAACTGCCTCATGGGGCCTTCAGTATCGCAGCAGCTGCAGAGTGTCCGGTAGTTGTTCTCTGGTCTGCCAGACTTTCCGCGAAAAAATATATTGTAGACGTATCTCATATTATCGGGCCTGTTCAAGGCACAAAGACTGAAAAAAAGGAAAAGATCAGGGCATGTGTTCAGGAGTTTGCCTGTATGCTCGATAATTATGCGGCTCAGTATCCGTTTCAGTGGTTTGTGTTTGGCGATATATGGGAAGGAAATAGTTAATTCAAAAAATTGAAATATCAAATGTAAGAGGTGTGTGATGCAAGAAAGTAAATCGGAAGGATTGGCAAGATTGAGGAAAAATTTAAAGGAGCTGATCGTAAAGGACCTGTCTCTGGAAGACGTTAACCCTGAAGAGATTAAAGACGACGAAATCCTGTTCGGAGAAGGGCTGGGACTTGATTCTCTTGACGCTGTTGAGATTGTCGTGCTCCTGCAGCGTAATTTCGGCATTGAGGTGAAGGACATGAACAAGGGGAAAGAGATTTTTTATTCCATAGATACCCTCGCGAACTATGTCTATGAAAATACAAAAGACCGGACTTAAAACACTATAAAATAGGATAGAAATTGAATTTTGTTTTTTCTTCGTTGAAATAGTCATCAACAAACAAGACCTAATGTTCAGACATGGGTGAGGTTGACCGTATGGAAGGAAATGAAATACTAAACGTCATAAGAAATAAACTCTTCTATGGTGCGGCGGATTACACAAAAAACCAGCCGGACCTATTTATTCCTCACAGGTTTAAAATGCTTGCGCCATCGCAGGTAGACGGCTTTCTTGAAAAAGTAAAAGAGAGTTTGATGGAAGAAGAAATATTGTTTTATGTCCACCTCCCTTTCTGCTTTTCCGAATGTTTGTTTTGTAATTCTTTCCCTCATAAGGCAGATGAGGAAGCTCAAAAGGATTATTTAATTAATTTACTGAAAGAGATTGAACTTTTATCGAAGTATGGACTTTTTAAGGGCAAGAAGGCAAAATGCATATATCTTGGCGGCGGAACGCCTACGTCATTCCCCAACAACGACATAAAACTTATATTGGATAAAATCTCATCATGTATTGATTTATCTGATAGCTGTAATATAACTTCTGAAGCGCATCCATCCACTTTGTCTGACAAACAAAGAATAAGGGAATTAGGTGATATCGGCATAACCAGATTAAGTATCGGTTGTCAGACCTTTGACCAAAAGGTACTTCTACTGTGTAACAGGAAAAACACCGAGGGCCAGATCGAAAGAATTGTCAAGGATGTTCAGGACGTTGGTATGTCAATAAACATTGATATGATGACAGGACTTCCCGGGCAAACAATAGAAAGTGTAAAAAAAGATTTTGAAATATTGGAAGGAATGCGTCCTGATTCGATTGAGTATATCAGACATGAGATAGTGAACCCTCTCATTATCAGGCTTTATAAGGATAATCCCGGACTTGTTATCGGCAATGACGTGCTTTTTCAAATGGTGTGTATCACTCAGGAATGGATGAGCGCAAATGGATATGAGCAAAATGGACGATTCACTGATGATAAACAGTGGGGATACAGATATCATTGGTTAAAGGAAATGCCTATCATAGCGCTCGGTTCACGGGCGCGATCGTATACCAAGACGATTTGCTATGACAAGCATGAAGAGCTTTCCGTGTATTCAAATATTATCAGGAGGGGGGGGCTCCCTATCGGTAGGTATATTTCTCTTACGCCAAGAGAGCAAATGTACCGGTCTCTTTTGCTGAACATACAGACAAAAAAAGGCCTCGATATTCAGCAGTTCCGTGACAGATTCACTGCGGACCCCCTTGATGTTTTTTCCTCGCTATTTTCAAGGCTCAGCGGGTATGGGTGTCTTCAGCAGGAAGACGGGGCCATAAACTTGACGAAATATGGCGCTTATTTCGTTGAAGATGTCTGTGACTATATTACTGATGCAGTATTAAAAGAGGAACCAAATCCCCCGGCCAGAACTCCTCATTCAGAGGGAGGGACATCTTCAAGGCTATATTGACTTAGTGAAGAACCCTGCGGCAGAGACCGCAGGGTTCTTCACTTTAAAATTGCCGTATGTATTTAAAAGAATAAAATGAAGAAATTTATGACCTCTGTCATAGCTGTTTTGCTGCTCTCTTCGTGCAGCAGCATCGCCGGAAAGGACCACTCTTCGGAATACGGACCTGCGCCTTTGCTCACCTTTGTCTTTGACGACGGGAATGATACGGATTATCTGATCGCGATGGAGGTATTCAAAAAACATGGCGTAAAGGCAAGTTTTGCGGTTGTGACAGGCTGGATTGGGAAAAAGGATTACCTGACTGCATCGCAACTGCTGGAGCTTCAGAATGACGGCTTTGAGATAATGAGCCACACTGTGTCACATCCGGATCTCAAGGGCCTGAATGATAAGCTGATCGAATCCGAATTATCTGCATCGAAGGCAGCTCTTGAAGGCATAGGGATCAGGGCCAAAAATCTGGTTTATCCTTATAATAAGAACAACAGCCGTGCGAGAGATATCGCAGGCAAATATTACAGGTCTGCAAGGGGAGGACGGAGTATGCTGAACCCGGCTGGATTGGACAGATATGAACTGAGATCCTACTCCTTCAGCCATAATATAATTAAAATGAAGGCGCTTATAGACAATGCCTATTCCGAAAAGAAATGGTTAATCTTTTATCACCATCAAATTGACGCCAAAATAAAGGTGTCAGGCAGAAACGGAGATTTTATACTAGGGGAAGATTTGGTCTTTAAGCCTTCAGGCGCTGCCGGTAAATATACGGTTAAAGGGATATGTCCTTTTGGCTCCGCTATGTATATCACCCCTCTTTCCGGAACCCCTCAGGTAAACGATAGTGTTACAGGACAGTCCAGCGGCGCTACCGGTATTTTAGACAAGGTGTATTACAACGAAAAGGAAAATATTGACGAGTTGATCAAATATATTCACACAAAATATCCGGATATGCGGATTGTAACTATCGACCAAGGGCTGGATATTTATAATATAAAATGAACGAAGGCACGTTCATATGAAAAAGACAGATGTCCTCATCACAGGGCTTGGAGTAATATCCGCAGCAGGAACAGGTATTTCAGCGACACTTGATTCATTCAGGCAAAGAGAAAGAAATGCAGGGCCTGTCTCAATCTTTAAAACTGCTTTGATCTGTCCGGTTTTTGAAGTCAAACAAATTCCCGATGAATTTATCATGGAGAAGAACAGGACACTTAGTCTGGCGCTTTATGCAGTTGATGCAGCGCTTAAAGATGCAGCTCTCGGAAATCTTGCCGGACTGCGTGTTGGTGTTTGTATAGGCACAACAGTCGCAAGTCAGATCAACGACCTGGATTTTTACAAGTCCTATCGCAGCAGCGGAGAGGCCCCGATGGAAGTGGCGGACAGATATCTTAAGAGCAATGTCGCGGAATTCATAGCGCGTAAATTTAAGGCCAGAGGGCCTGTGCTTACAGTGGTTAATGCATGTTCTTCAGGGACTGATGCGATTGGCGCTGCTTTCTCATGGCTTAAAAATGGTCTTTGCGATATTGCTATAGCAGGCGGAGCAGATGAATTAAATCTGGTCCCTCTTTGCGGTTTCAGTTCCCTTGGTATAGTAAATCAGGGTTTGTGTACACCTTTTGACCAAGACCGCAAAGGACTGAATCTGGGAGAAGGCGCTGGTATTTTAGTCATGGAAACAGAGGATTCTGCAAAAAAGAGAGGAGCATCTTCAGAAATCTGCGTTTTGGGTTACGGCGCATCAGCTGACGCATATCACCTTACAGCACCCAGACCTGACGGCGCCGGGCTGGAGACTTCTATATACAAAGCCCTTTCAGAAGCAGGAATAAAACCCTCTGAAATAAGTTTTGTTAATGCACATGGCACGGGGACTATAGATAATGATCTGGTTGAAGGCAAGGTGCTTGGCAGGATATTCGGGAATGATATTAAGATGTTATCGACAAAGGGTTTTACAGGACATGCTCTTGGGGCAGCAGGAGGGCTTGAAGCGGCCTTTACAGCAGCCGGCCTGCGCGAGGGCTGGATACCTGCGAGCATAGGCTTTAAGAATAAAGATGAAGAGATTCCGGTAATGCCTGTAATGGAAGAGACAAAAATTAATGGAGGGCTCGCGCTGTCAACATCCCTTGCCTTTGGTGGAAATAATGCAGCGCTTTTATTGGGGAGATTGTAATAAATGAATGTTCTCGGCATAGGGATATTATTCAGCGGAGGCAGGGGCATTTCGTCTTTTAAGAATGCGCTGAAAGCTGGATGGCAAAGGCCTGAGGAGTACGATATCCCCAGCATAAACAAAAAAACGCCGGCATATATAGTGAAGCCTGAGCATATGGCTGATAATGTCCTGCTGAAAAAAATGCGCAGGGCTGACAGGTTCAGCAAGATGGCTGTACCGGCAGCATCTGATGCAATCAGGGACAGCGGCCTTGATATTACAAAAAACAGGATAGGCATAATCCTTTCAACTGCATTTGGCGCTCACCAGACCACATTTGATTTTCTCGATGATATCATTGATTACGGTGAAGTCGGGGTATCACCGACAACATTTTCAAATTCAGTTCATAATGCTGCTGCATCTTATATAGCTTCTGCACTTGATATAACTGGACCAACGCTAACGGTTACTCGGTTTTTCTTTTCTTTCCAGAGTGCGCTTCAGCTTGCGCAGACATGGATAAACGATAATCGATGTGACTATGTTCTTGTAGGTGCAGTAGATGTCTGCGGCGAAGTCATGAGATATATCTTTGACAAAAAGCTTGGCACATCTGCTGACGGGAAAATAAGACCTTTTAATTTCAATCATCCTTCTCCGCCTGTTCCGGGTGAAGGAAGCGTATTTTATTTAGTGTCAGGAAAGTCGTCTGAAAAAGCCTATTGCAGTATCGCTGACATAAATTTCAGCAGCGATTTTAAATATAAGGAGATGCCGGATATTGACATCATAGATTCTTATGGAATGGCTGATGGGAAAGCATATCTGAAATCTCTTTTTCCCTCTGTCCCTGTTGCTGCTTATTCACCTTTATTCGGAAGCATTATGACCGGCAGTGCCTTTAACCTGACAGCAGGAGCGCTGATGATAAAAAAGCAGATGCAGTATGCAAACCCTGTTTCAGACAACCCTGACGGCCTCAATCTGCTTAATGTCTGCGGGCCTGCTAAAATCGATTTAATACGTTCTATCGGATGTAATTGCCTTGATGAAAATGTTATTATTTATCTGCGCAAGGCCGGGATTCAGTACCATATCTGACGAGAAAAACCACAGAAATGACAAGTAAAGATATAGAGGAAAAATTAATAGAGGGCATCTCAGCAATAATGTCTATGGACAGGTCCTCTATGGCTCCCGACATACCCTTTAAGGAATTGGGACTTGATTCGCTCGGTTTTGTTGAGGTGCTTGTGTTTATAGAAAAGACCTTTAAACTCAATATGGTTGAATTGGATTTAACAAAAAAGGATTTTGAGACCATAAATTCCCTGGCAACCTTTATCAGCAAAAAGCTTTAATCATGGGTTTTGTTATTCCTTCGTCTAAAAAAAGAATGTATCTTTCCGGCACTGACTGGGTGATTAACACCCTCGACCATATGATGAAATCCACGACCAACTCGGGCAATATGTCTCAGATCATTTTTGAAATGGATTCTTTGCTCGATGAAAAACTTGTCAGGGAACGGCTTGGTGTTTTTGTGAGAGAATTTCCTGCGCTTCATGGGAGTGTAAAGCGTGATTTCAATCTTGCCCCATACTGGCGCCTTCCTGAAGCGACATCAAACGATTTGGATTTCACTGTTTATCTGGTGGGAGAGGATTCTTCACAGGAAGAAATATTGTCTTTGTTCGGAAAGACTGCGAACAGACCTTTTAAGAATGAAAATGAGCATCTTGCATTCCATCTTATACAGAAAGGAAAAAAAGAAAGCCTTTTCGCCATGACCTTTGACCACCGTTTGTTCGATGCTCGAGGGGCTGAGGCATTTCTCGACCTTTTTTTGCAGTATTCATCAGGAAAAGAGATCACCGGCATTTTGAATGGTGTTCGCTTAACCGCACCCGCGGACCTTTCTGAATGGATGGATAAATTCCATGCAGGCAGGAATGTTAACCGCAAAATGATTTCCTTGTCAAAACCTGCATTCGAAACCCTGCCGGTTCCAGAGGGAAGGGACAGGGGGTTTAAATTCCATCTTGTTTCTTTTGATGTTAAAGATACAGAAAAAATTTACGACAAAGCCTACAGCGAGGCCGGATATTTAATGGAGATGCCCTATCTTCTTTCTGTTGTCATGCAGGCGGTCCATGAGCTTTTCAGAAATAGGGGTATAGCTGCGAACAATTATATGGCCCCTGTCACGATAGATATGAGAACAAGAGATGACATAAGAGAGAAATTACTTTTGAACCATGTTTCGTATCTCTTTTTCAAGGTCTCTGCAGAGGAGACGGGTGATCTTAAGGGGATAATGAAATCTGTGAAGTGCCAGATGTATGAGCAGGTGAAAGCCGGGTTGCCAAAAGACCTTGCTGATGCGAGTTCATTACTGCGCATTGCTCCTCTTGCATTTTTGGGTAAGGTGCTTCATCTGCCCTTTGGTGGAAAAATCGCATCCTTTCTTTTTTCATACCTCGGCAAAGGCCCGGGCCAGTTATCAGAATTTATGGGTGTGAAAATCAAAAATCTTTTCCATACACCGCGTGTCTCGGTCCCTCCCGGGTTCGGGTTTTTTTTCAATTATTTTAACGGGCATCTGAATTTAGTAATCTCTTATCTTGACGGTCTGCTTCTTGAGGAGGAAATTCTGATGCTGACAACAGGCATAGAGGAGAAACTGGAGGCATCTGTTTGATGAAGACCCAGTCTGATATCCTTATTATAGGCGGCGGTATTTCAGGCGCAACAGCAGCAGTAGCAGCTGCGCGTCAGGGACTTCGCACCTGTCTTGTTGAGAAGGAAGGTATTATCGGGGGGATCGGCTATTTCGGGTTACTGAGGCATATCTGCGGCCTTTACCTCAACAAAGACAGCACTCCCGACAGAACGCTCAATAAGGGAATGGCTGAGGAGATTGTCTCCTTATTGAATAAACTGTCTCCTGAAAAGAGAGTGAGGAAAATAGGACGGGTCTATGTACTGCCTTATTCCAGGGAGGACCTCAGATCTGTTTTTGATACCCTCTTCAATGCTGAATCCAATCTGCAGGTCCTTTTAAATACAACTGTGGTATCGGTAAAAAAAACAGGTGAAGAAATAAGAGGAGTCACAGTAGAAAATTCCGGGACTCAATATGACATTGTTCCCGGCGTGGTCATAGATTGCACCGGTAATGGAGAGGTCTCTGTGATGGCAGGAGCAGATTTTGATTTATCACCACCTGAAAATCTCCAGCTTGCAGGATATGTGCTGCGCATTAAGGGTTTGAAGGACTATGATGAAACCCTCAGGATGAAGGTCCCTTTTTATTTGGCTGAAGCAGTAAACAAAAAGATTTTGCCTCCTTACCTGAGATTTTCGGTCTTGATTCCGGGTGATGTTCCAGACGAAGGATATTTGAAAATAAGCGTAATAGTTACCAATGATCCTGAAAGCAGGGAAAGGGCAATAACAGATGCATTGTCAGCGCACCGGTATTTGTCAGACAGGCTCGATTCGTTCAGGGACTCATACATCGCCAGTACCTCAAAGGGCATAATGGAAAGGGAGGGCAGGAGGATCAGGGGTGAATATACACTCACAGAAGAGGACATCCTCAGTGCTAGAAAATTCCCTGACGGTATTGTCAGGAATTCATGGCCCATAGAGATATGGGACAGGAATAAAGGGACTATTTACAGGTATATTGAGAAAGGTGATTATTATGAAATACCTTTTAGATGTTTGAAGGTGAGAGGCTTCAAGAACTTGTTATGCGCAGGTCGTTGCATCTCGGTTTCTCACGAAGCGCTCGGCTCCACAAGGGTGATGGGAGCGTGCATCTCTTTGGGAGAGCAGGCTGGGATAGCAGCAGCCAATAAAATCAAGCATGGAAATTATCTTTTGTCAGAGAATAAAATACCAATACATCTATAAATGGAGGCTTTACAGGAAATGAAGGACAAGCAGTCAGACGAAAAAATCATACCACAATTGAGGACAAAGGGACCTTTTAGCATACTCCTTGTAAAACCTCATCCGTATCTTGCTGTTGCTAAAAGATTGAATGATTTTCTTCACCTGGAGCCTCTGGAACTGGAGATCGTTGCCGGAGGGATACCGGCTGAAGACACTGTTGCGATATACGACATGACACTGGAAAAGAAGCCGATGGAAGTTTTTTTCAGGAGATTAGACGAGATAAAACCGGATATAGTAGGCTTTACCGGATACAGTAATCAGTCGACAAGGGTAAAGGAACTTGCGCATCTTGTAAAGAAGAAATACCCTTCGGCAATAGTTGTGGTTGGAGGAATCCACGCAACAATAGCCCCTGCTTATTATGCCGTGGATGACATAGACATTATCGTCAGGGGTGAAGGCGGAACAACTTTCAGAGAGATACTCAAAAAATTGAAAGCGGGCGAACCGCCTTCTTTTGGTTATGTTTCGCTCTCGAGGCTGGATAAGGATTTTCCGGAAAAAGCAGCTGCCAGGCCTCCGGAGTATCCGCCAGTTGAAGATATCCCTCTTCCCAGGAGGGATCTTGTTGAACGCTCGAGATATTTTGCTGTCTGGACATCAGCTCCTGAAGGAAAGCTGAATACCATATTCCCGCGTATGGCATCTGTCAGGACTTCGTATGGCTGTAAATTTAATTGTGCCTTCTGCGTGGTCCATCACATAATGGGACGGAAGTATCTGGAGCGGAGTCCTGAGGATGTTGTAAACGAGATAGAGAATATAAATGAAGAACACATTTACTTCGTTGATGATGAGACGTTCTTAAACGAAAAGAGGATGTCAAAGGTCGCTCACCTCCTTCTTGAAAGAGGAATCAAAAAGAAGTACGTGAGCTGGGCAAGGGCTGACACGATAGTGAGGCACCCGGATATGTTCAGGCTCTGGAAAAAGGCCGGACTAGGTATTGTCTATGTCGGGCTTGAGGCTATGGACGAATCGCGTCTCAAAAATTATAAAAAACTGACCTCCGTAGAAACCAATAAAAAAGCGGTGTCCATACTCCAGGAGATAGGATTAACACTACATGCCAGTCTCATGGTTGACCCTTCTTTTTCCGTAGAGGATTTCAGGAGCGTAGAAAAAACGATCAGCGATATCAGCCCTGCCGAGGTATCTTTTACCGTATTCTCACCATCGCCGGGCACTGAATTATGGCATAAGCATAAAGAGGAATTCATCTGCGATCCTTATCTCTTCTATGACTGCATGCATACCTTGCTGCCTACGAAACTTGATATCAGGAGGTTCTACGCACATTTTGCGCGTCTTTACAGGCTTGCATGGAGCACAAATCCTCTCAGGGTAAATAAAGTCAAGGTGCCTTTCCGCGAGGTTGCAAGGGCGATAGTAAACGGCACAAAATATATCTTTGCCCTTCGTGCAATTCACAGGGATTACTACGATAAAAGGTGATATGAACATCTTCAATACAATCAGAAAGGAGACCATGGACTTCACCGGAAAAACAGCGGTGATTGAAGGAGATAGCCTGCTTTCGTATGGAAGGCTCTTTTCCTGCGCTGATATGACAGCGTCTTCTCTCAGGGGAAAAGGCGTGGCACGTTTTCACAGGGTGGGTCTTTTATGCGGCGACTCCATCGACTATCTGACAACGAGCCTGGCAGTCTTGTCCCTGTCAGCGGTTATTGTGCCGATATCTCCTGATCAGGCTGATAGTGAAATAAGAGATATCATCGAAAGGATATCTCTTGATTATCTGATATTCGAAAGGGGGACATACCATGAAGAAGGTTCCGAAATTCTCCCATCAGAGGGCTTGCTCAAAAAGGAACTGCGGATGCTCAAAAGAGACGTTCCTGAATTGTCTGACAGTGAATATTACAGGATCAATCCCGCATTCATCCGTTTCAGTTCCGGCACTACCGGGGCAAGCAAGGGGGTGGTCCTTTCCCACGAGGCGATCCTCGACAGGACTGATGCTGCAGACAAGGGCCTCAGGATCACTTCGGAAGATACAGTCCTGTGGGTGCTTTCAATGAGTTTCCATTTCGTGGTTACCATACTCCTCTTTTTGCGTCGTGCGGCAACTATCGTGCTCTGTGGTCATGGTTTTCCGGAATCTCTGATAGAAGGAATTACGAACCATAAAGGTACGTTTATTTATGCCTCACCTTTTCACTATAATGTACTGGCACGTTCGGGCCTTGTTTCTCCCCGGTCCCTCAGCAATATACGCATGACGGTTTCAACCGCCATGAAGCTTCCCGAGGCCATAGCAGTCCAGTTTTCCGCGAAGTTCGGTTTTGAGCTGGCTGAGGCCTACGGCATTATCGAGGTGGGGTTGCCATTCTTGAATCTTGATGCAGAAAGTAGAATCAGGGGATCAGTTGGCAGGCCTCTGCCGGACTATGAGGTCAAAATCTTTAAAAAGGACTCTGACGGCGTCGGGGAGATATACATAAAAGGGAAGGGAATGCTTGACGCCTATTTTTCACCTTGGCAGATAAGGAAGAGTATTTTAAAAAAAGGCTGGTTCAAGACCGGTGACCTGGGCAGGATCAACAGCAATGGTCACCTGACTATTGTCGGGAGGAAAAAGGATGTCATCAACTTTGTGGGGATGAAAGTTTTCCCTTTTGAAGTGGAATCCGTGCTGAACGAATACCCCCTCGTGAAAGAGTCGATGGTTTACGGCGTATCTCACCCGCAGTATGGACAACTGCCTATAGCCAGACTTGTATTGAAGAATGGCGCAGCCAGCGATCTGGACCTGAATGATTTGCGCAGGTTCTGCTATCATAAAATGTCTCAGTATAAAGTGCCCAAGGATTTTCAAGTTGTGGATGCATTGCCAATAACAGCAAGCGGAAAGGTAAAGCGTGAAAATACTCCTCATTAATCCCTTTGGTTCGAACTGGATAGAAGGGCTCAGGGACGATACGGAAAGTGCCGTACGGCTGGCCCCGATGGGAATACTTTTTGTGGCCTCCTATCTTATGGAAAAAGGTTTTGACGTAGATATTTATAACTGCCGCGGCAGGGCTGACAGGGGAACCTCAGATCTTATTAATAAGGTCATTTCCCTTAAGCCCGATATTGTCGGCTTTACATCCACAACATCAAGCTTCCTGGGCGCCTATCACCTAATAACGGAGATCAAGAAGGTGCTTCCGGATGTGAAGATCGTGTTTGGCGGAGTCCATATTTCAGCCTTGAGAGAGAAGATCCTCGAAAGTTTTCCTCTCATAGATTTTCTTGTGACCGGCGAAGGAGAGATCGCCATGACTGAACTGGCCGAGGGAAAAGACCCGCGTACGATACAGGGGGTGATCTCCCGCGATACCCATGGCATTCAATCCTGCGGATTTCGGACCGAGCTGTGTGAACTCGATGCTCTCCCGTTTCCCGCATACAGCAAGCTCGAAGGGTTCCCGAAATACTTTGAGCCTCCGCTTTTCAATTATCCCAGGGCCCCAAGCGCTTCAATAATCTCCAGCAGGGGCTGTCCTTACCAGTGTTCCTATTGCGACCGGTCTGTTTTCAGGAGAAGCTTCAGATTTAATTCAGCCGAATATCTATACGAGCACATGGCCCTTCTCAAAAAGGACTTTAATGTGAAGCACATTTTTTTCTATGACGATCTCTTTACCTTTAACAGGAAAAGGGTGGAGGAGTTTTGCTGGCTGCTTCGGAAAAAGCCTTTGCAGATGACATTCAATTGCGCTGTAAGGGTAGGACATGCGGACGACGCCCTTCTGCAGACGCTTAAAGCCGCCGGCGGATGGATGGTGAGCATAGGGATGGAATCAGGAGACCAGGGACTGCTTGACAGGCATAAAGCAAATGTGACCCTGCCTCAGATAAGGGACACGGTCAGGCGGATACAGAAAAACGGCATGAGAGCAAAAGGACTCTTTATGATGGGGCTTCCGGGCGAGACCGAGCAGACTATAAAGAGAACATCTGATTTTATCGAAGAACTCAGGCTTGATGATATGAATATGACCAAGTTCACGCCCTTTCACGGCTCACCTGCCTATAAGACGATCCATGAAGAGGGGACGTTCGATGAGAAATGGGAATTAATGAACTGTATGAATTTTGTCTTTATTCCCAAGGGAATAGAATCCAAAGAGAAGATGGAGAAACTTCACAGGCAGGCTATTAAGA
>ERZ1292625.990-Hain-H41-01um-R1-990-length-37693-cov-42_pt2 | contig 33678 bp, 31 predicted proteins | sample MGYA00564400_ERZ1292625 | MGnify/ENA primary metagenome ERZ1292625 (study PRJEB36523, sample SAMEA6512639) | groundwater metagenome | collected 2019-01-08 | study: AquaDiva: Metagenomics assemblies of 32 groundwater samples
GACTTTCGACTATATTCGCGCTATCATATTCAAATGAAATCAATTTTTTCAACCGTTTTTTATCAACCGCTTTATAATACCCTTGTTTTTATTCTTTCCGTCACGCCGGGAGCGAATGTGGGAGTGGCGATCATCCTCCTTACCGTCATTGTGCGCGGTGCGCTCCTCCCCCTCTCGCATAAGTCCTCAAAAGCACAGGTGAAAATGCGCTCACTTGCCCCTCATCTCGAAAAACTCAAAGAAACGCACAAGGATAATAAGCAGGAGCAGGCGCGCAAGACGATGGAGCTCTATCGTGAGCACGGGATCAACCCGCTCTCGGGGCTCGTTTTGGTGGTGGTACAGCTTCCCATTATTTTTGCGCTCTACTATGTGTTTTTCAAAGGACTCCCGAATTTGAATGCCGAACACCTCTATTCCTTCGTGCATCTCCCCGAGACGGTGGATATGGTATTTTTTGGGGTCATTCTTTCAAATAAAAGCATTGTTCTCGCGGCACTTGCGGCTATTACGCAATATTTTCAGATCAAACTATCCATCCCTCCTGTGGCGCTCATTGAGGGCGCAAAACCGTCGTTCAAAGATGATTTTGCCCGCAGTTTCAATCTGCAGATGCGCTACATGCTCCCCCTCATCGTCTTCGGCATCTCCTATTCTATTTCGGCTGCGGTCGCACTCTATTGGGCGACAAGCAATCTCTTTTCTATCGCATACGAGCTGTGGGTCGCGCGGAAAGCGCGACAGAGTCTATAAAGTCGAAAGTCAAAAGTCCATAAAGTAGATACAGTTTCCACTTTACAGACTTTTGACTTTATGGACTTTTAGACTATCTCTCCTACCTCTTCTTTGTCGTTGCCTTCGGAGCAACCTTGGGCGCAACGGGCTCTACCCATGGCGGGATGACTTCAACAGTGCGATATACCCATGGGGTTCCCGTTACTTTATTCATAAAGAGCAGGTAGTAGTCGTCCGATGAAAGGACGGGATTGATGATATCGAGAGACGGAGCGTTGTAGTCGCTTGGGGTCATCACTTTTTCCGCACGACCTGTTGCGGTGTCTATCGTCCATACTGTATCCGAAAAAGACACCGTCCCTTGGTACCACTGGTCAGGATAGCGTGCAACGGGCAGAGTTTGCGGTACGGCGCAGTATGCAAGGGTCGGATTCTTGAAACTCCATGTACATTTTTCGGGGAGAGTGCGAACAGGAAGTGAGCGCGCCGCCCTTGTCGCGGTGTCGTAGACCCAAAGGGTGGACAGCTCGGCTATCGCTTCGGAATAGAGGATGAATTTGCCGTCGTGAGAAGTCAGTGTCGTGAGGCCCATTATACCACCGAGCGGTTTTGTGAGCGCTTTTGTTTTTGTATTGATGAAAAAGAGGTGTCCCGGTATTCCTGCGGATGGTTTCGAGGCGAGAGTCACCAAATTTTGGTTTGGGAATTGCGGAAGCCACTCCGTAAACACGGAACTGAAGATCTTTGAAGCACTCGCGACATTTTTAAATGATGCGACGGACCCCGCGGATGCACTCGCGCCGTTCTCGAGGTAAAAGAGTTTGTCTGCTCCGTCCTCTGCTGTCGCCATGAAAGGGATAAAGTCGGGCAAGAGGACTTCCTCTGTTTCGGTAAACTCCGGAATGGATTCTGTGGAGGTGCTTCGCGCAAAAGAAGAGATGGTACTGCCGAGATTGAGAATACTGGATTTGATGGCGATGCTCCCGTATTTGTCGCTGAGAGATCGGATGACGACGCTTTTGCCACCATTACCCCAGAGCGCCTCGGAGAGACCAGCGTGGGTTTCATTGGAGATGCGCGACTCGACATAGGTCGCAAGCGGTGTTTCAAAGATATGCCCGAGCCCGCGCTCTATGTAGCGGGAGGAGACCGTACGGTCTGCCTTTTGACCTGATTCAAAAAACCCAACACCCGCAACGGGAACTTTGTGAAGCTCGTAAAGGCGCGGAAGAGGTGCTCCCGAGCCGGGGACAAATTCCGGTTCCTCCGGCTCGATCTCCCCTCCCGGTCTTGTATATGGTCCCGCTCCGCCGGGGAATTCTGGAGGGGGTCCGACGGGCGCTGGCTTTCTTGAAAAATACCAATATGCCCCGCCAAGAATAATGAGGACGAGGATTGCGATGGCGATAATTAAAATGTTTCTTTTTCGACGGTCCATATTTTTATTTAAGAAAAACATATATGCCAGTGTTCTGGCTGGCCATTTTTTTCGGGCTCAAGCACATAGACCCCAGTGTAAGAGACATTTAGCAAATAATAGTGAGGAGCCGTGGAGACACCGCATGAAGCACCAGTTATTATGGGATCCTTTGCCCTTGCCTTCGATTTGATAAAATTGTCCAGTTCAGTATTAGGGCGTAGGTCAACATTAGGAATACCAACACCATGCGTTTGGTGCCCCAATTCGGTTCCCCCGGTAATTGTCGTAGGACAACTGAGACCCCCACACTCATGTTTTAGGGCAAGTAGGCCATCAATCGCTTGCCTCGGCAGTCCGGCTACGCTGGTACACCCTGAACCCCCAGTGATACTCTTTTTGGAAGGTGTGGCGTCCATGTTCACGCAGTTGTCCTTGTTGAGTAAGATATTTGTATGCTGAAGCTCCTCTCGTATCACCGTATCATCAGGCCATTTATTTAATTCACCCAAAGCTTTTACGGTCGTCGTCGCAACTGATTTTAATTCCAAATTGAAATTCACGAGGTCGGGATTGATTGAATTTAGAAGGAGGTAGGAAGTGAGCATAATAGTGAGACCGATGAGAGCGTTCATGATACGGTCTTTTGCCTCCTTTTTGGCGCTCGGCGCTATCCCCGCCGCGACATATTGCGTACCGCCGATGATGGCGAAGAGAATCGCTGTCACCGCGCCGAGGGCGATGAGGAGCTTGATCATTCCCGAGAGATATGACGAGAGGGTGTAGTTTGCTGGAATAGCACCCGCATCGCCTATGGGGAGTGGTGCAAGTGGTGCATAGTTTATTTCGGCGCCATGAGCGATGAGAACCCCCGCTCCTAGAGCGATGAATAGTCCTGCAAGTATTGGTGCGATATTTTTTGTCTTCATATATTAAAATTAAAATGTTGGGCGCTCCGAGCTTTCCTCGCCAAGGCGTACCTTGAGGTCTCGGCTCGCGCTCTGTGATGTTTGCTTGATTCCGCGCATTGAAAGCGAGACCGCCGATTCCCCTTTTGCCCCCGTATCGTTGCGGAAAGTAAGGGTGCGACCGGAGCTTTGCACTGTATTCCCATTGACCGCCCAATTGTATCTGATCGTTGAGTATTCAGACTCTTCATTTGAAAAGAAAAATGGCTCCGCGCTGATGGAGAACTCCTGCTTGTCCAGAGTGAATTTATCACTGAGGGGTTTGTTGTATAGGACGCCGAGAAGAGGATGCTTTTCGTAGAAGAGGATGAATGGTCGCGAGAGAGGCACGGAAACGCGCATCTCAGAATTCATTGTATCATCAAGCGAGGAAACGCGGACACGGACATCGATGCCATTGAAGGGTGTCGGTCCGGTGAATGAAAATACATTTTTGCCAAAGCCCGAGGACCCTTCATGGACGAGACCGTTCTTTTCCCATGTGTAGACAAGGTTGCCGGCGCCGAATGGGTTTGTTGCGCTTCCAATATCCGGAACAGCGGCGACGCGTACCTGCGCTTGCGGAACCATCAGTGCTTTGCCTTTGTAAAATGGCGGGGTGTAGGTGCTTGCTTCCCAGAGGATAGCAACTCCTACCGGCGTAAACGAAAAACCTCGCTCAATAGCATCACCGGTATTTGTGACGATAGAGACGGAAACGCTCGTTGTTTTTCCAGAAGACCCATTTTGGAATCTGAATACCGTTTGCCCGAGACCTTGACTGGCAACCTTCCCATTGACCAACCATTTTATCGTCGCTTTTCTGAGATCGGCAAGGTAGCTTTCTATAGTGATAGTGATCTGCTCGTTTGGTCCTGGGTTTTGTGGACTTACTTTCACATCCAAATAATCACTCAATACTTTTTTCTGGACTTCTTCCGGGGTCAGGATTTGTTTTGTGCGCTCGTCTACAAAATCGGAAAGATCTTTTTTGTATTTTTCCGCGTCCAGCATTATCGCATCCGCTTCTTCTCTGAGTTTAAGCGCATCTTGCATTCGGGGGTCTTTCAATGCCTCTTGGTAAGCGGCGTCTATTTCATCTTGCGTCTGCGTCTGAGCAAATATAAAAAACGGCATACATAAAATTCCACAAAAAAGAGTACTTAGTGCGAGTGTACGCAAGGGATACATATGAGATAGTATACCGTGAAAACTAGTCGAAAGTCCATAAAGTCGAAAGTCAAAAGTGGATGCATCCGTAGTTACTTTACAGACTTTTAACTTTCAGACTTTATAGACTTGTTTTTGCTTCCGCTTCCGCGAGTTCGCGTTTTGCTTTTTTGATGGCGAGGATTTGCGAGGGGTCCGAGGTGATGATCTGGTCTTCGGTATAGGACGCGATGGTGCGGATTGCGACATGCTTCATTCCCGCGAAAAAGATGCCCTCCCCCACTCCTGACTCGAGGAGGAGAAACTTTTCTTCATCGGTGAGGTTGAATGCCTGCTGGACGGCGTCGATGGATGTCGGCGACTGCTTGAGGAGGATCTGTATCGAGGAGTTGGTCATAATGGGCAGACCGTAGGGGGATTTCAAAAAGTCGTTCACATCTTGGGTGATCGTCGCGATGCCGAGATAGTATTTTCTTCCGCGTTTTGCGAGGGAGTAGAGGAATGATGCCGTGTCTTCGGACTTCATCATCCACCATGCTTCATCGACGACGAGGAGGCGCTTTTTCAGCGTGCGACGGATGGCGTTCCAAATGAAGTGCGTGACGAGGTACATAGCGACGGGCTTCAGGTCGTCCTCCATATCTCGTACGGAAAAGACGATGAACTTGCGGTTGATGTCTACATTTGACGGCTGGTTGATGAAGCCGGACCAAGATCCGCGCGTGTACTTGGTGAGCTTGGTGAGGAGCGACTCCGCGCCGTCCATGCCCGAGAGCACCATTTCGAAATCCGAAAGAAGCGGCGGCTCTATCGCGGAAAAGTCGGAATCGGGAGTGATGTCTTTGAGCGCGTATGTTTCCGCGATTGCGCGGTCAACGATGGCGTCTTCCTCCGGCGTGAGACCGCCGAGCATGAGTCGAAAGAGTCCGACGAGAGAGATGACATTGGCGCGGAGGACATCGGCGGGCGATTCGTCTTCGCGCGGGGTCGGCAGGTCGAACGGATTGATGTGGTGTTCGGAGTTGAGGGAGATATTGAAATACCGTCCGCCGACCGCACTCGCCATGGATTCGTATTCGCGCTCGGGGTCGATGACGATGACATCGATGTCGAACATGAGCGAGCGGAGGATCTCGAGCTTGGTCGCAAAGGACTTTCCGGAACCCGACTTTGCAAAAGTGATGGAGTTGTAGTTTTCGAGAGAGAAGCGGTCGAAGAGAACGAGGGACGAGTTGTGGCGGTTGATGCCGTAGAGAATGCCGTGGTCCGAGGTGAGGTCGAATGAAACGAAAGGGAAAAAGCTCGAGAGCGGTTCGGAGTTGATCTTTTTTGTGACGGCGATCTTGTCTTCGTTGACGGGGATGATGCTCTGGAACGCTTCCGCCTGCTGGAAGAGTGCGGGGCGCACATAGATGAGGCGCGATTCGAGCATGGACTTGATCTCCGCTTCGGCATGCCCGAGCTCTTCTTCCGAGTCGGCATAGAGCGAGAGATAGAGTCCCACATCAAACATTTTTTCCTGCGCTTGCTGGAGCCGGTCGCGGAGCTCCTCGAGGTCGCGGTACGCCGACTCGAGCATCGGGTCGCGCACAAAGCCTTTGCTCTCCCTCACATTGATCTGGCTCTGCACCTCGGCAACTTTCTTTTCAAACTTTTTCATTATCGCCGCCGTGTCGACGGGGTGAATGTATATCGAAATATCAAAAACTTTGTCGAGATTGATGAGCGGAGAAAGCCAATTGTCGGTGACGACGCTCGGATATGAAGTGATGAAAAATGAGCGCACAACTTTTTCTCCTAAAATAAGCTGTTTCGACTCGACTTTTACGGCGGACGGTGCGATGACATCGCTCAGGTTGAGCCCTGTGTCCGTATAGAGGTCTTGTGGAAGCACGGGAACAATATTTTGGTCCGGTGCCGGCACAGTATTTTGTTTTTTTCCAAAAAAATCAAGCATGGTTTGTGGTAATTGTAACATATTCATAGGGAACAATGGCTCAAACATTTGACAGTTGACATGTGACGGTTGACAAAGAATTCGCACCCTGTCACCTGTCCGCGAAGCGGTGTCACTTGTTAATTGTCCCTACCCGACCCCACATTCTTCTCCGCTTCTCCCGGATTGAAGAGCCGATAATAAAGCTCGGTGAGCTCCTCGGTGCCGAGCGGTACGACGCGGACGCCGGTACGCGAGAGTCCTTGCTTGATGATCCCCGCCCGCTGTTCGATCTGAGACTTCGCTTCTTCAAACGCCTCGACTGCGCTCGGTGAAGGCATGGTGCCGTTCTCTTTCTTTTTCCCTCCAAATAAACCGCCAAAACCTCCTGATGACGGCGCGGTGCTCGTGACTGACTTTGGCGGTGCGTATGGCACCACGATGATGAAGAGCTTGTTCATGATATTCGTCGACTGCGTTATCGTCTTGACGAAGCCCATATATTCGCGAATCTGGATTTTGAGAAGGTCGTTCATTTCTTCATGAAGGCGTCCCTCGAGGAGGAGGAGGTAGGGGCGAATATCGAGACGGCGCGACTGAATAAAAATTTGTGTGGAAAACTCAAGCGAGTTCAAAAAACTTTGGAATTGCATGAGGATACCCTGTTGCTCGTCCGCGGACTTGAGGGCGAGGTTTATCGAGGATGCCATCAGGAGCACGCGAATAGTCCCGTCTTTCAAAATGACGATGCCGTCGCGAATTTCTTTGATTGGGACAAAATCTTGTGCCGCTTTTGATTTGACTGCCATATAAATTAGTCCGTAAAGTCCTTAAAGTCGAAAGTCCATAAAGTGAAATTCATAAAGTTTTTATGAAGCCAGAAAGTATTTTTGATATTTCGAGAGATTGCTCGTGGAACTCCGCGAATTTATTTTTTGGTATATATCCTAACTCCAACGCTAAGTATAGCATTGACCGGACTTCTCCGCACGACCCTTTTGCGATAAATAGAAATTGCTTAAATTCTTTGTCTCCTCTCCTCTCAAATCCTTCGGCGATATTGTTCATTATCGAAACACTTGCGCGTTGAATTTGGTCTCTAAATCCGTAATCTTTGCTTGTATTAAATGTTTTATAAATATGAAGCGACAGAATTTTCGCTTTTTGCCAGGCAACGATATCTTCAAATTTTTCTATTTTCATATACTTTCGACTTTACGGACTTTATAGACTTTTGGACTTATCATCCTCTTCGACCTGTTGCGGTCCTCGTACATCGACATTAAATGACGCGCTTGAGAGTTTGCCGGAGGAAACAGACGGAGCACCCGGCATCGGCGAGCTGAGAAATTGCTCTCCTCCCCCCATTGTAGGTTCTTTTGTCGTTTTTTTCCATGTATAGAGTTTTGCCCCCACCATATAGTTGAATCCCGCCTCCAGTATTTCGATGAACGGCTTACCGAGCTTCTCTTTCGGATAGAAAGCGAGCGCCCAAGTGATGACGGCGATGCCGAGCATAATGGGCGCGGAAATAAAAATATAGGGGATGACGCGGTACGCCAAGTAGATACCGCCTCCCCCGCCCGCGACATAGATCGCCTGCTTGAGCGTGAGCGGACCAAAGATCTTGTCCTCGATGTCGATGTATTGAGGGATGTGGAATTGCATGATTGGGTAGAATATAGAATGTTGAATATGGAATGTAGAATAAATACAAACTAATTTCACTATTCCATTCGTACAGTATACAACCAACAGCTAATAACTAACAGCTAACCATCATATTTAAAAAGAATACTTTTTATACACGCGGTCGTGGTGGTCATAATCTACAAAAGTAATTTCATCATTCTCTATTTTGTAAACCAAAACAAACGATTCGATATGAACTCGGCGATAGTTTTTCATAACATTGCGGAGAGGTTTGCCTACGGTCGGGCTTAAAATGATCTTGTATACTTGGTCTTCAATTTTCTTTACTCTCGTACGGTCTTTCTTTGCCATCTTCTCAAGAATTTTTCTAAATTCTATAGAGAAAACAAAATTCATTTTGTTGGCATTTCCCATAATCAAAGAGAGCGAAAGAATTTTTTAATTTCACTTTTGTTTTTAAAGTTAGTGCCCTTACCGGCAGAAAGACCCTTTTCTATTTTAGAGAGCTTCGTAGCATATTTCGGGTTTACTTCGTCTTGGGCAATATGAAAAACTATTTTTTGCAAACGGCTCAAATCTCCGCGTAGTTTTTCCTGCGTGTCCAAAATTTGCGCGTATGTATTTCGAGGAATAGTTATTGTATTCATATTTTTAACATATCACTTTTCAAAACTCGTTTCAAGTCGCCGCCCCTACTCTATCGCTTCGCGATACGGGTCGTAAGGGGTATGCGCGGTGCTTGGTGCTTGCGGCGCTACGGGTGCGAGCGTGAGGTCTCCCATCGACTGCCGACCCGCGGTGAATATGCGCTTCATTTTTTCTTCGAATGGGTGCGCAGGAGCCTCCTCGTTAGGAGGTCGGACCTCCAAAAGGCGGACCTCCAAAAGGGCTTCTGGGTCGGCGGTTTTTGGTGGAATCGGCGGGACAAGATACTCGGGGATCTCGGCGACGGGGAGGTTGTCGGGGGCGGATCCGGACTTCCATGCGGTTGATTTTATTTCTTTTACTTCGGGGGTCTCTGCCAGAGTCACTTCCTCGGGGGTTGCTTCTTTCTCCCCACTTTCTACTTTTAACTTTTCACTTTCTACTCCTTCCCCTCCCCCTTCTTGCGAGAGAAATTCAACAAGGGCAGACCGCACCGGTGCAAAAATCTTCTGCTCCACCGCGGTTACAATGGCGTCCCGTACCGCTCCGTGTATCCCCGCTTCTTGCTCAAGATTGTCGCCGAATTCATCGGGGTGCACAAGTCCTGCGAGGACGAGGGTTGCTTCTTGTTTGAAATTATAGGCCTCGTCTTCAGAAAGGTTGTAGAGCGATCCTATCTCATCGAGATTTTCATCCCAATTTGCAGATGAAATGAAGCCCACGACCTCCGCAGGTAGTTTTCCAAATTGCTCCTTAAAGATTTGTTGTGTTTCGTCGTCCATCTTAGAGTTTAGTGTTTGTCGCCTCCCTCTTTCTTCGTTTCTGTTCCTTCGCCACCGACTTCTTTTTGTTCCTTTGACCACTCCTTGAATAGGTCTTCAAGGGTTTTGTCCTTGCCTTTTTTTGCCTTTCTTTCGCTCGCACTCCGTCCTTTGCGGATTTTTCTCACGCGCTCCTCATTTGCCTCCTTGCCTTTTTTAGTAAAGTAATAGGCGGCTCCACCACCGCTAGCCGTACCCCGTGCATATTGCTCCCTCCTCCTCTTGTTTATATCATCAACCTTTCGGCTTGCCGCGGCTTGCGCCTCATCGTATTCTTCCTTTTTTTTATTCGCCACTTCTTGTGCGGCTCGGTATTTATTTTCTGCTTCCTTTGCTTTTTCTTCTGCTTCTTTAGATTTAGCTCCTTTCCCAGACTCATATTTTTCTTTCGTCGTCGCCAACACTCTTTCTGCTCCGGTAAGTTCTCTTTCTGCCTGAATGATCATCGCTGGGTCAGCAGTCGTGCTTTGCTTCAGTTTTTCCAGAGCTGTCTTTTGAGCAGAAACATTTGCGGCGGCACCCTTTAGCGCTTGTCCTTCATCTGAAGCCATGGCATCTTTCTCGGCATCTTTTGCTTGTTGTTTTACTTCATCTACAAGGACTTTGAGTTCGTCTGCAACCCTAGACGCGTCTTCGTGGGCAGTTCTATCCACTTCTGTCATTTTCGCCTCACCTTCTTTTCCTATCTCCAGTCTTTCTGCGCCCTCATTATCTTTTTTTTCTCGGCGCTCTTGCGCCCCTTTATATCCGCCCTTTTCCGATTTAAATCTTTTATCACCCATGTCCATACCAATAGCTTTCATTCCTGCGCCCAGCGTTGCTTTTCCTGCTGCCGTTTCGCGAATATCCCAAGTCCCTTTTTGCGCTTTGTCAGTGAAGGTTAACGCTTGTCGCCCAGACCATCGCCCGACCGCACCAAGCGCTCCGGCGCGCTCAGAAGTAGCGAGTCCTTTGAGCATTCCGCCCTCCTTACTAAGTCCCTGCGCCATCGCCCCCATCCCAGTTCTCATCGCCACCGACGCGCCACCTGTCGCCACGCCGAGAGCCGCAGTGCCCGCAACCCCCACCACCTTCCCCGCATACTCCGAAGCCATCGCGCCGAAATCACCCGCCATCTTTTCGGTGATCTTAAGTATTTTTAAAAGCGCGGTGAGGAGAAGCGCCGCGATGAAGAGTGGCCCGAGGAGCCCTTCAAAAAGAAAATTTGGCATAGGTATAGTATACACGGGGCGGGGAACATTTGACAATTGACCGGTAACATTAGGGAGAAATTATTTCGACCCATTCGACATGCGCACGGAATCTATTACTTTGCAAAAGCACTCATGATACCGCCTCCGGCGCTGATGACCGTCATAACGAGGTAGAGGAGAAAGAGAAATACCGGCGCTACGAATGCTTGGCTGATGAGGGTGCTCGTATACCATCCAAAAATATTCGCGTCCCCTTTCAGGGTGAAAGAAATAAAGGCAAAGGGAGAAAGGATCATCAAGACCCAAAAGGCAAGCAATCGTCCGATAAAGACGAGCGCCACCTTGAAGAGCACATAGGCGGCAACGGCGTTTACGCTCGCGGCGATAAGAAAGACTATCACCGCGTTCCATTCATTGACCTTCCCCGTCTTTTCAAGGAATTTTTGAGGGCTGAAACTTGCGACGAGAGCCCCGGAGATGTTTCTCTCTGGGACACCGCCAGACACTTTTTTTACCAGTTTATCCAAATCATTTTTTTCTGTCCCTATTGCCTGAAAGACACCGACAGCCAGAATATTCCCCGCATCGATGACGACTTTGGTAAAGAAAAGACTGAAGTTGATGAGGAGGGCGATGATGACGATATGAAGGACCGTTTTGCGCCAGTCGCCGAGCCCCAGTATCGTCTGTATCCCCGTATAGAGGAGGATGAAGATGAAGAGCATATTGGAGAAGTCGCGGATGACCGTCCATGATTCTTTGACGAATGGCTGATTGACGAATTCTTTGTCAATGCTGAGGGAGAGCGAGGCGTCGAACATATACCCCGCGATGATGAGGAGCCATGAAGCGGGCTTGTAGATGAAATAATAGGGGAGCTGTGCGAGGCAGTTCATCGACAATGGGTTTATTTTGTAGCACCCCTCTTTGAGCGCAGCAAGCAGTTCCATTTCTTTCGGGGACGCCATCTCTTGGTTCGCGAGAAGCGCCGCCGCTTGTGCTTGCTGGTCGGGGGTGAGGGTGGTGGACACGGCAGATTGCGCCGTGATAGTTTCTCCTGCTGTTAATGTATTCATCTCCCCTTCATCCATTCCTGCCGCGTCTAGCGCGATAGTCTTTTTATCTTCACAGAGTTGTTCCTTGCTCGCATCATCTTTTGCGCTGGCGATGCAGGTGACATATGTTTGTTTGATTATATAAGCGGCGTCTTTTTTCCCTTCTTCTTCGAGGGATATCGTGGTGGAGCTCTCTTGCCCTTGTGTTTCCGCGGCGGCAATCTCCAGAGCTTTTTGTTTTTCTGTATCGCACGCGTTTCTTGCTGTTTGAGTGGTGGCGGCGGCGATACAGGTATTGTAGGTCTCTGTCGCCAACTCTGTCGCCGCTGCGGTTTCTTGCGTTTTTTTATAAGCTACTTGACCTTTAACTGAATCTTTTACCACAATGTTAAGTTCGTATGAATATGCGTTAAGAGCAGATTCAAGCTCGGTTTTCGAGGTTGCCTCGGCTTGTTCAGCGGTCCCAATGTCGGGGTACGCATTATTCGCAGAATAATAGTTATCGCTGGAAGAATAGCCGGTACTTATTGGTTTGGCTTTGGTGCATTGCCATACTTGTTTCGTCCCTGTTTTAACTCCGTCATCGTCATACACATTTACCGTAACCCACGCACAACTTGCTTCGTATTCACGCCATTCTTTCGCGTCTTGGCAGGCGGCATCATACGCAGTATCATAGGCAATGACATCTTGTTTTGCCGACGCTGAAGCACCAACTCCGAAAGAGGTAGCGGCGCTGCTAAATGCGCTATTTACCTCATCAAGTACCTTTTTTTGATGATAAGAGGCATACTCTGCGGAGTATAAAGCGTTAAACTCACTTTTTCTTTCTGATGTCAAAAACACACTTGTGGGCAAAGTCGTTAATGTGAAATCAGCCGTGGGAAAATTGTATGGACAGGCGGTAACATAAGCTGCCTCCGCATTCAGAGCAAAAGAGAAGATCCCAATTACAGAAAAGATCGCGGAGAGAAGTATGTATATGTTTTTGTGCAGAAAATATTTTTGCATTTGTTTTTAGTGGCTCCGCGCGGCAACTATCTGCGCCGTGTATGTCGTTTTCGCTGTTTTTTTTGCACTGGTGAGGGCTGTGGTTGCCGTAGAGAGGTCTGACTTTGCCAGATCCATCTCTACCGCCGCCGTTTTTAGAATAATATTTGCCTCGTCAAGGGCTGTTTGTTGTTCGTTTGTCGGACTGGTTGTACTATTGTAGCTTGCCCATGCGGTGTCATAAATTACTTTTGCGCTATCGTACTGCGTTACCGCCCATTCAAAGTGCCCGCCTGCGTTGTCGTATGTTGTCTGCGCGGCCATCACCGTTGAATCTTCGGCAATCTTTATATTCAAGGTTGCCGTTTCGCTGGCGTTGAGTATCGGGGTGAGCTGAGTGCTTGGAGACGAGTCTTTTGCGAAGACAGCGCGGAGAGCTTTTTGGGTAAGCACATCCAAAAATGCCGAGATGATTTTATTCATATTGTCGGCAAAGCCGAGGCGGTCCATATCGAGACCGAGAGTTTTTGTGAGCTGGTCGCCGACGATCTTGCCGGGTGTGGTGGTTTTGCAGTGTGCTTTTTGCCATGCTTTTTTTTCTGATTCGCTTGGGGGTTGGGTTCCAGGATTGAAGCCCATGCCCGACAACTCTGTGGCGGTTTCAGTGCCGGTTAACGCCATTTTTTTCAAAACATCGTCAGGGTAATTACAGTCGGAAGTATCAAGAATATCCGTGAAGCCGTTTGACCAGCTGAGCTTTTTGTCCGAGGCCGATACTTTTTCCTGCTTGCGTCGTAAGGTTTCTTCCGCGGTGGCTATCTGCACATCGTACGGATTGCCTCCCTCTCCGAGAGCCGCGCTAAATGCCGTCCATCCCCCACGGTTGAAGTCATCATAAAATTGCGACGCGCCGAAAGTGAGATTGCCGTCAAACGGACAGTTTGGAGTATAGGGCTTTTTCTTTTTCTTTGCCGCGGCGAGAGATACGGAGTCGGTGAGGTCGTATACGAAGTCCACGCTAAATTCACAGACAGATATGTCTTGGATCTCGCGAATCAAATCCCCCGCTATGGACTCCGTGATGTCGTCGAGTATTTGCTGGGTGTCCACGGCAAAAGAAGGACTACCAGCGAAACCACCCCTGATCCAACCGATTATATTTTCCGTAAGAGCGGAAAGTATCCTTTGCGCGACGCCGTAGGCGAGAGCGTCCAAGGTGTTCTTGCCGAGAGATGTCCATGTCCATCCAACTGTATCAACAATTGTTCCTGCCCCCGTGGTCACCGTCGTTGCCGGTGTGGCGACACCGGTGACCCAGTTTGGTACAAGGTTTGCGACATCGACCCATGCCGATGCCCTCTGTGCCCCCAATGATGAAAAAGTCGTACTTAGAACAAGGGCGAGAACAATAAATTTTTTAGCGATGGATTGATTTTTCATATTTGTTTGAGTTGCCTACTGATTCGCAGGGTTGAATTTATTATACTCCTCTACGGTCGTAAAGAGAGCCCCAATCCCATTTTGATACTCGGTAATAGCCGTGAGCCCGATGATCGGGTCCGTGATAAGTTTCTGAAGGCCTATCATTGCGACGCGCAGATCCTCATAGCTTTGCAAAAGGTGCAGATGAGGTCCTGCGATGGAGGAAGGAGTTTCCAAAGCAAGGAGGTTTTTTATAAGCGTTTGGTGTCGTGTGATGATCGGATTTAATTTTTCAAGAATACTCGAATTTTGCGTCTCGCTCGCCATGGTGACGACAGAAAGAGCATCTTCGCCCCTAGCGAGGTCTTTATTATTCTCATCTATCATTTTGTTGATCAGCGCAGTAAGCGATTCTTTGTATGTTCCTCCGGCTAAAGTGCTATTATCTTTGGAGATATTGAGATCGCTCAGCTTGTACACTATTTTTTGTGGGAGATCTACATTCTGAACCAGACTGGCAACGATAGCTTGTGCATCGCTGTCGCTGATCTCCGTATTCCCCGTTCTCTTTTGTATTGCCGCGTATTCGAGGAGGATTTTTTGGGAGATAATGCCAGTTGTCGAGGTGGCGCTTAGTGAGGGATTTTCTGTTTTTACAGTTCCTCTTTCCACGCGTGCGAAGCTCTTGTCTCCCGGAATGATAGAGAGGGCGGATTTCCATGAATTGTCGGTTTCTTTTGGTGAGGTAAATGAAACATCCATTCCAAAAATACTTCCCCCTTTGATCGCGACGATGATAACTGCCACGCCGAGAAGGATTGCGAGGGAAATTGGGAAAAGTTTTTTGAGTTTCTTGACCGTACGCATATCTTCTGGATAGTATAGCAGATTTGCCACGGAAGTGGGCAAAAATACGCTAATTTCTGTGGACAGTGGATGCGTGTTTTTGCGCGAGGGAGAGCCATTGGTCGAGAGAAAGATTTTCCGCGCGCGCATTCTCCGCGATACCGGCTTCTCTCAGTATCTCGGAGGTGCGACCTCCATAAATTTCCTTTAGATTTCCCGCGAGGATTTTGCGTTTGTGGGCGAAGCCGGCGCGGACGATTTCAAAGAAAACTTTTTCGGCATTTTTGTCGGGAAAATTCTTTCCGGAGATATTGGTGATCGCAAGGATGGCGGAATCGACTTTTGGCGCGGGGGTGAAATAGCGCGCGGGGACTTTTTTTATGAGTTTTGGCGTGCCGTATGCCTTGACGGCGATGGAAAGGATGCTCTCTTTACCCTGAGCGGAGTCGAAGGGTTTTTTTGTGCGCGCGACAATGCGTGTCGCGACCTCTTTTTGAACCATCAGGATCATTCGCTCGGGTTTTGATTCTGCCTCGAGGAAGGTGCGGATGATATGCCCCGTGAGATAGAAGGGAATGTTGGCGATGAGTTTGTAGCTGTTGGGTTTTAGTTTGTAGGTTTTAGGGTCAAACTTGAGTATGTCGCCGTGGATGAGCGTGAATTGCCCCCGAGTAATTTCGTCAGCGAATTTTTCCGATAAGAGCGGGATCATGCGGTCGTCTTTTTCGACAGCGACTACGCGCGCCCCAGAAGCGAGGAGCTCCCCCGTGAGAAACCCCTTCCCCGGCCCGATCTCGAGCACCATATCCCCAAAATCTGGAGGTGCGACCTCCAGATTTATGGAGGTCGCACCTCCATAAATCTCAGCCGCCCGCACGATATCGCGCGCCACCGCTTTTGAATTCAAAAAATTCTGCCCAAGGGATTTTTTTGCGCGGATCATTTGAGGAGGGAGAGGAGAAAAGAGGTCAAGAGAATGCTTGATGCGCAAAATGTAAAAAATAAGATGAATATATATTTTTCATTGTAGGGTTGTCTCACGCACAGCTTGTATCCGATGACCGCTGCCGGGATGGCGAAGAGGTAGAGCGTATAAAATGATAGAAATATCGGCAGGAGAAGAAAACTGAGAGAGAGAAGTATCCCCACCACTTGTCTCCCGTATGCGCCAAAAATGACCGGCACCGTTCGTATCCCCGCTTTTCGATCGCCCTCTATATCTTTTATATCGCGGATATTTACGCCGAGAGTGAGTACGACTACGATGCCGACGGCGTACAATGTAGGGAAAGTGGCAAGCATTTTATTCGGTGAAAGAAAAAAGAATCCGGCGAGTATTGTCGCAAGGCATGCGAGAGAAATGAGAAATGATGAAAGCATCGGCACGCGCTTGAGGCGCAGTGGGGGTGCGGAATATACATAATATGCGCTCGTGAAAACGATACTCATAAAAAAAGGATAGTATCCGACGATGTACGCCCCGACGAGCGACAGTACAAGCCATCCAAAACCAATGTCGCGCATTACCTGAGGAGTGAGAGCATTTTTGGGCAAAGGTCTCTCTGGATTTGATACGGTGTCAGTATCAATATCAGTGAGGTCATTTGTATGAACGGCGTACATCCATGCGCTAAACCACGACAAGACGAGAACGATAAACCCAAGCCACTCAGTCCATGTAAGTGCGACAGGATTTATTGTGTAGGAATAGAGTGCGCCGAGAGTGATCAAGCTCGTATAAAACAATACTCTTTCGACTCGAGCATTGCCGAGTATCTTTTTAAGCAGATTTTTGTGCGTGTACCAAGACCACACCACTCCGATAATAAAGAATAGGATAAAAAGTATTTGTGAGATCAGAGAGACGAAGCCAAACTCTAGCATGCGTGCATATGAGCTGTATGAAAAAGCCGCATTGAGCGTGTTTGCGGGGATGTTTGATCCCGTGATGGATTCTCGGAGAAATGAAAATGTTGTTTCTCCCAGATTTTGCGTTACATCTACTATCGTGTAAATGACTCCGGGCAATGCTAGCATGACGAATAGGATAGCGTATGTCGTCACAACTGCTCCGAATGTCGCTGTCGTTTTTTTGGTTTTGGTCCAAACATACCAGCCGACACCGCAGAGGATAATGAACAATTCAATACGGAGACCGATGGTGATACCGGGGCTTTTGAATGGTCCAAAGAAGGTCAAAAAATCAAGCAAAAGTTTTGCGTGTGAGTCGAATAGGTATGCCATGGTGTATCCTCGCCCGGCGCTTATGAGGATATCAAGAGACGGTGCAAGAAGTATCACAGGGAATCCAAGGAGGGCGAGGTTGATCACTTTGCTGTCTCTTTGCTTTGTGATGATCGATACAGTGGTGGCAATGCAGAAAATCGTCAGCAGGTAGAACAGGGAGTACCCGATAAGTGTTTGAGCATCGAGTGCTGCAACTCCAAAGTATGGCGGGTTTGAAAATTGCTCAATGAAGGTGCGGAGAATCACGACCCCCGCAAACCCCGCGATCCACCCCACGATGGTCTGCGTCCCCGCCTCCCCTTTCAGTATCATCGCCGTTAATTTCTTAAGCATAAAGGCAGTATAGCATAAATCCCCGCAACTTTAGGAGGTCCTACCTCCTAAAGTTGCGGGGATTGTGGTAGAATTGCTGTTATGAAAGGGGACTTTTTTCATCTATTGAATAGGGGTGTGGAAAAACGCACGGTTTTTCTTAATGATATAGACTACACACGCTTTGTGCACAATTTGTATGATTTTAATGATAAAAATAATGTAGATCAAGTTTATTATCTTAGAAGAATACAAGACATGGAGGGTGCACATCCATACGAGAAGAAGAAAGAGATTATTGATTTGCTTTGCTGGGCATTAATGCCGAATCATCCGCACATTCTTCTTGTTGAGAGAGAGGACGGGAGTGCCGGAGTATTTTCACGAAAGGTGTTTGGCGGATACACGATGTATTTTAATGAAGAAAATAAAAGAAGCGGTGTGTTGTTTCAGGGTAAAACAAAGATTCTTCGGGTAGAGGACGACGCACACCTTCTTTATTTGCCATTTTACATTCACGCAAACCCATTAGATCTATTCCAGTCAAATTGGAAGGAGGATGGGATAAAAGATGTGGATGGAGCCATAAAATTTTTGGAAGAATATCGTTGGTCAAGTCTCAGGGATATTATAGGGGAAGGAAACGGAGAATTTGCGCACATGACGAACAAAAAACTCTTTTTCGAGATGTTTGATACCAATGAGAAGAAGTATAAAAAAGATTTCATGGAATGGATAAGATCAAGGGGGTATCGTCGTGATAATTTCGAAGCGTTCGAGTAAAGCTAGGAGTGATTTAGGAGGTCCGACCTCCTAAATCACCTGTATTTCTCGGCTACTTAGGAGGTAGGACCTCCTAAGGTTACCAGGATATACTGATCACCGGTTCGTGGGCGCTGTCGGGGGTTTCGTGCTCGGTGTAGGATTCGTCGATATCGGAGAGGAATTCTGAGGGGGCGTTGACTTGTCTTTGGCCGAAGATGGTGCGCACGGATGCGTAGGAGAGAAAAAGTTTTTTCTTTGCGCGGGTGACGGCGACATAAAAGAGTCGGCGCTCCTCTTCGCCATCTTCTTTCGATACGGCACCAGCACTCATCCTTCGGTGAGGGAAGAGGTCTTGCTCGAGACCGGTCACGAAGACATATTGGAATTCGAGTCCCTTTGCGGCGTGGACGGTCATCAATTTCACCGCTCTCTCGCTCTTCATCAATGAATCTTGGTCGCTGGCGAGCGCGGCATCACCCAAAAGTTTTTCAACGGCTTCCTCGGGTGGCAAGATGTCATATTTGGTCGCGAGGGTGACGAGCTCGTGGATGTTTTCGAGGCGTTCGCCATCCTCGTCGTTTCCTGTTTTGAGGGACGCTTCCAGTCCCGTTTTTTCTGAAACGAATTTGATGAGCTTTGATGTTTTTTCTACAAGCGAATACTCGCGGATGGTATTGAGGAGCTCCCAAAATTCAGTGGCGCGCTTTTGTGCGGCGGGAGCCAAACTCTCTTCGTCTTTTGCGAACATTTTTGCGAGAGTCGCTTTGCCGATACCACGGGGCGGTACATCGATGATGCGCTTGATATCCGACAAGCTGTCGGGGTTTAGGGATGCGCGGATGAAGGAGAGAATATCCTTGACTTCTTTGCGCTCGAAGAAGCGCACACCGAGGACTTGGTATGGGATGTCCATCGTGAGAAACGCTTCCTCGAGCGCGCGGGATTGAAAGTTGGCGCGGTAGAGGACGGCGATGTCCTCGGGGTTGGTACCGCTGTCGATGAGTCCCTTGATGCGCTCCCCCACCGCGCGCGCTTCCCCGTTTTCATCATAGCTCTCGATGAGCGTGATTTTATCCCCTTCGATATTTTTCGTATAGAGATTTTTTTCTTTGCGGACGGTATTTTTCTTAATGATGTCGTTTGCGGCGGCGAGGATGGTTTGCGTCGAGCGATAGTTTTCCTCGAGGAGGATAGTGCGCGCGCCCGTGTAGTCCTTTTCAAAATTCAAAATATTCTGCAGGTTTGCCCCGCGCCAGCTGTAAATATTTTGGTCGCCGTCGCCCACCGCGCAGATGTTCATTTGGTCGCCGGCGAGAAGTCGCGCGAGCTCGTACTGGACTTCGTTGGTGTCTTGGTATTCGTCGATATGAATGTATCTCCACCGTTTCTGATACCCTGCAAGCACCTCGGGATGCCCCTGGAGGAGAAGCACGGTTTTCAAAATGAGGTCGTCGAAGTCGAGTGCTTTTTCGCGCGCGAGGAGTCGCTCGTAGCGCTCCCATACGGAGGCGACAATCATCGGGAAGTACGCATTGCCGACATCAGCTTTGTATTGTTGGAGTGTGATGAGCGCTCCTTTTTGGCGTGAGATGGTGTTTGCGATGCGGTCGGGAGGGAATTGTTTTGGGTCGAGGCCTTGTTCTTTTGCCGCTTCTTTGATGAGTGCGCTCGCGCTGTTTTTGTCGAGGATTGCAAAATGCTTGGTGAGACCGAAAACTTGCGCATGCGCGCGGAGGATGTGTACCCCAAGCGAATGAAAGGTGCCGATGAACGGGCGCGAGTCACCATAGCGCATCCCGATATCAAATCCGTGTTTCGCGAGGAGTGCATCGACGCGCTCAAGCATCTCCTTTGCCGCTTTATTGGTAAAGGTGATGGCGAGGATCTCGCTCGGCGCGACGCCTTCTTTCACAAGATTGAGGATGCGGTGCGTGAGCGTGCTCGTTTTTCCCGTGCCCGCGCCGGCAATGATGAGAATGGGTCCTTCTTTGTGAACGGCGGCTTCTCTTTGTTTTTCGTTGAGATGTTTGAGATGGGGCATGAGATAAGTCTATAAAGTTTATAAAGTCGAAAGTCCATAAAGTCAATACTCCAACATCCGCATCCGCACCCACTTTCGACTTTATGGACTTTACAGACTTTTAACTTTTTATTCCTCCCCTCTTTCTTTCGGTTTTTCTTCTCCGCCCGTTTCGGCTCCTCCGAAATTTTGCAGTGTTTTTCTTACTTCGTTTTCCATGAGTGCGTGCATGTCGGGGACGCTTTTTTCGAGAAATTCTTGGATGAGCGCATTGTCGCCATTCACGCTGATCTTCTCAAATTCTTCGCGCGCATCGCTCGAGAGACTTTCAAATATTGCAACGGTAAGCGATTTCAAAATGATCTCGCCGAGCTTTCCCGCGATCTCGTCTTGTGCCTCCTTCGGAAGCCCGCTGATGCCGAGCTCTTTTATTAAAATGTCGTGAAGTTCTTGATTGCTGAGGACCATAATTGGAATACTATACCTTTTTCATAAACTTACCAATAGTGATCGCGGAAGCGCGCTTCAGGTAGTCTATCGCTTTTTCTCCGGACAGCGGATGAACCCCCGTTTCTTTGAGCGCGAGATCGAGGTACTCTTGCATTTTATTGGTTGCCGCATAGTCCTCGACGCCGAAATGCTTTTTGCCGTCACTCGGAAATACTTCGAGCTTTGTGCCCATTATTTCGGCAACGGTCTTGTCCGCAAAGCCGACTTGCGGGTCGTTCCAATCGGGGGAATTCATCCCGTCTACTGCCCCGAATCCAAAGTGCCCTTTCTCTCCAAAAAGGTTGTTTATATGCTCGTGAACCTGCTTTTCCGCGTAGACGAGGACGAGTTGGTCGGTCGGGGTGATCTCTTTCGGAATCGTCGGAGCATACGGTTCGGCTTTTCTCTCCGGAGTTTCAGGCAATGGTTGTTCTGTTTTTATCGCTTCCGGTTTTTCGGTGGAGATCGTCGCTACCTCTGTCTTTACAACCGGCTCCTCTGTCGTTTCTTTCGCTATTGGCTCTGATTGTTCAATGGATTCAATAATAGCCGGTGTCGCTTCTGCCGTGGTTTCTGTGTTTGTTTCCGCCACCGCTTCTTCCGGGACAATGAGGGGTTCTTGCGATACTTCCTGTTGAAGAGCGTGATTTTTCTCCTCAAGTTCTTTTAGTTGTTTCTGTGCGGTCTCCCATGCTTCATCGCCGGCTTTCGCTTTTGCGAGGTAATCTTCATTGGTGGCTTCCGGCTCCCTCTCTGTCGTTACTCCGTCTGTGACTGCCGGGTGAATATCATGAGTTGGGACAGGAAGATCAGGAGGGGCGCTCTGGACATCCGGCACAGGCTCAGGGGGAACGAGCGGAACGCTCGGGACAGGAAGAACAGGGGGAAGGTCAATGTTTTGTGAATGCTTTTTTGCGAGTGCCTCCGCTTCTGTTTTTGCCTGTTCTCTCGTATACGAAACCCATTCGTCGTGCACGGGGCTCGGCGTGCTATTTTCTGCGACCAACTCGCCTTGTTTGACGAGAGCATGAATCTCCTCTTTGAGCGCGTGCGCTGTGGCGCGCGCGCGGTTGAAGTCGCCCTCCGCGCGCTTGTCTTCGGGGGATTGATTGATCTTGCTTTCCGCGCGCGCTTGGTTGGTGCGCTCGTGTTCATACTCCTTCCATTTTTTGAGCACTTCTTCCATGAGGATACGGTCGCGCGAGGTTGAATCCGCGGGGATGACACCTTTGAGAATATTGAGCTTGTCGTGCGCCTCGGTGAGCAGTGCTTCGAGCCGCTTCACGGTTGATTTCAAAAGACCTTCTTCTCGCGCCACCTTGAGTCGTGTTTCAAGGTCACCTACTTGCTCCGCCAGTCGGTCCTCGTCCAGTTTGAGGCGTGCGATGTCGTGCTTGAGTCGCACTTCAGAAGCTTGAACATCGTGTACCGCTCTCGTGAGTTCCGGTCCCGCTTTTCTTCCTCGCCCTCCGCGAAGGTTGGATTTTTTGTGAGAATTTTCTGCAAGAGGGGTCGCCTGCGTCGCTCCGGAGGAGGCGGTTCCTCCCTGTGTATTTTTCTGATCGGAGATAATGTGAAGAGCATCCATACTATTGTTTACATTATCGCATGGCGACGGACAACTGACAACTGGCAACGAACAACGAACGACAAACAACGAACCCAACACTCAGAGCGAGCCCTGCCACCTTGCACTGCCTTGCGCAAGCGCGGCGGCGCGAGCAGAGCAATTTTTCAGCAGAAAAATATGCGTGCAGTGCAAGGTGGCAGGGCGAGCGGGACTTATCCACAGTATTTTTAGGTGCCTCTCCACAGGAGGGTCTCTTTGTGCTAGGATTTAGGGAACCACGGGGATTGGCCCCAGGTTTTCCGAAACAGACGATATTTCCCGCCACGACCGCAAGACTGCACGATTTCTAAAAATAACCTTATTTCTACACAATTTCAGGACCCCGGCTATGGACGCGATAAGACAGTCCGGGCGAAATACCTATATTTTCCAAGGCTCGCCGGTGCAGGGTTTCTTTTGTTTTGCATCGCAATAGGGCTCGGAACCCCCCTTTCTACCGCTCACGCATGGTCGCTGTCTTCTTTTTTGGGGTGGAAAAGTGACAAATCGGACACTTCTTTGATCAGCACGGAATCTCAAAATTCCCAAACTATCGCCTTTCTTGAGGCGGCGAACAATGTTGACCCAAAGAAAGCTATGGGCGGCGGGGATATTACCATCGTTGATGATAGCGCCCTCTTTCCCGATGTCGGTCCTTCGGGCACGATTGCAGACATTGAATCGAGTGTTCATCAGGGGAAAGTAAGTCTTTATGTCGTTCGTTCGGGAGATACCATTACTCAGGTTGCCAAAATGTTCGGCGTTACTGTGAACACCATTCTCTGGGCAAATGACCTTTCTCGCGGCGCAACCCTTCGCGAAGGACAGCATCTCATCGTCTTGCCTATCGACGGGGTCCAGCATACGGTAAAAAAAGGCGACACGCTTCAGAGCATTGCAAAGAAATACAAAGGTGATATCGATGATATCCTCGAATTCAATGATATGACCGCAGGGCAAAAGCTTTCTGTCGGGGACATTGTCATCATTCCTGACGGCAGAGAGGAGGCGGTTCCGACCTCGGGAGCTGTGAGCGGAGGTCGTTCGCGCACCATCGCTTCTTACCCATCATATCTGGGATATTACACGCACCCTGTTCCAAGCGGGCAAAAATCTCAGGGCATTCACGGCTACAACGGCGTGGACTATGGCGCGCCAAAAGGCACGCCGGTATATGCGGCGGCCGAAGGTACGGTCATCGTGAGCCGGTTCCGCGCTTCGGGTTGCGGTCGTTCTTGTGGCGGTGGCTATGGTAACTATATCGTCATCGAACATCCAAACGGCACACAAACGCTGTACGGACATTTGAGCGCCGTGTACACACAAATTGGTGTGCATGTTGACAAGGGTCAGTGGATTGGCGAAGTCGGCAGTACGGGCAAATCGACTGGTTCACACTTGCATTTTGAGGTTCGTGGAGCGAGGAACCCGTTTTAGAGATTAGGAACAGATAGCCAACAAAAAAATCCCAACAATTATTTGCTATAGCAAATAATTGTTGGGATTTTTTTGTTGGCTATCTGAGCTCTGTCGGTCTGTATGCGAGGGCTTCGAGGAGGTGCTTTTCTTGGATACTGTCTGAGGCATCGAGGTCGGCGATGGTGCGGGCGACTTTGAGCGTTTTGTGATGGGCGCGCGGAGAAAGCTTGAGGCGCTCGGCGGAAGCGTTGAAGAGAGCGCGAAGTTTTGGGGTGAGGTTTATGAATGATTCGATATCGTCCGCGCGCATTTCACTGTTGGTGGTGATCTTTCGTTCGTGTGCGGCGAAGCGCGCTTTTTGTCGCTCTCGTGCGGCGGCGATGCGTGCGCGCACGGTTTGCGTATCTTCGCCTGCTTTGGTATTGGAAAGTTTGTCGTGACTCATGTGCGCGACTTTGACCCATAAATCAATGCGGTCGACGATGGGACCGGAGAGTTTTCGTTGATACGAGGCGAGCGTGCCGGGCATGCAGGTACAGCGGTCTTCGCTCCCGTACTTTCCGCACGGGCACGGGTTCATTGCGGCGAGGAGGATAAATCGCGCGGGGAAAGTGTCATGCCCTTTGCTTCGCGCGATGCGAATGTGCCCCTCTTCGAGCGGTTCGCGGAGCGACTCGATGACACGGCGGTCGAACTCAGGGAACTCGTCGAGGAAAAGCACGCCGCGGTGCGCGAGGGTGATCTCCCCCGGCTTCGGTGTCGAACCTCCGCCGATGACGGACGGATACGATGCGGTATGGTGCGGAGCGCGGAGCGGTGGGAGCGTAATGATCTCTTCGTGGAGCGTTCCCGCGACCGAGTGGATTCCGGTCACTTCGAGCATCTCCTCTTCAGAAAGCATCGGGAGGAGATGCGGAAATGCTTGCGCGAGCATCGTCTTGCCGGTGCCCGGCGGTCCCCAGAGCGCGAGGTTGTGCTTGCCTGCCGCGGATATTTCGAGTGCGCGCTTGGCGAACTCCTGTCCTTTGACATGCGCGAGGTCTACTTTGTGGTCATCTGCATTTGGTGTTTCCTCGTTGTGTTCGCGGACACAAGTTGCGAGCGTGAGCGGAGTTTCTTCGTCGAGATGCTCGATGACCTCGCGGAGCGTGCGCGCACCGTAGACGGTGATGCCGGAAACGAGTGACGCCTCGCGCGTATTGCCTTCCGGTACGAAGATCTCGGTAAGTCCCGCTTTTCGCGCCGCTTCCGCGAGGAGGAGCGTCCCACGAATGGGGCGCAACTTGCCGTCGAGCGAGAGCTCGCCTAGAAATAATTTTCCTTTTGGGTCAAAGACGACTTCGCTCGATGCGGCGAGGTATGCGAGCGCTATCGCGAGGTCGTAATGTGAGCCCTCTTTTTTAAGCTCGGCGGGCGCGAGTGCGATGACGATTTTTTGATTTTTCTGTTTCGGCGAAGTGAAGCCGGAGTTTTTTATCGCGGCACTCACGCGGTCGCGCGACTCGTCGACCGAAGTGCTGGGCAGTCCCACCAAAGAAAAAGCGTGGAGCCCTCGAGAGAGATCCACTTCAACATCCACAATATGAGCTGCAAGCCCGACTATCTGCGCAGAAAATAGTTTTGAGAATTGCATAGAAGAAGTCTATAAAGTCCATAAAGTCGAAAGTCTATAAAGTCTACGCACCCGTATCCACTTTTGACTTTATGGACTTTCGACTTTTTACTTGCATCGAGAAGGATAAAACGCAAAGCGTTTTATCCTTCTCGATGCGCGATGCAGGTTGGTGCGGCGGGATTTGCGTGGAGGCGCGCGCTTTCGATGGCGCTTCCGCAGATATGGCAGATGCCGTAGGTGCCCGCTTCCACCCGTGCGAGCGCGGCGTCGACTTCCATGAGGCGCGCTTCGAGCTCTACCTCGACTGCGGCATTTTCTTCAAAGGTCTCGATGCTGTCCGCGACATCGTTTGGGTCGGCGGCGGGGTTGTTGAGGTCGGGTGCCGATGCCTCCCAGTCGCCTTTTATCTCGGGGTTTTTGTGTCCAACGCCGGAGAGCTCGCCTTCGAGGCGCGCTTTCTCCGCGAGGAGCATTGTTTTAAATTCAGAAATATTTTCCATACGGGTTAGTATAGCACAACTTTATACAATAGAACGCACTTTGGTCACGATCTCATCGAGGGTGAAGTTTGCCTTCACCATGAAATCTTTCGCGCCGAGTGCTATCGCTTTGTCGAGGTCTTCTTTTTGTCCGAGGTTGCTCAAGATGACGACAGGGACATCGGCGATTTTCGGATCCGATTTTATTTTTTCAAGAATTTCAAATCCGCTGACGCCGGGGAGGATGAGGTCGAGGAGGATGATCTTCGGCTTGCGTTCCGCCAAGATGGTGAATGCCGCTTGCGCGTCGATCGCGTTCTGCACATCAAATCCCTCGCTTGCGAGTTTGCGGACCAGAAGTTCGCGCAAGAATTTATCATCTTCGATGACGAGAACAAATGTTTTAGCGCTTGAATCGGCTTGCGGAGCGTCCGCCATGTTCGTGACGGGCTTTTCCACAGCCCCCGTCACCGACATTGTTTGGGCATACCCTCCCAATTCTTTGGGGAGATTCTCCTTTCTTCCGGAAAGAACGCCTTTCACTTTTTCAAGAACATCGTTCGGATTGAATACGGCTTTGATCAGAAATCCGCGCGCACCGAGCTCTTGCGCGCGCTTTACCTCTACCGGTTGACCGGAATTTGAAATGATGATGACGGGGATATCGCGGAAAGTAGGGTCCGCATGGAGTTCTTCGAGAACTTGGATTCCCCCCTTGCGTGGCATAAGAATATCCAAAAGGATACAGTCCGGCTTGTTGGCGTGGATCTTCTCCAGAGCGACGATGCCGTCTTCCGCTTTGTCTACAATATATCCGTCCTTCTTGAGCTTTATCGCAAGCGCTTCGTTCAAGACGACATCATCCTCGGCAATGACTATTCTCTTTTTAATGTCTGTATCCATATTGGGTTTTTTTATTATACTATGAAACTATAACTTATACCATCTCTAATAAAATGCTTCCGATAGAATTCAAAAATTCGAGGCGAGACGAAGTGAAAAATACGAGGCATATAGAGATATGTCGAGGATTTTTCACAATGTCGCAGCCCGAATTTTTGGATTGTTTCGGAAATGATTTTTTAGAGATGGTATTATACTAGGATTTTTCCCCTCCCTCCCTCTCTTCCTCTCTTGGTAAAAGCTCTTCCTTTGTCGGCACCACCACCGTGATCGTCGTACCCTTCCCTTCTGCGGAGTCGACCCATATTTGTCCGCCGTGTCGCAAAACGATGCTTTTTACGATAAAGAGTCCGAGGCCCGAACCGTCTGTTTGCAGATGGTTCACATTCGCCGCGCGGAAAAACTTTGAAAAAAGTTTCGGCAGGTCTTCTTTTGGAATACCCACGCCGGTGTCGGAAACTTTCATCTCCACATAATCCCCTTTTTGCTCCACTTCTATTGTTACCGTGCCCCCCGGAAGCGTATATTTCAACGCATTGTCGACAATGTTTTGCATTGCGATAAGAAGTTTTTCAGGGTCAAAGAAGAAGCTGGGAACCACATCTCCGTGTTTTTTGAGGACCACTTCAACATTGCGCTCTTTTGATGGCAGGTCTGCATTGCCAACGAGCGTCTGGAGAAACTTTGTAAAATCATTCTTCTCAAATTTGTAGCCGAACTTCCCGTTCTCAATGCGCGATACATTGAGGAGGTCGTTCACGAGCTGGATCATTTTTTCATTCGCTTCGATTCCGCGCTCGAGCATTCTTTTTTGATAGTCGGTCGTGGGGCCGAGGTCGCCGTCGAGGAGAAGCTTCAGCACCCATTTCACTCCGGAGAGCGGAGTACGGAGCTGATGCGCCGCGACGGAAACAAAGTCTGACTTCAGTCGGTCAAATTCGTGCAAGTTTGCCACCATTGAATTGAACACATTGCCGAATTGCCCGATCTCATCATTTGAAGTACCCTCGATCTTTTGGCTCAGGTCTCCGCCTGAAACTTTTTGAGCGACACTTGAGAAACGGCGAATCGGGCCGACAACCGTGCGTTCAAGAATGACCGCGAGCACGACAACGAGGATCGCCGTAAAGACGATGCCGACGCCGAGCATGCGAAACTTCAATTCGCTCAGGCGCGTTTCGTACGATTCTTTCAAGATGTGTATCTCGATGAGCCCGATATTTTTCGCTATCCCCGTTTTTTCGTCGCGCGATACTATCGGCACTACGCGCATGATGATCGGTTTGCCCTCGTGCATACGGTCTACTTCCCCCATAGGGAGCTTGCCGGCAAGCGTGTCTTTGCGGATCTGCCTGTATTCTATAAGGTCGTCCGCAAATTCACCGGCTTCTCCTCCTGTATTGGCGATAATTTCAAGCTGGTCGCTATAGATGATAAAGTCGTGGAAAAAATGGAAATTTATAATGCTGTCAGTGATTTGCTGCAGAACGACAAGATCTTCATTGCGGGTCACGATGATAGCCCGCACATTTTGCTCGACGCTCGCGGTGATAATTTGTAAAAGTTTTTCCGCTTCGCGAATGTCAGCTTCGCTGTCTGACTGCGTGACAACCTCCACTTCGATAACATTGATGATGCTTGATTTTGAATCTTTCGCGTTGATGAAAATGGGGATATGGCGCTCAAGCTCATAAATGCCGTCTTCGTACTTTTTAACATTGATAACCGTGCGCTTTTTTTTGAGATCGGCGATTACCGCAAGATCCGAATCTTTGATCTTTTGTCCGATGAGGGCGTGATCGGTGGTTGCCGTATATTTGGCTTCCGCATCATTGATATTGATGTACTTTACTCCCGGAGTCTTGCTGATGCGATCGATCGTCTCCTGAAGGGAAATTCCTTGATTGTGAATTTGATTGAACATGCGCTCGATATCCATGCGCAAAATATCGGTCACTGTTTCCGCATCGTTCACGACTTGCTGTTTGAGATTTTTCCCTTCGATGTCAATGATTATCCAAAATGCTATCGTGAGGACAATAACGACCACGACTGTGATTACAAGGTTGATTTTTGTTCCGAGCTTCATTTCGTTTTATTGTACCATATAAAAATTTCAAAAAACATTTTGTCCCCTCGGTAGGAATCGCCTCTTCCTTCGGTCGAGACAATCCATTTTGTAGCGACTCGAGAATACTCTCGTCGCCAAAATGGTGGGGTCACGATAAATCTAGGACACTGCGATTTCAACAGGTTGGGTACAGCCTAAGAAATCGGGAGCCTTCGGTTCGATTCCGGCACGCAAGTGAAGCAGTTCACTTGCTCTCGGGCATAAAATGAAAAACTCCCACTGGTGTGAGAGTTTTTCATTTTATCCCCTCGGCAGGAATCGAACCTACATCGCAGGCTTCGGAAGCTTGCGTCCTATCCATTGAACGACGAGGGGGTGGCGACAACTAACTATTTAAAATCCGCAACTTCATTCGGGGGGTCCTATGTCCAAGACAAGATTCTGCTGAATCTGAATTGAACTCGGTCTGTCTAAATTTCTTCTGGAAATTTCCGCGGAAGTGTTTAGACACTTCCGGTTAAAACTTTTGTCGGGGTGCCGAGAATTGAACTCGGTCTGTCTGCTCCCAAAGCAGATGTACTACCGGTATACTACACCCCGACAAAAGCTTCAACCCCACGCAGACATACTACCAATACACTACACCCCGACACAGTTTTGACCTAGCACACCAATTTCTTGTGAAATTGTTACGAAACAATAGCACATAAACGCTCTTTTGCGAAATTGTTAGAGAATTATGTTTTCTAGGAATTTCACCTTTGCTCGCCGTGTTTCCCTGTCAAGGCGTACGGTGATGGCGTCAAACTGCCATTCGGGCTCTTTTTTTGAGAATTTTTCGAGTAAATATACCTGAATCGTCCGCGCCAGCCGTTTTAATTTATATGGGTGGATATTGTCCTCTGGGCGGTAATGATCCGTTTCTGAATTAGCAAATTCACGCCTTGGGCGCAGGGAAACGCTACCTACTGGATCCCCCGAGAAGCAGACAAAGTTTTCATGTGAAACGGTTTTTACCTCAATAAAATGGAGAATAGTGCCTTTTTTGGCAATAATGTCGATTTCGCCATATTTTTTGCGGTAATTACGCTCAATTATTGTAAAACCCTTATTTCCTAAGTATTTTACGGCAATATCTTCCCCAATTCTCCCGATCTTCTGTTTTTCTGTGGGCTTTGGCATCTATTGTAATTATACCCAAAGTTCATGCCTATACAAAACGAAGGCCTTGCCTTCGTAAAAATGTTGAAGATTTTGACAGAAAACGATGTTTCACGGGAAACAATACCATTTTGGGCTGTTTTTGTGTTCAAAATTGCCTGTTTTCTAAAAAACCTATATTTACCAAGAGTTTTCTAGAATTATAGCCAATGTCTTTTAAGATTTAAAGTCTCAAATAGGGGGTTCTTTTTGTCCTTTATCAACAGTATCCACATAGTTATCCACAGTTTTGCGCAATTTACCCCATACTCCACCGTTTCCGGCTGTTGACAGGGTGTGTCGGAATTATTGTTTTGTTTGTCAAGATGTCCTTTATATTGGGACAATGTCCTTTAGATTACTTTACCGCAAATACTCCAAGAGTCATTTTGCTAAATGAGGTACGAGTATCTCAAGCGCGGAACGGCTGCCTGCGATTACGATAGTGCTCGGGTCTGCGAATGTGTAGATGACGGTAGCGCCTGAGGTAACGCCAAGCGCGCGCGCATCTTTTCCGAGAACGGTGACATCGCGGAATTTTGATTCACTCCCCCCTCTTGCTTGAATTTTTGTCCCGAAGAGTGTGTCAAAAAGGCGCGGTAAGGATGTTTCCCATACAAGCATTCCCGCAAAACCGGTATCATAGCTGGAAACTTTTAAGATAAGGAATGGCGTTGCCAAGGATCCGCTTTCTCCGAGGAGTCCCGCCATGAAAGGCGCTTCAAGCGAGCGGATGAGGATGTCCGGTGCGTACGCATTTGCAAAAGAGAGCAACCTTTTTGCGGGAACGATCTCGGCACTTGCGGTGCCATCTTGCGACGAAACTTCTTCTGTGAAATAGAAGTTCTTGACGGTCCCCTCGAGCATACCTCCCGTACGCTCGACTGCAATCATTGCAAAAACATGATCGGGCGTTTCTTTTTCGAGGGCGAAGCGTTTTTCAAATTGTGGAGGGATGAGTGCTGGAGCCAAAGAAACGGTCGCCGTACCAGCTCCTTCCGGTTCCGTGGAGGGAGTGGAACCGGTATTCACAGACGGAATGTCCCCTGTGTTTGTGGTCTTGATCCGTGGCAAAACGAATGCATACGCGAGGCCGAGGGCAACAATGACAAGGAGGAAGATTGTGATAATAACCATACGCCCCCGTGGTTTTTGGGCGAGTGGCGGGATATTTGCCTGTGCCGCGAGGGCTTCACCGCGTTTTTGTAATTGCTTCTTTTCTTCAGCGAGAGCGATAGAAACAAAGGTTTCGTTTTGTTTTTTGATTGCTTCGGCGACATCGATTTTCATCGTGCGAATGATCCGCGGAGATTGCGCCTCCTCGCTTTTTTCGAGGGGAGCCTGAGGGGTTCCTTGGTACACGCCTGGCTCGCGCTTTGGAGTGGGGATGGTAGGTTCCATTACTCGTATAGTATATCGTATATTTTATTACGATGCACGAAATATTGACAACAAAAAACTCCCGACAGTATTTTCTGTCGGGAGTTTTGTTTTTCAGAAATATTAGATTTCTTTCGGAGGAGTTTCTTTGTGGCGATTTGGTGCTTGCTTGTGAGCGCGTACGGTACCTCGTGCGCTTCCTCCACGGAAACCGAGTAGGTACTTGCGTTGGTCGTCGCACATGTCTACAAAGTCGTCAGCTGCTTCGCGAAGCTTGCCTGACGCCGAACGGCCAAAAGTGATGACTTCGACCTGTGTACCCATAAATTTCAAGTATTCAACGAGGGGGACAAAGTCTCCATCCCCCGATGCGAGGACCACGGCATCTACCTTTGCAGCGAGACGAATAGCATCCACTGCAAGCCCGACATCCCAATCGGCTTTTTTAGCACCGCCAAAAAAGATTTGAAGATCCTTGGTTTTTGTCTCGATACCGAGGTTGTTCAAGGCCTCGAAGAAGCTTTTTTCTTCCTCTCCTTCGGTGGTAATCACATACGCCACCGCACGAACGAGATGCCTGCCGGCAACTGCCTCTTTGAGGACGGCGCCGAAATTTACTTTTGCGCCGTAGAGGTTTCGCGCGCTGTGATAAAGGTTTTGCGCGTCAATGAACATAGCGACGCGCTGCTCTTTTTGTTTGATTATTGCCATATGGAAAAAGGGTTTTTAGGTCCTACTATCTAATTTATTAAAATGACCACCGTGTTTACTTTGAATTACTAAACTCTTACTCAGCGTGCTATTTTAAGGGTACGGATTTTTTGAAGCTTAAAAAATCCTGAAGTTTTCGCGTCGTCACGCTCAAAACCCCCTTAAAACAGCACACTTCGACGAGTTTTGTAATTCAAAGTACTATTAGTATTGCACAAGGATGAGAAAACAAAAAGCCCCAGTGTGGGCTTTTTGTCGTTGAGCTATTTCAAGCCGATCTTTTTCACCAAAGTCTCGTAGCGGCTTTTGTTCTTGCGCTTGAGGTAGTTTAGGTGTGTACGACGATCTGCGACCATCTGGAGGAGCCCGTGGCGAGAGTGGTTGTCTTTGAGGTTTTTCTTCAAATGCAAAGCGAGCTCGTCGATGCGCTTTGAAAGGACAGCAACCTGCGCCTCAGGTGAGCCAGTATCGGTCGCGTGGACCTGTGCTTTCTTGATAATAGCCTGTTTCTGCTTCGTTGTGATCATTGGAGAAACCTTAGCATATCTTCATCAAAAATGCAAGGAGCTGGGTTTGGAAGCTATTTTTGGGCACTTTTTGTCATTTTTACGGAGTATAGGGCTCTTCCTCGCTCGAAACGATCTCAATACCGCTTTGATCCAAAAGTTCGCGTGAAAATTCATCGCGCGGTTTGGAGCGAATGGGGGTATCATCGTCCTTTTCAAGAAAAACTCCTTGTTCTTCGAGTGCGCGGAGAGCCGCGTCGGGATCCTCTTCTTTTATTTTTGCATCAGAAATACCGGCATCTCCGCCGGAGCTTTGAGACGAGGTGATAAGGATGTATTCATCTGAGGAACTCATGCGTTAAGTTTAGCGCAGTTGGAAATAATTAACAATACAATAACAGAGATCCATGTGGCTGATGTTGAAAACCGAACGCCTGTGTTATACTTTGAGAGTATGCGTACGGATAAAGAACAGGCAACAAAGCTTCGCAAGCTTGGTAAAAGCTATGAGGAAATCGAAAGGGAATTGCGCATCCCAAAAAGCACCCTGTCCGGATGGTTTAGTGGCGCTGCGTGGTCGCAAAAGATCAAAAAAGAGCTTGATGTCGTCGCGCGCAAGAACCACACGGTTCGCATGGAGGATCTCAACAAAATCCGAGGGGAACACCTCGAAAAGCTTTATTTACAGGCACGAAAAGAGGCACAGGAGGATTTTGAGGCACTAAAATACCACCCGGCATTTATTTCGGGGGTAATGCTGTATTGGGGAGAGGGCGACAAAGCATCTCTTCATCGGGTCTCACTGACCAATACGGACCCCGCGATGATCAAAATATTCGTGACTTTTCTCAAAGATGTTTGCGGGATTGAGGAAAGAAAGATCAAAGCATGGCTTCTTTTGTACCCGGATATTCACGAATCAGAGTGTAAAGGATACTGGATAAAAGAGGCAGGTTTGCAAAATATCACCTTTAATAAAAGTATTGTCATAAAAGGAAAACACAAAACCAAGCGACTCGGGCGTGGCGTCTGCACGGTTCTGGTCCCCAGTAGATATTTTAAGGAAAAAATGTTATTGTGGATTTCGTTATTCCCTGATATGCTTGCCGAGAGGGAATTATA
>ERZ1292625.673-Hain-H41-01um-R1-673-length-48504-cov-184_pt1 | contig 33676 bp, 33 predicted proteins | sample MGYA00564400_ERZ1292625 | MGnify/ENA primary metagenome ERZ1292625 (study PRJEB36523, sample SAMEA6512639) | groundwater metagenome | collected 2019-01-08 | study: AquaDiva: Metagenomics assemblies of 32 groundwater samples
ATAACTGATAACTAAAAACCAACAACTAAAAATTATTAAAAAAGTTATAAGTTATATGTTATGAGTTGTGAGTTAACAACATGAAGACAAAAGAACAGAAAAAACAGGCGATAGGTGAGGCCCAAAAACTCATAGATGAAAGTAGAAATCTTTTTTTTGTTGACTTTACGGGCACGGGCGTGGAAGATATGAAAGTTTTGAGAAGGTCGCTGAAGGATTTTGGCGCCAAAACCAAGGTCATCAAGAAAAAATTGCTTCGCGTGGCTTTGGAAAAAGAAAAAGTTGATTTTAATCCGGAACAGTTTGACGAGCAATTAGCGACAATTTTTTTCTCAAAAGATATTTCGGAAGTGGCCGGCCCAATCTATAAGTTTTATAAAGACAAAGAAAAAAAGGGTTTTAAAATTCTTGGAGCATACGATTTAGTTAATAAGAATTTTTTAGACGAAGCGATGGTCAAAAGAATCGGTCAATTGCCTTCCAGGGAAATTTTATTGGCGCAGCTTGTCGGTATGCTTTCAATGCCCGTGAAGATGTTTATGAACGTGTTGGATAAAAGGTCGCAAAAATTAGCTGAAGTAAAATAATTAAATTCATAAAAATATGGAAAAATTTAAAGATATAATTGAAAAAGTTGAATTAATGACCGTTGTTGAATTGGCGGATTTGATAAAAGCGCTGGAAGAAAAATTTGGCGTGTCCGCGGCTATGCCGGCCTCGACCGCCGTAGCTGACGCGGCTGTGGAGGAAAAAACTTCGTTTAACGTCGTTTTGAAATCCGGAGGAGAACAAAAAATTAATGTCATTAAAATGCTTAAGGAAATTACCGGCTTAGGTTTGAAAGAATCCAAGGACTTGGTTGAAGGAGCTCCAAAGCCGGTAAAAGAAGGATTAAAGAAAGAAGAAGCGGAAGAAATTAAGAAAAAATTGGAAGCAGTCGGCGCAGTGGTGGAACTTCAGTAATAACTAACGACAAAATAAAATAGCCAAATATTTGGCTATTTTATTTTTGGGTGATATTATTTAGTTATTAATTATAAGTTGTTGGTTGTAAGTTAGATTGGGCGTTTAGCTCAGTTGGTTAGAGCGTTGCATTCACATTGCAAAGGTCACTGGTTCGAATCCAGTAACGCCCACTAAAATAATATAGGTGAACCCCACACATAAGTAATTATATGTGAGATGAACAACTTGTGGATAAATTTTAGAAAAAATTTTAAAAACCCGCATAAAATGCGGGTTTTTTTGTTAGGGCAGAAACTATTTTTAGCGTTTGACTTAAAAGCGTTTGTGGCTCAAAATGAAATAAAAGTGGGGAAATGTGGATAACTATGGGGATAGAGAGCGATTCTGGGGATAAGTCAGCAATTCATTTTAAATTTAAAATTCTAAATTAAAAATTATTAAAAGCATGTTCATCGGAGAATTCACTCACAATTTAGATATTAAAGGCAGAATGGCGATGCCGATAAAATTTCGTGACAAGTTGACAAGCGGCGCCATTATAACTAGAGGGCTGGATTATTGTCTTTTTGTTTTCAGCGTCAAGGAGTGGGAAACACTTGCGCAGAAACTCGTCGCATTGCCTTTGGCGCAGGCGAATTCGCGCGCGTTCGTTCGGCTTATGCTCGCAGGCGCCATGGATGTTGAATTGGACAAACAGGGAAGAATTTTAATTCCCGATTATTTAAGAGATTACGCGAATTTAAAAAAAGAAATTACAGTTGCCGGACTTTACAATAGAATTGAAATTTGGAATAGCGAAGCGTGGAAGCAATACAAAGAAAAAACAGAATCGGCGTCAGATGAAATAGCTGAGAAATTATCGGAATTAGGCATATGACGCACGTTCCAGTTCTTTTAAAAGAAGCGATTGAAATATTGGGCCTGAAGCCGGGTAAATTCATAATTGACGGAACTGTCGGAGCGGGCGGCCATGCCGCGGAAATTTTAAAAAAGATTGAGCCGGGCGGAACGCTATTGGGAATTGATTGGGACGATAGCGCGATTGAACGCGCTAAGTTAAATGTCAAAGGTCAAACGTCAAAGGTCATTTTCGTTCATGAAAATTACGCGGATTTGCCGAAAATTTTGAAGGAAAAAAATTTACTCAAAGCCGACGGATTAATTATTGATTTAGGATTTTCAACAGAAGAGTTGGAAAAGTCGGGCAGGGGATTCAGTTTTTTAAAAGACGAGCCGCTTGATATGAGATATGACATTGGGGAAGTTGAAAGTGAAAAGGGAAAAGTGAAAAGTGGGGAGCGGATACAAACAGTTGCAGAGATTGTTAATAGCTACAGCGAGAAAGAATTGGCCGATATTTTCTATATATACGGAGAAGAAAGAATGTCCAGACAAATTGCCAAAAAAATCGTTGAAGAGAGAAGAAAAGAGAGAATTATGACAACGGGCAGATTAGTTGAAGTGGTAAAAATGGCGGTTGGGAAAGGATATGAAAAAGGAAGAATCAACCCCGCTACCAGAGTTTTCCAGGCATTAAGGATATATGTGAATAAAGAATTGGAAAATCTGGAAACAATTTTAAAAAATTTGCCGGAAATTATCAGACCAAACGGCAGAGTCGTAATAATTTCATTTCACTCATTGGAGGATAGAATCGTAAAAAATTATTTCAAACAAATGGAAAAAGAAGGTAAAGGGGAAATTTTAACCAAAAAGCCGGTGGTCGCTTCAAAAGAAGAAATCATTTCAAACCCGCGAAGCCGCTCTGCAAAGTTAAGGGCAATAATAATCATAAAATCATAAAAGCACAAAAACAAAACAACATAAAATACAAAATCATAAAAGTAATAGAGCATAAAATTTGTTTTAATGTTTTATTGTTTTAATGGTTTAATGCTTACTGTGACCATAATCAACGACAATCAAAATAGAAACAAACTTACATTTTTAATTCCGGTGCTAATCGGCGTGTTGGTTGTTTTCGCGGTGTCGGGAATTTTTCTTTACAACCAAAACGTAAACGCCATCCATGAAATTTCAAAAATAAAAAATAACCTCGGCGCGGCCGAAATTAAAAACGCGGAACTTAAAACTGCTTTGGATTTAATCGCCAGTCAAGAAAAATTCAAAGATATTATTGAAAAGAATTTTTTGACCATTGAAAAAAATCCCGAATACGTAAAAACAACGGATAAACAGCTGACAGCCAATAATAATTTATAGAATTTCATTTTAAAGATGAAAAAATGGCGCTTTATAACAGTAATTTTAGGCATCGGAACAAGTTATTTGTTTCTTGTTTATAATCTTTATAATGTTCAAATTAATAAAAATTCCGTTTATGTCAGTAAAGCGAAAAGTCAGCAGAGCGATTTTTTAAAGCCAAATAGAGGCAGTATTTATTTTATTGACAAAAACAACACTCCTGCGCCCGCGGTTTTAAATAAGGAATTTCCTTTAATTTACGCGGTGCCCAAAGAAATTGAGGACGTTAAAGAAGCGGTATCCGCTTTGACCCCAATAATCGGGGAATTGGTTTCAGAATTGGAGAAAAAATTGAATAAACCCAAAGATTTGTATGAACTTTTGGTTTTTAAAGCGAGCGACAATCAAGTTGAAGTAGTAAAAAATTTAAATATCAAAGGCATTTATATAAAAAATCAAACGAGCCGTTATTATCCGAATAATTTTTTAGCCAGTCATGTTTTGGGATTTGTCAGTCCCGCGGATTCGTCCGACCCCAAAGAAACATTTGAAAAAGGACGTTACGGAATTGAAGCGTTTTTTGAAAAGGATTTGAGCGGAAAGAGCGGAGAAACTAAGGGCGACAAAATTATTAACGCTTCCGACGGCAAGGATTTAACTTTGACTATTGACAGAAATATCCAGGCCGAAGCCGAGGAGGTCTTAAAAAAGACCATTGACCAGTGGGGCGCCGAAGCGGGAATGGTTATCGTTCAAGAGCCGCGTTCGGGAAAAATTTTGGCGATGGGCGGCTTCCCCGATTTTAACCCGAATAATTATTCAAAGTCCGACATCAAAAATTTTTTAAATCCAAACGTCCAGGAGGTTTATGAGTCCGGCTCCGCTTCTAAAATATTTACAATGGCCGCAGCCTTTGACAGTGGTAATATAACATCCGAGACGACTTATACTGATTACGGTTCAGTTACTATCAACGGAAGAACAATTGAAAATTGGGATGGCAAAGCGCACGGCAAGCAGACAATGTTAAATGTTATTGAAAAATCTCTTAACACCGGAGCGGTTTTTGCCGAAAAACAAACCGGCCATAAAACTTTTTACAAGTATCTTTTAAATTTCGGTTTTGGCGAAAAAACTTCAATAAATTTACCCGGAGAATTGAAAGGCAGTTTGAATAATCTTAAAAACGGCAGGGATATTGATTACGCGGTCGCTTCTTACGGCCATGGTTTTTCTGTTACGCCGATTCAACTGATTTCCGCGATCTCGGCGATTGCCAACAACGGTTTGTTGATGAAGCCGCTCATATTAAACGATGACAAACCGGAAATTGTGAGAAGAGTGATATCCCAAGACACTTCCAAAAAAGTCGCGCAGATGATGGTTTCCGCCGTCAGAAAAAACGTGATAGCGGATATTCCCAATTACAACATTGCCGGTAAGACCGCAACTGCTCTTATCCCAGATTTTAAAAATGGCGGCTATACCGAACAGGTTATCAATACTTACGTCGGATTCGCTCCCGCGTTTGACCCGAAATTTTCCGTGTTAATAAGGATAGATAAGCCGAAAAACGCGCCTTTGGCCGGACAAACAATTGTGCCCGCTTTCAAGGAACTGGCGGAATTTATTTTGAATTACTATAATATACCACCGGATAATTTAACTAATAACTAAGAACTAATTTTGAAAATGATTAAAATTTTAAAATCAATTTTGGCTTTTCTGGCCCGGGCGATTGTGAAAAAATTTCAGCCGAATATAATCGCGGTTACCGGCAGTGTCGGAAAGACATCCGCTAAAGAGACAATTTATGCCGTTTTGGCCAATTCTGAATCGTTAAAATCCAATAATCAAGGTCAGTGGAAGGTTAGGCGTTCCCGTGGCAATTTTAATAACGAATTAGGACTGCCTTTAACTGTAATCGTTGACTGGAAAGAAAAATCGCTTGGTTTGGTTAGCCACGGCCAGCCGTCCGGAACCAAGCGTTTTCAAAAATTTATTTTTTGGATTAATGTGATTTTAATCGCAGCAGGAAAAATAATCTTTGGACGAAAATACGAATATCCCAATGTTTTGATTTTAGAATTCGGAGCGGACAGACCGGGCGACATTAAAAAACTGCTTAAAATTGCGCGACCTAACATCGGCGTGATTACCGCCATCGGCCAGGTGCCGGTTCACGTGGAATTTTATCAGAATCCGGAAGAGGTGGCTAAAGAAAAATTCAAACTTATTGACGCTTTGCCCGGAGGCGGTTGGGCGGTTCTTAATTTTGACGACGAAGCGGTTATGAACCTTAAAGAAAAAATCAAACAGCAAACGATTACTTTTGGATTTAATGAGGGCGCGGATGTGAGAATTTTTAATTTTGAAAATCGTTCCGTTGATGATTCGGCTGAACCCGGCGTCAGTAAAAGGCCGGAGGGCATTTCTTTTAAAATAGAATATCAAGGCAGCGTTATTCCCGTGGCGATAAAAAACGTTTTTGGCAGAGCCCAGGCCTATAGTATTACCGCCGCTTTCGCTGTCGGCATAATTTATAATCTTAATTTGGTTGAGATAGCCGAACTTATTGAACGGCATTACATTCCGGAAAAACACAGAATGAACTTGTTTCAAGGAGTTAAAAATTCTTGGATTATAGATGACAGTTATAACGCTTCGCCGCTTTCGGTAAAAGAGGCCTTGGCAACGTTGAAAGATTTGCAAGCGGAAAGAAAAATTGCCGTTTTAGGCGACATGCTTGAATTGGGAAAATATTCCATTGAAGCGCACGAAAGCATCGGGAAAATGGTCGCGGAAATTGCCGATATTTTAGTGACTGTCGGGCCAAGAGGAAAATTTATTGCGGAAAAAGCCGGAATGAGCGGAATGTCGCCATCTAATATTTTTTCTTTTGATACCGTTGACGAATGTTTGTCTAAAATTCAAGAAATCGTCAAAAAAGGAGATTTAGTTTTAATAAAAGCGTCTCGGGCGATAGGATTGGATAAAGTCGTGGACGAAATTAAGAAGATGTGATAAAAATAAAAGCACTATAGGCCCTATCGTCTAGTGGCTAGGACAGGTGGTTCTCATCCACCAAACAGGAGTTCAATTCTCCTTAGGGCTGCGATTTTTATACGGGATTTATTCCTCGGGTATTATTTGATGGTATTCTTCTTTCATTTTTTCCAGGTCCAATTGCAGGTATCTCATCCAATTTATTTTTACTTTGAAAATCGCAAAATCAATTCCGGAAATCGAAAGAAACGGGCCGGAATAAAGATTTAGTAAATCTTTTTTGTTTTTTGACATTTCTCCAATAAAGTTTTCCACTTCATTTCCTTTTAAAAGTTGGACTTCGCCTTGCATTTGTATCGTTCCCGGTTCAAGTTCCGTTCCCACAACGATTGCGATAGTTTTATTTATCTGAAGGTTTTTAAACTTTCTAGTTTGTCTCCGCGTTATGAAATAAAAATTAAAATCATCATCAACACTGAATAAGATTGTTGCCACACTCGGTTCGTTATTTTCCGAAAGAGTTGAAATAACGGCTACTTCTTTATTTTTAAGAAATTCAAGCGCTTGTTTTTTAAGCTCGGTTTTATCAGTAGTCATGTTTTAATTATAAATCTAAAATAAAGAAAAACAAAATGTAAATGTGGATAATTTTAAAACTGGGCGGACTGCGTCCGCTGAAACCCGGCGTAGCCCGACTTCGCCAAGGCTACGTCGGGTGAAAGCGGAGGGTACAGGATTTGAACCTGTGAGGGGATTTCTCCCCAACCTCATTTCGAGTGAGGCGCACTAGACCACTATGCGAACCCTCCTTTTTGTGCCCTCGGGAAGAATTGAACTCCCATTTTATCCTTAGGACGGATCTGTTCTATCCGTTGAACTACGAGGGCATAATATAGTTATTAGTTTATAGTTTTATTAGTTGAATTTCAAGCTTTACGGAGTCAATTTTATTGCACATTGAATTGCTCTATGGTACAATTATTATATGAAAAAGGAATTAAGAGAAAAAGCCATAGCATTGAGGAAAAAAGGTAAAACTTTTTCAGAAATTAATAATATTTTAGGAATAAATATTCCCCAAGGAACGCTATCTTATTGGTTTAAAAATATTGATCTTTCAGACAGACAAAAAGAAAGAATAAATAAAATTGTATTAAGAAATATAAAAAAAGGACAAATCGCTGCGCTTAAAATCAACAAAATAAGAAGGCAGAAATATTTAGATTCTGTTGCAAAAAGGGTAAATCATCTAGGAATATTGATTTGTGATAAAAATATTGCAAAAATTGCTTTATCAATGTTATATTTAGGCGAAGGATCAAAGACTAAAAAAGGTTCATTAATGTTTGGAAATTCAGATCCAGAAATTATAACCTTATTTCTTAGTTTGTTAAGATATTGTTATAAAATTGAAGAGAGTAAATTCCGTTGCACTGTGCAATTAAGAGCAGATCAAAATGTAAAGAAATTGGAAAAATTTTGGCACACTATAACAAAAATACCCACAAAGCAATTTTATAAGACTAGAATAGATTCTAGGACAATAGGTAAAATTTCCAAAAAACCGGAATATAAGGGTGTTTGCAGGATAGATTATTTTTCAGCGGATATTTTTAATGAATTAAAAAAAATTGTTGAAAGTGTTTATAAAAATGGGCCTGTAGCTTAGAGGAAAAGCGTTAGTATGGCATACTAAAGACCGCGGGTTCGAGTCCCGCCAGGTCCACCTATTTACGGGCCTATAGCTTAGTGGCAGAGCACCCGGTTTGCATCCGGGAGATAAGGGTTCGATTCCCTTTAGGTCCACACGGAAGCGTGCGTGAGCGGTTGAAGGAAATGAATGAACGTGTGGTATACTGGATGAATGAGTGAGAATTATAAGCGAAATCCAAATGCTAAATGCTTGGTTTGTGGTAAATTTATTTATAGAAGACCCAGTCAGATAGAAAGAAATAATAAACGGGTTTTTTGCAGTACGGTTTGTTATGGTATTGGGTGCAGGAAAGAAATTTTTTGCGCAGTTTGTAAAAATCCAATTTTAGCAAGGTTAAATAAAAAAACTTGCAGTAGGAGCTGTGCGAATAGACATAGGGTTGGCATTCAATATAAAATTAACAGACCGAGAGATAAGGTTAAAAGCCAGCGGAGTATAAAAATTAGATTATTGGATCAGAGAGGCAAAAGTTGTGAAAGATGCGGGTATAGTAGAATTGAAATTTTGCAAGTGCATCATAAAAATAGAAATAGAGAAAATAATGAATTGGAAAATCTGGAATTAATCTGTCCGAATTGTCATGTAGAAAAACATTATTTAGAGAATAGTTGGATCAGTAGTGGTTAAATAGCAATTAATTTATGGAGGGTTCGCCTAATGGTATGGCACCGCTCTTGAAAAGCGGCGGGTGAAAGCCCTTAGAGGTTCGAGTCCTCTACCCTCCGCCAAGAAAATCGTATCTTATATATAATAAAATATATGCACACAAAGCGCTTGGAAAAAGAAGAAGTTGTTGAAGAAATAATTAGTTGGGAAGCGCCGGAATATGAATACAATCCGAAAAGCGTTTTTTGGTATTGGCTTAGCTTAATTATTTCCATTGTTTTAATAGCTTTGTCATTATGGCAAAAGAATTTTTTATTCGCGGTTTTTATTTTTATCGCGGAATTGGTTCTGCTTTATTTTTCAAATAGATTTCCGAAATTATGGGGGTTTAAAATAGACGATACAGGTGTTGCCATCGGCGACAGCAAATTTTATCCTTTTTCTGATATACACTCTTTTGACATTCATCCTGTTGACGAAGAATATAAAGAATTGATTTTGAGAATGAAATCAAAATTTTCGCCGTATACCAAAATTTTTATTTTCCGCGATGATGAAAAAAAAATAGAACAACGGCTTTTAAAGTTTGTTGAAAAACAGGAAATTGCATTGTCGCTGGTTGACTTTTTGGAAAAGTTTTTTAATTTTTAATAAGTCCCCGTAGCTCAACGGATAGAGCGTAGCCCTGCGAAGGCTGAGATCGAGGTTCAATTCCTCGTGGGGACACACGAAGTGTGTCAACAAGCAAGCCAACTACTTGGCTTGCGTCAGGAATTGAAGGGTTTAACGAGCGCAGACCCGCCGAAGCGGGACGAGCACGTTTAAAACCCAGGGACACATTCCTCGTGGGGACACAAACAAAAAATCCTCCGACATAATGTCGGAGGATTTTTAATGCCAAGGCCAGATTTTCTTGTCGCTGTAAAACATTTCAGTAGTAACCTCAAAAATATGGGCCGCTGCGCACTGCTTGTCCGAAACAATCTTGTAGCCGCCGTTGTTATTCACGCAGAGCCGTATTTCTTCAGATTCGTTTTCCAGAAATTTTTCTATTTCCTGGCGCAACGTTTCATCAATGTCAATCAGATGCTGTTTTTTAAGAACGGTTTCAGATATTTCTCTGCCTATTTTGTGACAGCAAAGAATTTTTTCAGATGAATTCGGATTTTCAGCAATATCATAAGAACAAACATCCATAAAATTCTTTTTTTCTTTCATTTTAATCACTCCTTCCTTTTTAGTTTTTAAAGTTTTTTCTAATTTTTATTATAATTTAAATTGCGATTTATATCAAAAAAATAAGACGCATTTTTGTTTTAGCCGATTAGTTTCTATAATTTAATTATGATTTATCTGGAACAGCCGCTTTATGAAATAAAAGGCATCGGCCCGAAATTTTTAACAAAACTTGAGCATTTTAAAATCAAAACAGTTAGGGATTTACTGCGGCATTTTCCGTTTCGTTATGAGGATTTTTCCGAAGTTTTAAAAATAATTGATTTGCAAGTCGGACAGGAAGTTACCGTGCAAGGCGTTATTGAAGATATAAAACCGCGCAAGAGTTGGAAGCGCGGGATGTTTATTATAGAGGCTAAAATAAGCGATGAAACCGGTAGTATCAAGGCAATTTGGTTTAACCAAAGGTTTTTACTTGCGGTTTTGAAAAAAGGAAGATTGGTGAGCTTGTCCGGTAAAGTCGTCGCCGCCAAAAACGGCAGTTTGTGTTTGTCGCATCCGACCCACGAATTTATCAATCAGGCAATTATTGAAAGCGAACAAAAAGAAACCAAGCATACGGCAAGATTGGTGCCGATTTATCCGGAAACAAGAGGGTTTACATCAAAGGCGTTCAGATATTTGATAAAGCCGATTTTGGATGAACTGGAGCCGGTTGAAGAATCCTTGCCGAAAGAAATTTTAGATAAATATAAAATTTTAGGAATTGACGAAGCGCTTTATAAAATTCATTTTCCCGATGATATAAAAGAAACGAGATTGGCGAGGGAAAGATTTGCTTTTGAGGATTTGTTTTATTTGCAGATTATGAATTTAAAAGAAAAATTAAGATTAGCGATGGAAAAGGCCCATGCTTTTAAAATTGATTTGGATTATATTAAAAAACTGCTTGAAAAAATTCCTTTTGAATTGACTGTTTCCCAGAAAAAATCTTTATGGGAAATTTTAAAAGATCTGGAAAAACCGCGGCCCATGAACCGCTTGCTTCAGGGAGATGTCGGTTCCGGAAAAACAATTGTCGCGGTTATTGCCGCATTGGCTGTGGCCAAACCCTTCGACGGGACTCAGGGCAAGCAAGCTGCGTTTATGGCGCCGACGGAGATTTTAACAAATCAACACTACCAAACATTTAAATTTTTTTTCAGTGATTTTAACAACGGTATTGGATTGATTACATCATCAGGGGCGAAAGTTTTTTATGGCGATGGTTTGGAAACCGATGTTAAAAAGCCGGAGTTAATAAAAAAAATACAAACCGGAGAAATAAAAATAATTTTTGGCACGCATTCTTTAATTCAGAAAAGCATTAAGTTTGGAGATTTGGGATTCGTGGTTATTGATGAACAACACAGATTCGGCGTAAGGCAAAGGGCGCGGCTTGTTTCGGGAAATGGCGGTGAAATGCCGCATTTTTTAAGTATGTCGGCTACGCCTATTCCAAGGACATTATCGCTTACGGTTTTTGGAGATTTGGATTTGTCCATAATTGATGAGCTTCCGAAAGGAAGAAAAGAAATTATTACTAAAATAGTTTCCACTGAAAATCGCGATAAGGCCTACGCTTTTATCAGGGGCCAAGTAAAAAAGGGAAGGCAGGTTTTTGTGATTTGTCCCAGAATAGAACTGACAATTGATGACATGCAGCCAGCAACGAAAGAAAATAAAAATAATTTGTGGGGCATGTGGGATGATGTGAAAAATGTTAAAGACGAATATGAAAAATTGTCAAAAAAAGTTTTTCCTGATTTAAAAGTTGGAATGCTTCACGGAAAAATGAAAGCGAAAGAAAAAGAGCAAATTATGAAGGACTTTAAAGACGGAAAGACGGATATTTTAGTCTCCACTTCTGTGATTGAAGTCGGTGTGGATATTCCGAATGCGACAATAATGATAATTGAAAGTTCGGAGCGGTTTGGTTTGGCGCAACTTTATCAATTTAGGGGAAGAGTCGGCAGGGGAGAACATCAGTCGTTTTGTTTTTTATTTACTGAATTGAAATCACAAAATGTTTTAAAACGGCTTCGTTCTTTGATTAACGCCAAAAGCGGTTTTGAACTGGCTGAAAAGGACTTGGAATTCCGCGGACCCGGAGAATTTTTGGGCCAACTACAGACCGGTATTCCTGATTTGGCGATGAGGTCTTTGCAAAATCCTGAAATAGTCAAAGAAGCGCGCGAAGCCGCGGTGCTCATTATTCAAAAAGATCCTAATTTGAAAAATTATCCGCAATTATTGAAGAAGTTAAAAGATTTTCAGCAGCAGATACATATGGAATAATTTTAAATGAGACGTAAGTCATAAGACTTAAGACATAAGAAATTAGAATAAAATTTTGCTATCTTTAAAGATAGCAACTAGTATAGTATACTAGTAAAAAATTACTAATTACTAATTACTAATTACACCTTACTTTCTGTGTTTCGGCGTTACCCAAAATCCCAGACGGAATTTTCCGCCGAGCATTAGCCGTGTTTGCGCTTCAAGAGCAGAAATCGCTCCAAAAATAATAATTGTAAAAGGCATCAAAAGCCATTGAATTATATACCAAAAATAATCTATTTTTCTGAAATTTTTGGGTTTCGGCGGAAGTAAAGCCATACTTAAAATCGCCGAAGAAACCAAACCAAGCATCGTAAAATTCATTACCCATCGCGTTATCTTCGGGAGATTGTAAGATAAAATTGAAAATTTGAAAGCGATTCCGCCGATAAGCACGGGAAGCCATCCGAGGGTAAAAATAATCAAAGCGTTTGTGGCCCAGGAATGAAATCCCTCAATATAATTAAACGTCCAATATAATTTTTTTGAAAAAGGAATTTTTTTGTTTTGGCGGAATTTTTTAATAAGATATGGAATGTTTTCACAGCCCCACCCCCATCTGCGTTGTTGTTTATAGAGGTTTATCATCGTTTGCCAGAAAGTTGGCGCCACATTGGCATCCATTGAAACGGGATAGTTTATCGGCACCACACGCCAGTCGCCGTTGTAATGCGTGTAGCATTGCCAAAAAATTCTTGAGTCCTCTGAAACGATGTCTTTGTTCCAAAAACCGATTTCAACCAGCGCTTTAAAAGGCATTGAGTGAGATGAAAAAGTCGTGAGGCGATGCGGCCGCGCCTGTTGTATCATGTGCCAGAATGTTGACGAAAAGGCGATGACTCGCGCCAAAGCCGGCGCCTGATAAATGTTGTTGGTAAATAGAGGTACCGGCTGGTAGCTGGAACGCTGGGGATGTTCGGTTGTTAAAAAATAATAAGCGAGTATCCCAAAATATTCGGGAAGCACTTGCGTGTCAACGTCAAAAACGGAAACCAATATGTTTTCATAAGGGATTTTTAGCGGGTCAATAATCAAATGTTTTGCTTCTTTAGCGGCCCATGTTTGGTTTGAACCTTTTCCGGGAATTTCGCCGGGTAGATTTTCCGGGTGCGTCGTTATCAAAAATTTGAAAAATTTTGAGCCGAATTGTTGTTCTATTTTTTTTGCCGTTTTTTGAGCCGCTTCGCCGATTCGTTCTTCGGTAGCTAAAATAACGATAAATTTTTCTTTGGGATAATTCGTTTTTGTCAGCGCTTCAAATGTCTCTTTAATCACTTCATACGGCTCATTATACATCGGCAGAATTATTAAGTGGTAAATATTTTCCCAGTCGTAAGTCGTAAGTCGTAAGTCGTAAGTTAATTTATTAAGCCAGTTTATATTGACGTTCTCTTTCATTTTTTTGAAAGTTATCCGCAGGTGCAGCGAAAAATAAACGGTTTTAAGCAGCCAATAGATGTCAAAAAGGATTATAAAAATAGCGACTCCGGACGGGAATTGCCATGACAAAATAATTATTGATAAAAGCGTTCCCCAGGATAATAATCCGGGCAACATCTCAAAAAAACGCAATAACATAGTATTAAGTATTGGCTGATAAGTTGAAAAAATCAAATTACTCTGTTAAATTAAATATTCAATACGGCCCTATCGTCTAGTGGTTAGGACGTCGGGTTTTCATCCCGGCAACAGGAGTTCGATTCTCCTTAGGGCTACTATAGATTTTAGCAATTATGTTATAATTTTATTGTTATATGGATAACCAAACGGTTCCGAATCAACCGCAACAGCCGCAACAAAAAAATATTCCGGCGCCGCCGCCTTTGGAAATTGAGGTGCGTTCAATGGAAAGCGACGTTAAATCTTTTCAGGAAACAGGCGGAGAAATTCCCGGCGCAGAAATGAAGCCGGCTTACACCCCTCCTCAACCGGAAACGGCGCGGCCGGAACAAGGGGCTCAAATTTCTGGATATCAGGGTCCGGAAAAGGCGATTTTTACTCCCGGAGAAAATTTATTAGCCAAAGAAATGGCTGGAGCAAAGACGGGAGTCGGCAAAACAATTTTGATAATTTTAGGGATTTTAATCGGCGTTGTTGCCTTGGGATTTTTGGGCTACTATGTGATATTTCCGCTAATTTTGAAGTAATAATAAAATGATTAACAAAGAAGATATTAAAAAATTAAAAGATAAATTAGAAGAGGAAAAGGCAATACTTGAAAAAGAAGTCAAGGAGTTGAAAACCGTTCCCGATTTTGGAAGCGACGTGGACGCGTCTGACGAAGAAACGGATGAAAGCCAGGCGTATGGCAATCAGTTATCTATAATGCAGACTTTTAAGGAACGCTTAGCTGACATCGAATTTGCTTTGAATAAAATGGAAAAAGGAACGTATGGAGTTTGTGAGAAATGCGGCAAGGAAATTTCCTTGGAAGTTCTTGAAGCCAGCCCGGAATCGCGATTGTGCCAGACGGATAAGAAAAAAGAAAAATAATAATTTGCAGCTCAATAAATGCCATGAATTTTTCAAGAGTTTATTCCGCGGAATTGGAGGGTATTGACGCGAAACTTATAGAAGTGGAGACCGATATAAACGTCGGTCTTCATTCTTTTAATATAGTGGGTCTGGCGGATAAAGCGCTTAACGAAGCGAAAGAAAGGGTTAACGCGGCTTTGAAAAATTCCAACATCAAGCCGCCTAATCGCGAAAACAGGCGGATTACGGTGAATTTGGCTCCCGCTGACGTTAAAAAGACGGGCTCTCAATATGATTTGGCTATTGCCGTGGGGTATCTTTTAGCGACGAAACAAATAAAAGAATTTGACGCGGCTAAGAAAATTTTTGTCGGAGAACTTTCTTTGGAAGGGAATTTAAGGCCGGTGAGCGGCGTTTTGGCGACAAGCCGTTTGGCAAAAAATCTCGGGTTTGAATCTATTTTTGTTCCGAAACAAAATGCCGTTGAAGCCGCCATTATTTCCGGAATAAAAGTCATTCCAGTTTCAAATTTAAACGAACTGATAAATCATTTAGAAGAAAAGGAATTGCTCGCGCCGCAAAAGAAAACTGAGCTTAATTTTCAATTGCAAAGCGGTGTTGATATTTCGGAAATAAAAGGCCAGGAAAACGCCAAAAGGGCTTTAATCATAGCGGCTGCGGGCGGCCATAATCTGATAATGGTTGGCTCTCCGGGCGCCGGCAAAACCATGCTTGCGCAGGCGTTAGTTTCAATTCTACCTCCGCTTTCAGTGGATGAATCAATTGAGGTTACGCAAATTTACAGTAGTTCCGGCGTTTTGAAAGAAAATTCATTTATTATTGCCAGACCTTTCAGGGCGCCGCATCACACGGCGTCGGCGGTTTCCGTTGTTGGCGGCGGAGCGAATCCCAAACCCGGAGAAATAAGTTTGGCCCACAGGGGAATTTTGTTTCTGGACGAAATCCCGGAATTCCGGCGCGATTTATTGGAATCATTGCGTCAGCCGCTTGAAAGCGGAACTATTTGCGTTTCCAGGGCGAAAAGCATTTTAAATTTTCCCGCGCGTTTTACTTTGGTTGCCGCGATGAATCCGTGTCCGTGCGGATATTTCGGAGACAACGAAAAGGTTTGCCGTTGCAGCGCCCACGAGGTTTTCAGATACCAAAAGAAAATCTCCGGTCCTTTATTGGATAGAATTGATTTACAGCTGAGCGTTCCGCGGGTAAAAATTGAGGAATTGAGAAAAGGGAAAGAAGAAAATATTACGGAACAAATTAGAGCGAGAGTAATTAACGCCAGGAAAATTCAAGAAGAAAGATTTAAAAAAATCCGCCAGCCGGCGGAACAAAAAATTTATTTGAATTCCGAGATAACTTCAAAAATGGTTGATGAAGTAATTGATTTGGATGACGAAAGCCAGAATTTCCTGAAAAATATTTTGGAAAAATCGTTTATCTCCGCCCGCGGTTATTACAGAATTTTGAAAACCGCCCGCACCATCGCCGATTTGGAAGAATCTGAAAAAGTCGGGCAAAAACATTTGGCGGAGGCGTTCCAATATAGAATTAGGGAATCTTAAAATATAAAATTGATTTTTATATTGTTTTGACGTATAAAGATTTCAGAAGCTTTAAAATTAAAAATAAGCGAGGTGAATTTCATGTCAGATAACGGAATTGTTGATTACGAAGGTGAAAAAGTTGATGAAATGGCAATAGTTGATTTTATAAGTAAATATTTTATTCAAAAATTTGCAGGTTGTAATTATCCAGCGGAAGTAGTGCGGCAAATAATGGCTAAAATTACGGAAGTAATCGTAGAAAAATATTCGGCTGGAAATGAAGAACAGGAGAGATTGCCACTTGATGTTAGTAAAAAAAATTATGTCCCATAGGCAATGAACTTAAAGAATGTTTCAGAGATTGTCCCGGCATAGAAAACTGCATTGATTAAAAATGATAATGAGGTAGGCTTTTGCCTACTTTTTATTTTTTTATTTGGTATAGTTTAAAAATGGATTTTCAGAATTTAAACGAAAAGCAATTAAAAGCTGTCAATCATATTGACGGTCCGCTTTTAATTGTCGCCGGAGCCGGTTCCGGCAAGACCCGGACGCTTACCAATAGATTGGCAAATTTATTGGCCAATGGAATCGCTCCAGAAAACATAATCGCCATTACTTTTACGAATAAAGCGGCCAATGAAATGAAAGAAAGGGCTGAAAAAATATTGGGCGATTCCGATAAAAAAACGTTTGAAAAATTATTTATAGGAACCTTCCATTCTTTAGGCGCCAGAATTTTAAGAAAAGAAGGTCATTTAATGGGGAGAACGCCGACTTTCACTATTTTTGACAATGACGATTCAAAGTCGCTTATTTCCAAAATAATAAAAAATGATAATTTTCCGGAAAAAAACAAGAAAAAATTAAGCGCCGTATCATTGATAAAAGAATTTTCAAAAATCAAAGATGAATTGCTTGATATTGAAGATATCGGCGACCCAAAAATATCGGAATTATTCGGCGAATATGAAAATGCGCTCGCCAAGAATAACGCGTTTGATTTTGACGATTTAATAGAAAAGCCGGTGAAAATTTTCCAGAAATTTCCGAAAGTTCTTGATAAATATCAGAATCAGTTTAAATACGTATTGGTTGACGAATATCAAGACACTAATACTTCGCAATATTACTTTGTAAAATTTTTGGCGCAAAAACACAGAAATATCAGCGTGGTGGGCGACGACCAGCAGTCAATTTTTAAGTTCCGCGGTTCGGATTTCAGAAATTTTTTGAATTTTGAAAATGATTGGAAAGACGCAAAAGTCGTAAAACTTGAAGAAAATTACAGGTCCACTTCAAACATCATAAAATCGGCTTCTTCGGTAATCGCCAACAATAAATTCCAAAAGCTGAAAAGTTTGTGGACGCAAAATCCGGAAGGGGATTTGGTGAAAATAATAGAACATAATAACGCGGATTACGAAGCGGATTGGATTACCGAGAAAATAAAAGAATTTATTACTCCCGATGAAAAAAAATCAATCGTGATTTTATACCGCACCAACGCGCAATCTCGGGCTGTTGAACAATCGTTGATTGAAAAGGAAATGCCGTATCTTATTTTCGGCGGCATAAGATTTTATGACAGAAAAGAAATCAGAGATATAGTCGCGTCCTTGCGTTACGGGTTTAATCCGAAGGATACGGTGAGTTTGGAAAGATTGGAAAAAAATTTCAATAAAAAAATTTATGAAAAGATGAAAACTGAATTGCCTCAAAAGGCCTTGGAATTGAATCCGATTGAGCTTATCGGCTACATCTTGAAATCCGCCGATTATTTTGATTATTTGAAAAATAATTTTGCCAATCATTTGGAACGTATTGAAAACATTAACGCCTTAATAGAATATGCCGCGGAATTTAAAAAATTGGACGATTTGGTGGAAAAAATAACCTTATTGCAATCCACCGACAATATTAGAAAACGGGATATCAATAAATATCACGGCCAGTTTGTGAGTTTAATGACTATTCATATGGCGAAGGGATTGGAATTTGACGCGGTTTTTGTGACAGGGGCTAACGAAGGCCTTCTGCCGCATCAAATGTCTTTGTTCAGCGATTCGGAAATCGAGGAAGAAAGAAGATTGATGTATGTCGCGATGACACGCGCCAAAAATTATTTATATTTGAATTTTTACGGGTTGCCGTCTAGATTTCTTTATGAGATTTCTCCTGAATTGGTGGAATTTTCCGGACAAAAAAGCTTGGACGACGAAGAAAGATATATTGAATTAAATTAGATTTAAGCTCTGACTTATTTTTTATCGTATATGGTAATATTATATATAGCACTTCATCTGCGATAGCAGATGAAGTGCTATAGAATGAAAGAAAAATAAAATGGATAAAAAAATAAAAATTTTAATCAATGATTTACCATTTAAAGTTGGCGCAAGTAGTTTGGCGATAATTATGTGTTTAGGTGAAGGAGTTTTTAAAATTTTAGGGGGAATATTAGAAGGTCCATCGCGTTTAACAGTGGGTAAAGCGGCTAAAATAGGCGGAAATTTAGGCAGCGTGCAACAATACTACAAAGAAATTAAAAGGTTGCGGGAAAACAGTTTGCATACAGCGTTATGGCGTCTTAATAAAAAAGGATTAATTAAAAAGAAAAATAACGGTTTTCAATTAACATCCATTGGTTTAAAATATTTTAAAAGAATTAAAAACAATCAATTTAAAAAATGGGATGGGAAATGGAGAATAGTAATGTTTGATATTCCGGAGAAATCTAAAAAAGAAAGAGAATGGCTAAGAAATCAGCTTTATGGTTTGGAATATAAGTCGTTGCAAAAAAGCGTTTTTATTGGGAAATTCCCGCTAAGCGAAGATTTATTCAGAGAAATTTTTAAAAAATCATTAAGGGATTATGTTAATTTAATTACAGTTGGTGAAATTGACAACGAGGAGATTTTAAATTCATTTAATTAGTTTATAGCACTTTATCTGCTATCGCAAGCGAAGTGCTATAAGTAAATATTTTTTATTTTTTATGAGAAATTATTTAGGGCAAAATTTTTTAATAAACAAAGATAAAATTAAGGAAATCGTTGACGCTTTGGAATTAAAAAACAACGATACGGTTATTGAAATCGGGCCGGGTCACGGAGAACTTACGGAAGAATTAAGAATTTCCGCCAAAGGCGAATCCGCCTCGGGCGGGAAGAATGATGAATTAAGAATAATTGCGATTGAAAAGGACAAATTACTTGCTCAAGAATTAAGCAAAAATTTCCAATTTCCAATTTTCCCGCCCGAACGACTGATGCCGTTCAGTCGGGCAGGCAATTTTCAATCAATTTCCAATTTCCAATTTCAAAATAATAAAACGCTTATTATCGGAGACGCGCTTAAATTGCTGCCGCAATTAACTTACAACTTACGACTTACGACTAACGACTATAAGCTCGTCGGCAACATTCCTTATTACATAACAGGTCATTTATTAAGGATTATCGGGGAGCTTGAAAATAAACCCGAATTAATTGTTTTAACTGTACAAAAAGAAGTGGCGGAGCGTATTTGCGCTCATTCGTCGAAAATGAATCCCACGCATAGAAAATGTTCTATGTGTGGGATGAATTTGCTTGCCGCAAGCGTCCAATTCTGGGCAAAGCCGGAAATTATTGATTATATTTCCAAAAAGGATTTTAATCCCGTTCCCGAAGTTGATTCTGCCATTATTAAACTAACAACTAATAACCAACAACCAATAACAAAAGAAGCGGGGAAATACTATAAATTGATAAAAATTCTATTCAAACAACCGAGAAAAACAATTTTTAATAACTTACGACTTATGACTAACGACCAACAACTTATAAAAGTTAGATTGGAGTCGTTAAAAATTAATGTGATTGACAGGCCTCAAAATTTGTCTTTGGAACAGGTGATTCAATTATCTAAAATCTTCAGCGATATTTTGTGATTTATTATGGGTTGTGAGTTATTTGTCGTTGGTTAATTAAGTCAGGCCTTAGGATTTGGATGTTAAAAATATTACGGATTTATCGGAATTAATTTATCAATAAGGTTTTTCTTTGGTGCCTCCAACCCAAACATAATTTCCCTTTGTTGAAATCCACCATCTGTTTTCGCCTTCAACTTTTTCTCCTATTGCAAACGACGTCGTGATAAATTTGTCATTATGATAATATTATATCGCGCAACCGCATTAAAGACAATTATAGGTAAGCGGATAATGGGCTTATCCCCATTGTTTTAAGCGCGTGAAATTATTATAATTACTATAATAATCATATGAATCCTCATAAATTCGCGCCGGGTTTTTTCATTATTGTTGTCGGCGTTATTGCCGCTTATTTTGTGATTACTGACTCTTTTACGCCCGAACAAAAAGATGGTCAGGCGCGGGTTGTTCAAACCCAAAATAAGCCGTTGATTGAGAATCCACTTCAATTGATAAACAATTTTAATTCCGTAAAAGACGGGGAAGAATCTGATTTTTTTCAAAAAAGCGCGAATAATCAAAAAATTGAGTTTGGTTCCGCTAATCTCACCGAAATATCCGCCAAAGCGTTGTTTGGTGGATTGAAACTGCTTGACGCAAACGACAACAATCCTTTTAATGCCGACCCGACTGACCCGAAAACCCAGGAAGCAATTAAAAAATCAATCAGCGATGTTTCTTTGATAAATTTTTATTCTCCTTTAAAAGACGACATAAAAATTTCCGCTGATAATTCCAAGGCGAGCAAAATCGCTTATTTAAAAAGCATTGAAGAAATTACGGCGAAAAGATTCAATGATAAAAAATTTATAAGAACCGCGGAACAAGTAATCGCGGACATTAGTAGCGACTGTTTTTCAACCGGTTCTTCGCTTAACGGCGAATTGGCGGAACTTTACAAAAATTTAACCGATGATTATTTGGCGCTTGCCGCGCCTTCTGATTGGATTGATTTTCATAAAAGCGCCGTTGAACATTTTGAAAAAGCCAATGTCATTTATCAGAGCGTGTCCGAGTGCGCTAAAGACCCAATCAAAGGATACGCGGCGGCTCAAATCATTCCCCAGCTTTTTGAAAGCGCCGCCGATGTTCAAAGTCAGTTTGTTCAAAAATATAAAGAAGTCGGATTACTATGAGCGATAATAAAAAATTCTATTTAAAAATATTTTTTTCTTCCTTATTTGCTTTGAGTTTTTTAGCAACTTTGATTTTTAATCCGTTTGGGAAAAATGAAGAAAAAAATGAAGACATTGAATCTTCGCCGATTATTCAATCTCAAACGCTTGGCGATATTTTTCAAGGAGACCCTAATTGGACTGAAATTTTTTCGGGAATAAAAGAAGAAAGAGAATTCGCGAAAAATGAAATTATCGGACAGATAGAAAAAGAAAAATTATCGGAAAAAGAAAAAAATGTTTTAAAAGAAAAAACCTTCTCGTTTTTCTCGGCGATTAATTCTTCGCCCGCCGTTGTTTCTCCGCAAACGCCAAAGCCCATCAGAGAGAAAGCTGCTTTTAAAATTTTCCCAGCGCAGTATTTAAACTATGTTTCATCTTTGGTCGGATATATGGAAAAAGGAGGATTTATTTCAAAAGGCGACATCGGTTCTTTGGATAAAGTGGATGATGTAATTAATGTTTTTGATAAAACTCTGAATTATTTTTTGAATCAAAATCTCGTTTCAAACAATGAATATGTTCGGTTGCGCGACGGTTTGACAAATGTGTGGCCGTCCCTTTTGGAAAACGAATTTAAAACTGTTTCCTTTAATGGATGCCCGTCGCAAAATAAATTTGTTTTTTTCGGGAAAATTGCCGATTTCTTGGGCGGTTTTATAGAAAAAACCCGGGCGCAAAGCCCCATTTGTTTCAGACCCGGACCGCCTGTTCCGGCTGTCGGCGTTAATCTTTGGGCGCCTTGCTGCTATTGTTATTGTGGGGCTCCGCCTGCGCCGTGCGGTTGTCTTAATGCGGTTTGTCAGGCGCCTGCCGCGGCTATTTTTGACCCGGTGACCGGAATTTGCGGCTGCGGGTAATGATAAATAATTTATTTATTTTTTATGGGATATATCACGCAAAATAATTTTAAAAAATTTGTTTCAATAATTTTACTGATTAGTTTTATAGCCACCGGATTTTTGTTGCCGCTTCAATATGCGAAAGCGGTTGTGCCCGTTTCAGATATCGTTCATACAGCTAAGGACGTAGCTGGCTGGTCTCAAACTTTTATACGGTGGATTAAAGAAGACGCCGCAAAGTCATTAAGGGATGCTGCCGCTAAAAAGTTTATTGATTATTTTGTTGATCAAACAGTTCAATGGATTCAAGGCGGAGGCAAACCGAAATTTGTCGGCGATTGGAAGCAACTTCTTAGAGTCGCGCAAGATATCGCATTTGACACAGTGATTTCAGATATTGGTTTAGCGGGTCTTTGCGCCCCGTTTAAATTTTCCATGAAATTCGCGCTTTTGCCGGTTAAAAAATTCCCCGTCAGAATTGAATGTACTTTGGATAAAGTTGTTAAAAACATCAATGTTTTTTATAACGATTTTAAACAGGGGAATTGGGCCGCTTTTGCCGCGTCTTCGCAGCCGCAAAATAATTTTTATGGCCAGCTTGTTATAGCCAATGATGAATTAACCATGAGAATCGCAAAAGAACAAAATGCGGCTTCAAACGAAGCCGCCGCGGGCAGCGGCTTTTTGTCAGTCAAACAATGTGTTCAGTATGACCAGCAGTATATAGATTCATGTTCCAGGGGAGGAGAAGAGACTGCAGCTGACTGTAAAGAACATGCCGCCGCTTGTCTAAAATACCAAACAATGACCCCCGGCGACTCCGTTGGTAAAACCGTAGCTAAAGCGATGGGGGCCGAAGGCGAGTGGGCAACCAATATCCAATCGTGGACCGGCGCGATAGTAAATGCGAGTATCAATGCGTTTACCAAGAAATTTATGAAAGAAACGGGTTTATTGGGAATTATTGAACCGCAGAGCGCTGATACAACTAATTATGATTCTTTGGTTACCACTGAACTTGACCAGCAAAGGCAGTTTTATGTGGACACTATTAATAAATTGGTTAATGACATGCGGACTATAAAGTCGTTAAAAGAACAAACTCTTGATTACGCGAAGCAATTAATTGTCGTGATAAAAGCTATTCTCGCGACTGATTGTCTTTCATCTTCCGAAACTGCGGATTATACCGAAGTGCTTAATCAATATGAAGGAGATATTGACTTTTCGATGGGGCGACTTCCGATTCAGATAGGTGCCTTACAAGTTAAAATTGACGAAGCTGTGCAGGTTAAAAATTTCATATTGAGTCGCGATAATACAACTGAACAGCAAATGCAAATCTCGCAGACTTTTAACGCGTTTTCCAGCCGCTTTAGCGAAGATTTAGAAGCAATGTATTCCGGCGCGGCTCGCGACGCGGCCAGCGCGGAAACAACGAATTTCAAAACCGCTTTAGACAATCAAAATACTAAATTAAAGCAATGCAATGACAGGGGTAGATTAGATTAGAATAAATTAATATGAAGTTTAAAAACATAAATATTTTTAATTTCTTGCGAAGTAAAAAAACACATCTTGTTTTTCTGGCAGTGTTCGTTTTATTTATCGCGCCTTTTTCCGCAAAAGCGGATTTTTTTGAATGGATAAGCGGTAAAGCTATCGGAGGGGCGTTTTATTATATAAATGTGGTGTTAGGTTATATTGCCGGCGTTATTTTTAATCTTGGCGGCGCTTTGGTTAATTTTGCGCTTCAGCTCAATTCTAAGATTTTGGATACAACTCAAAATACTTTTATGTCCACGGGGTGGAATATTATTCTCGGTTTTGCCGATTTAGCGCTTATTTTGGCGATAATTGTCATCGCTTTTGCCACAATTTTGCGTATTGAGTCGTATGGAATGAAAAAAACGCTCTGGCGTTTAATAGTTGCCGCGCTTTTGGTTAATTTCAGTTTGGTTATCGCCGGAGTTTTTATTGACACGGCCGGAATAGTTACCGATTTTTTTGTTGGAAAATCAACAGGCATGAGTCCCCTTAATATGGCTACAATTTTAGGCAGCGTTTTTGATGTCCAGAAAATAATAGAGGTGGACCCGGGAACATTTAAAGCGAATCCGCTTGAGTCTTTCGGCGCCGCGTTATTAATAGCGATAGCTAGCACCTTATTTATAATAATTTTTACCATTATCGCCGCGGTTGTTTTATTCGCGATATTTATTATGTTTTTGGCGCGTTATGTCGTTTTATCCGTGCTTCTTATTTTTTCGCCCTTGGTTTTGGTTGCGTGGATATTTCCGGCAACGCAGGGGTTATATAAACAATGGTGGGGAAAATTTATGCAATGGACTTTTTTCGCGCCAATATGCACTTTTTTCCTTTATCTCTCTATTGTCGCTTTACAGAAGACCGGCGATAATCCCGCTCGTTTATTTTCATCATCTGTTCTTACGAAAGACGCTTTAGGATCTTTTAGCGGTCCTTTACTTCAGGCAATCGGCCAGATGGTTATGGCTGTCGGACTCTTGATGGCTTCGCTTTTTGTGGCTCAAAAAATGGGCATTGAAGGTTCTATTACGTTTTATGGTTGGGCGCAGAGCGCCGCTAAAGGCGTTGGAAGAGGGGCACAAAGAGTAGGTTGGCGTGGAGCCACTCGAGTTACCGGAGCGGGGCCTACCAGGACATTAGCTACTAGAATGGCTGCTTCGCGGATTGCGCCGGTAAGATGGGCAGCCCGCGGACTTGGCGTTTTGGGGACCAAGGCGGAAACGGAAGCGACAAAACAATATCGCGAAGAAGCCAAAGGATACACAACTGACCGCCTTAATAACGAAATTTTGGCTTCCCGTGGAGTCCGAAAAAATGTTTTATTGGAACACGCGGCTAAAAATAAAAAGCTTAATGATAAAACAATGTCTCAACTTTTGACTAACCCGGATAAAATGGAATCAATGGAAAAGGAATTTAAAACGCAGGGACTTGATTTCAAGTCGGTTACGAAAGCAACCGGGTATGACGCTAAAACATTAAAAGCAGCTCATAGCGGCGATATAGAAACGATGCTTGCTGCGGCTAAAGAATTTAATTCTAACTTAAAAGCTCCGGAAGATTATAAAGCTTGGCAGGGGCAAACATTATACGCCGATGATGCCGTTGATAAATTAGGATTAAGTAATGATGTAGTAAAGAGATTAAGATATGCTCATGCCGGAGGAATTGCCGGAACAAATCCTGGCGCGATATATAAATTATTTCCCGCTATGAAAAAAGCGGAGCAGATTGAAGAATTTAGCAAATGGTATAAAACCGGCGTTTTGAAATTATCCGATGAACAAAAAGTTGAAGCCATGGAAGCGCTTAAAAAAGCCAAAGGAAAAAGATTTTTCGGTGAATTAGAGGGGGAAAAAGAAGAGAAAAAAGAAGAAGCGCCTAAAAAAGATGAGAAAAAAGAAAAGAAATAAAATTTATTTAAATGCTTCAAATATCCAAAGAACAATTATATAGCCGGTATGACTCTTTGCCGCAGGTTTTAAAAGAAGCGTTGTTTTCCGAAGACACGGATAATTTGCTTTGGAAAATCGGCGATGCGCATCATTTAAGCGACGACAAAAAATCCATTTTAGCTACGCTTGTCGGCGACGTGATTTTAGGGTTCATTCATTTTGACGATTTTGAAAAACAGATTTCTATAGATTTGGGAATTGATGCTCGCATTGCCCAATCGCTGATTGTGGAAATCAACAAGAAAATTTTGGCGCCGATTAAAAACGAAATTGAACAAAATTATCAGGCGCCGACTGCGGTTACCGATATAAAACGCGTTGAAGTTCCGTTGTCTTCGCCGATAACCGTTGAGCCGTCAATTATTCCTCCGACAGAGATTAAAATTGAAAAACCAGAAGAAGTTGTGAAACCCGTTGCCGTTGACCTGTCTGCGCAGGCAGGAGCTGTGGCAAGCGGACCCGAGGCGCTGTTTGAAGAGGCGCCCGCGATAATCCATAAAGAAGAAAAAGTTCAAACCGTTGTTCCGGCCAAAGTTTCTTTGGGCGGGCTAATGGGTATTTTCAAGCGTACCGCCGAGAAAACCGCAGAAACGCCGCAGGTTGCGGCGGAAGTGGAATTGGGCGTTTCGCAAAAAGAAATTACTCAGTCAGAACAGCCGTCAATGGTTAAAACCGAAAAGCCGAAAATGAGAGTAGTCCATTACAGCGATTTACGAACCCCGATTGCTCCGGCGGATATTTTCGGCAAAGAAGTATTTAAACCTGAAGCCAGCGGAGTGTTCGGGGAACAACCAACGACTAACGACAAACAACCAACAACAGAAGAAAAAGAAAAAAAAGAGGAAACAAAATCTGAAGAAATTCTTGCGATTAAATCTTCTGCTGAAATTCCTCAACCGCAGGAGCCGAAAATAGAAATTCTTAAACCAGCAGCTCCTCCAATTGAAGATGTTATTCCAAAAGAGCTTAAATTTAAACGAGTTGATTTTAAAGAAGAAATTTCGCAGCCTCTTAAAATCCAGCCGGACTTGTCCGCCGAAGCCTTGGCGAAGGCGGAAGCAACAAAACCGATGCCGCCAACCGATGGAGAAAAACACGAGATTGGTTTGAAAGAAATTCCCGTTTCAGAAGAAGTGCTTGATTTGAGGACTATGGAAAAAATAAAAACTGAAAATGAAAAATGAAAAACGACAAGGAAAAGTTTAAAATTGAATTTAAAAGAAGAATTTATCAATGGATAATTGATTTAATAAAGTTCCTTGATTCTCTTCAAAAAGATTCAATTACAAATCGCATAATCGACCAATTATTTAGAAGTGGCAGTAGTATTGGAGCCAATTACATTGAAGCTCAGGCGTCAAGTTCCAAAAAAGATTTTATTAATTTTTTATATCATTCATTGAAATCTGCAAATGAATCAAAATTTTGGCTGGCCATTTTGCGCGATACTAAAAGAGCAGATCAAAAAGATATTGAAAAGTTTTTAAATGAATTAAATGAAATTTCAAATATTTTAGGTTCGAGTATATTAACTATGAAAGGAAGAAAATAGTTTTAGATTTTAAATTGTAATTTTCAGTTTTTCATTTTCTATTTTTAATTTGTAATATGCAGTTCCAAATTCCACAATTTATAGAAACCGAAGACAAAATCGCCGGGCCGCTAACATTAAAACAATTATTATATTTGACCGGGGCCGGCGCGTTGAGTTTTGTTTCTTTTTTTATTCTTAAATTTTGGCTGTGGCTTATTATAACCGTTTTTTTAAGCGTTGTCGCCAGCGCTTTTTCTTTTATTAAATACAACGGCCAGCCGCTGATTAAAATCGTCTATTCGGCTTTCAGATATTTTTGGAATCCGCGTCTTTATCTCTGGAAAAGGGAAATAAAACCGCAAATTATTGAAATTTCAGAAGAAAAAGTTTTAACGGAAAGGAAAAAATTGAAAGAATCGTTTACCTTGCCGTCAATTAAAAAACTTTGGACAGAAATAACCACCAGGAAAACGCCCATACCGAAAAGGGAAAAAGTAATAACAGTTAAGCCAAAAAAAGAATCAATCGCAATTTTTCGGAAAATAACGGGAGAAAAGGAAACAGCAAGGAGAGTGGATTACAGATAAATCATTTAATTGAAAATTCAATAAAAATTAAAAATTGTCGTTAAGATGATTTTAATTGTATAATATATCCATGCCCAATAAAGAAGCTCAGGCAACCCAACAATTCGTTGACGTTGAAGAAATAAAAAACGGCGTCGTTATTTTGAAAGGCGGCGGATTGCGCCGCATTTTGATGGTGGGCGGCGTTAATTTCGCTTTAAAATCCGAAGAGGAACAAAATATCATCATCGGCGCTTATCAGTCATTTTTAAATTCTTTAGATTTCTCGGCTCAAGTCGTGATTCATTCCAGAGGATTGAATATAGAAAATTATTTCCAGAATTTCATTGCTAAACAGGAAACGGAAAAAAACGATTTGATAAAAGAGCAAATAGGCGAATATATTGAATTTATCCGTTCGTTTATTAAAGCTAATACAATAACGGAAAAAACGTTTTTTGTGGTCGTGCCGTATGATTCCGCCGATATTGCCGAAGGATCGTCAAAAATTTTGGAAAATATCCCATTCTTCGGTAAAAAGAAAACAAATCAGCAACAGGCCCAGTCGTTGGAAGAAAAAATCGTCCAACTTGATCAAAGGACTGACCAAGTTATGAACGGTATTTCCGGCGTTGGTTTAAGAGTGGTTGCTTTAAACAATGAAGAACTGATTGAATTGTTTTATAATCTTTATAATCCGCAAGCGGTGGAAAAGAAAGAGCTCGGCATCGCCAAAGAGTAATCGCTAAAATAACTTAGGACTTACGACTAACGACCCACAACATGGATAAATTCAGATTTTTAAATTGGGAAGTATATAATGATTCAAAAAAGTTATTTTCTTATGTTTTAAAAATAGTAAGAAAGTTACCGAAGGAATTTCGTTTTGAATTAGGTAGCCAGATAATCAGATGCGCTTTCTCCGTTATTTTGAATATTGCTGAAGGAAGCGGGAAAACATCAGATAAGGAATTAAACAGGTTTTTGGATATCTCACTTGGTTCTTTAAACGAACTTTTAGCCGCTATGGATGTTTTAAAAGATAATAAATTTATTGAAAATAAAGAATTTGACGATATTTATAAAATGGTCGTAAGTATTTCAAATCAACTTGGCGGCTTTAAAAAGAAATTAAGTCGTTAGTCGTTGGTTGTAAGTCGTAAGTCATTTATCATGGAAAAAATCAAATTGCCAAAATCTTATACTCCGGGAGAGGAAGATATTAAAAATATCATTTCTCCGGCGGCGCTGGAAGTAAACCCGAATTTTCTGCATTTGGGCAATGCCTACGTTAAAACAATTTTTATGTTTACTTATCCCAGGTATCTTTCAAGCGGCTGGTTTAATTCCATTATTAATCTTCCTAATTTGATTGATATCGCGATTTTCATGCACCCTGTTGATACGTCTACGGCGCTTAAAAAACTAAGAAAAAAAGTCACACAGGTGGAAGCTCAGTTGGCGGAGCGCGAAGAAAAAGGTTTGGTCAGGGATCCTGTTTTGGAAACCGCTTATCAGGACATAGAAAATTTAAGGGACCAGCTTCAGCAGGCGCAGGAAAAACTTTTTGACATTGGGGTTTACATCACGGTTTACGCCGAGACCATTGAAGAATTAAATAAATTAGAGGAAAGCGTTATTAATATTTTAGACAGCCAGCTGGTTTACGCAAAACCGGCGGTATTCCAGCAGTTAGACGGATTTATTTCAACCCTTCCGATTTGCAATGACAAACTTTTAATTCATACGCCTTTAAACACGGGTCCGGCTTCGTCTTTGTTTCCTTTTGTAAATGTTGACCTTACTTCAACCGAGGGGATTCTTTACGGCATCAACCAACATAACAATTCTTTGATTATTTTTGACCGGTTCTCGTTGGAAAACGCGAATCAAGTCGTGTTCGCTAAATCCGGCGCCGGTAAATCGTACGCCACCAAATTGGAAATTTTGCGTTCACTTATGATGGGACTTGATGTTATGGTGATTGACCCTGAAAACGAATATCAAAAATTGGCCGATTCCGTCGGAGGCAGTGTGATTAAAATATCTTTAACTTCAAAGACAACCATTAATCCTCTGGATATTCCCGTCGTGCCCAAAGGCGAGGAGCCGTCAGATGTTTTTAAGTCGCATATTTTAAACGTTACCGGGTTGATGAAACTTATGTTGGGAGGGCAGGTTACGTCCGAAGAGGATTCGCTTTTGGACCGCGCCATAACCGAGACCTACGCTTCGCGCGGCATCACGGCGGATGTCAAAGATTTTTCCAAAATGGAAGCGCCGCTTCTGAAGGATTTGCAGACCGTTCTGGACAACATGGAAGGCGGGAAAAATATGGCGTCCCGGCTTTACAAATTTACCGAAGGCACTTACGACGGTTTCGTCAACAGAAAAACAAACGTTGACGTCAGTAATCGTTTGGTTGTGTTTTCAATCCGTGATTTGGAAGAAGAACTTCGTCCAATCGCCATGTATACGGTTTTGAATTTTATCTGGAATCTTGTCAGAGCCGAACTTAAAAAAAGGATTTTAATTATTGATGAGGCATGGTGGATGATGAAATATCCGGACAGCGCTTCATTTTTGTTTGGTTTAGTCAAAAGATGCCGCAAATATTATCTTGGAGTCACAACAATTACGCAGAACGTTGAGGACTTCATCAATTCCCAGTACGGCCATCCGATTATTACCAATTCTTCTCTTCAGCTTTTATTGAAGCAAGCGCCTGCCACCATCGAAATGGTCGCCAAGACCTTCAGTTTGAGCGAAACGGAAAAAAATATTCTTTTGGAAGCGAGAGTGGGGGAAGGAATTTTTCTGGCGGGTTTGAAGCATGTGGCCATAAAGGTTATCGCTTCGTATTTTGAAGACAGGGTTATAACCACCAGTCCGGAACAGCTGTTGGAGATGGAGAAGGAGTAAAATCACCGAATATGGATGAACAGCCAAAAATTTCATTGCCTGAAATAATTATTATGACAATGTTGTCTTTATTGAGTGAATTGCTGGATATCATTGTTTTGGGCTGGGTTATAGGATTTCCGCTTCAATTATGGCTGTTTTTTAAAGGAGGGGAATTCAGTTTTAAAAAACAAGGTCCGTCGTTAATCGGAAATGTTGTGGAATTGATACCGTTTTTGAATTGGCTGCCAATTCGTACGACTGCCTTGTTGATTTCAATTCACAAAATTAATCATCCGGAAACTGTTGCAAAAACAGTAGGTAAATAAAGAAAATTAGTATAAAATTAATGAATAATCGCTAATATACGAATAAGATGTAAATTATGACCAGATTATTTGATATAAAATTACAATTTAAAATTCTGATATTTTTCAGCTTACTATTTACTATTTACTATTTACTATTTACTCCTGTTCACGCCCAGACCGCGCCGGAATTTATGGTCAGCTGGCAGACGCAAAATTATGTCCCTGTTTGGTATGTCGGTAAAATCTTTCCGACCAACGGCGCAAGAATCAGCGTTCGTTTTGATTTAATTGATAACGGCAGGGTTGCGGACCTTTTAAGTCCGACATGCGAAAATAAGAAAAATGATAATAAAGCGCATCCTTGCAGAGTGAGATGGTATGTTAATGACGATTTAAGAATAAACGAAGACAATGGTTTTGGCATAAAAACATTCTCTTTCGCTAATACAAGCGTTTATGACGGAAATGACGTTGAAGTTCATATTTCCATTCCAAATTATCACGGCCAGTCGCTGGATAAAATTATCCTTATTCCCGTGAAATCGCCGGAATTAACAATTGAAGTCCCTAATTATGACCAAAGAGTGGGTAAAGAAAGTAAATTTATTGCTTGGCCTTTTTTCTTCAATTCAATAGCCGGTTTATCGTTCCAATGGCTGATGGACGGCGCGGAAGTCGGCGATAATTCTCCGTTTCTGAATCTAAGCATTGACCCCGCGACTCTTCCGACCACAAAAATAAATTTGGAAATTCAGGTTCAAAACGCAAATTTAGAAACGGCGAGAAAATCAGTTAAACTTGAAACAAAATAACCTTAAAAAAATGTTTAAAAAGTCATCAAATTTTTTTTTAACTATTCTGCTTTGCGAAATTTTAACGGCGTTTCTTTTTATTGCCGCTGATTTTGCCGGAGCCGCTCAAACCGCAAATTATACCCCGACTTATTTGAAAGGTTTTGGGGGAAATCCCGCCGAATTGGTGATTAATATTTACAAATACGCTCTTGGAGCGGTCGGTATTGTGGCTTTTGGCGCCATTGTTTACGGAGCGATTTTAAGAATCACTTCGGCGGGCAATCCATCTCAGGTCCAGGAGGCCAACGCCTGGATTATCGGAGCCGTCAGCGGCATCGCTCTTTTGTTCGGCTCCTATCTGATTTTAGAAACAATCAATCCCAAACTGGTGGATATCGGGAATATTGAAAAAATGATTACGCCGACAATAAAGGTAACAACTCCTAAAAATCCTTTTGTTACTTCTACTGTTACTTCTACTATTACTTCCACTTATACTTGCGAGACGACTATAAAAGTTCCAGGGGCTCGTGGTTATGGCAGCGCAGGCAATTGTCAAAACGAATGTTCTGGAGTTGATAAACAATGTATTCAAAATCCAGCCCTTCAAAATTATTATTGTGAGACAACGCAAAAAGTGCAGTTTGGTATTTATGGCAGCGTAGGTGATTGTCAAAAAAATTGTTCTGCGGCTAATAGTAAATGTGTTCTATTTAAATAAAAATTCACCAAATAAAACAATAGAACTAAAAATTTAAATGAAAAAAAGCGTTATTATAATAAGCGTTATAATCGGGATTTTAGCTCTTGGTCTGGGTATTTATTTCGCATGGCAGAAATCGCGGCAACAAACAATTCCCGCGGTCTCCACTCCTTTTATCAATGAAGGCGGAATTCAGGCGTCTGCGCCGGCTGTCGGAGCAACTAATAAGTTGGTTGTTGTCAGCAAAAACGCCGCGATTGATTATTGGGTTATGAACGCAACGTCAACAGCCGCAACTTCCACTAATCTGATTTTTTACATTACGGCCAACGGGAATATTTTTAAAATCAACGGAAATGAAGAAGAAATTATAAGTGATCTCCAGATAGGCGCTTTGCGGGAAATAAAAGCGTCTAATGACGGCAAAATGGTCTTAATAAAATCGGGGAGCGGCGACAATTTGAGATTTGACCTTTTTGACAGTTCGCGGAACGTTTGGCTGAAGCCGATTTTAGAGATAGCGTCGGCGGATTTGTCGCCTGACGGAAAACAGGTTGTCTACCTGACGAGCAACGGACAAAAAAACGCCGCTCTTATGACTCAAGAAATCAACGCCCCAAAAAAGAAACCGTCCAAGATACTTTCTATAAACCAAATTGATTTTGATTTAAAATGGCTGGAATTGAACAAAATATTGCTTATTTCCAAGTCATCCATTGATTACAATTCGGAAATTTGGCAGGTTGACGTCAAGACAAAAATACTTTCCCGTTTAATGTCGGCAAACGGATTGATGGTTAATTGGGCTAAATTGGGAGAAACCGCTGTTCGGTTTTTTTCCAGCGGCAGAGATTATACTTTGGATTTCATTGACAATAAAGGGAATATTCGGGGCGTTTTCCAGTTTAAAACCTTACCTAATAAATGTTTTATCGCCAGTCCGGCGCAAATTTATTGCGCCATCCCGCGGGACCAAGACGTTTTTTCGCGTCTGATTTTTCCCGACGATTACTTGAAGCGCGCGGTTTATTTTCAGGATTCCGTTTATTTAATTGACTTTGCCCAAAACCAATTCTATCCTTTATTTGACGCCGATGAACCGATAATTGACGCGGCCAATCTCTCGGTTTTTAATGGTCAATTATTATTCATTAATCGTTATGACAACAAACTTTACAGTTTGGAAGTAAAATAATATGTTTGACAGATTTAAACCAAAACCAACGCAGAAACCCGTAAGCGATTCCAGAAAATATTTGACCGAACTTAGAAAAGAACGATT
>ERZ1292625.1155-Hain-H41-01um-R1-1155-length-33662-cov-48_pt1 | contig 33662 bp, 39 predicted proteins | sample MGYA00564400_ERZ1292625 | MGnify/ENA primary metagenome ERZ1292625 (study PRJEB36523, sample SAMEA6512639) | groundwater metagenome | collected 2019-01-08 | study: AquaDiva: Metagenomics assemblies of 32 groundwater samples
TCACTAGGCATAGAAAAAAGAGTGACAGGTGTCACTCTTTTTTCATGCTGTGGACCCTACAGGACTCGAACCTGCCACCCCCTCATTGCAAATGAGGTGCTCTACCAGATGAGCTAAGGGCCCAGTGGAAAATATTCTACCCTATTTCTTGTTAATTGCAAGCTGGACGATATGATCAAGAAAATGCTCAAGCGAAGCGCCGACTGAGTGAAGCGCCTTTGGAATAAGAGACTCTTCAGTGAGTCCTGGCAGCGTATTAGTCTCGAGGATAAAGATGCCTCGCTTCGGATGGATCATGAAATCGGAGCGCGAATAGTGGCGGAGTCCGAGAGCCTGATGTGCCTGCTTTGCCATCTGCTCCAATTCCCTCTTTTGAGTCTCTGTAAAATTACCAGGAACAATCTCATCCGACAATCCGCCATACTTCGCTTCAAAGTCAAAAAACCTGTCTCCATGAGGACGTATTTCAATCGGCGGTAAAGCATAGAGATCATGGTCACGATAACCATCGACAACTCCGACAGTTGCCTCAATCCCATCAATAAATTCTTCGATCAAAACGGAGTTGCTGTGTTCGAAAGCTTGCCTAATTGCTTCTTCCAATTCAGGAAAGCCCCTTACTATCTTCACCCCGACCGATGATCCGCTTGAAGTCGGCTTCACAATGACCGGCAAAGGAAATTTTTGAAACGCCTTATGAGCTTCGACGCTGATGTTCTGAAGAGATTCAAGCAGCAATGACTGCGGAGTTTTCATGTTCTCCTTTTTGTAGACATTCTTTGAAAGCTGCTTGTTCATTCCGATAGCTGAAGCAAAAGAACCTGAGCCAGTAAAGGGAATCCCGTGTGTCTCAAGCGTATGCTGAACCTTCCCATCCTCGCCGTAGTGGCCGTGGAGCGCATTGAAAATAACATCAAAATGATTGAGTGCGACATGGGGCTTTATAGGAAGGCCGTGCATATGCCAAACGCCTTTCTTGTCTATAAGGATATCCCTCACGCTATATTTATCTGTGGGGAGATGATTCAAAACCGTTGCGCCAGTTTTCAGCGAAACTTCATACTCGTTGCTTGGTCCTCCCCGAAGGACCCCGACGCGGGTTTTGTGCATATGAATCATTATACTATGGAAAAAATAAACGTGCCGACAAGGTTTCCCCTGCCGGCACGAATTCACATGCTCCGAGTAAAAGCTCTCGGAGCGACTTTGAACCACTGGGTAAACAAAGAACGATTTCACGTGTGGGCTAGAATAATTTATATCACACCACGGCAATTTTGCAAATAAAAACGCTGCAGGATCGGGCGAACGGAGGAACCGTTTACCGACCAATCCTGCAACGGGAATGTTTCCAAGGCCTTAGTGGATGGACGCCACGACAACCCTTAGAGGAAACAAAATTCAACTAGGTAATATTATACCACCTTTTCAACTACTTTGCAACTCTTTTCAGGAAGGCTCTATTTCTAAGCCTTTTATGATACGCGATTGCAAATCGATGCGACTCGCTATTGGCAAGCAGAATGTCCTTACCATGCACCTCAAACATCTTTTCATCACCAAGAAAATGGTCTGGTTTGTGTGCTTCATTCTTTACAATAGAAACAATCGGAATGTTTTTAACAATTTCCTTTGCTACATTCAATTGGCCCATCCCTCCATCGATAGCGATAAGATCTGGGAGCTTCCATTCTGGATGATTGAAACGGCGAGTAAGGATTTCATTCAATGCGGCAGTGTCATTATTCGCATCCTTTGATATTTTAAATTTTTTGTACTGAGATTTTTGCGCTTCGCCATTTATAACAACTGTCATGACGCCAACAGTATCCTTTCCTGACATGTGAGCAATATCGTATGCTTCGATCCGAAAACCCTCAATATTTTCTATTGCTTCTACTGATTTAATCAGCGACACATCCTGAATATGATTCAAAGCATAAAGCGTGTTGCGCACTTTTTGAGCTTTTTCGAATTCCTGTACTGCCACATGCTCATTCATCTCTTTTTCAAGCGTTTTTATGAGCTGACCTTTTTTCCCTTCAAAAAAGAGGACAAGATTTCGGATTGTTTTCTGATAGTCCTTCTTCGCTTCGGGCGAATCTGTATCCGGAGAAAGACCGAGAGACCGGTAAAAAGCCTCCTGATGCCTGAGTGTTGCTTTGGCATCACGAAATGGGAAAATCTTACGTACGATCTTGAGTGCATCACGAAGAAGTGTGCCTTGTGGGTATGGTCCAAACTGATACTTAATCTTGAAACCGAGTTTTTCTTCATCTAGCTTCTCAAGTGTACGCCCTCGGGCGATGATTATGCGAGGAAATTCTTCGTCGCTGATAATGAGATAGTTGTAGCTTTTATTGTCTTTTTCCTTCGTATTGAAATACGGCAGATGCTTCTTGATTTCATTTGATTCAAGAATGATCGCTTCAAGAACTGAATCAGTCTGCATGTGTTCGATGGTAGAAGCCTTTGTGACCATGTCCACAAGCAGTGGACCACGAGTGGCAATAAGGTCATTGCTGAAATAGCTACGCACGCGATCATAGAGCGAGGTTGCTCGTCCGATATAGAGGATATTTCCTTGAGAATCCTTAAAAAAATAAACTCCAGGAGCCTCTGGTAAGGATAGTTTTTTGAAGTCTTGACTAATCATTAATATGAGTGTACAGTATATTTCGAATAAGTTCAACTGCAGCTAACCCTGAGAGGACCTTAACATGACCCTAACATATTTGACGAAACGATTCTTACGGTGGCTAATCAATCTGGATGCCATTAATAAACCTATGCCAGATCTGCTACCCAGCGACCGCCCTCTCATTGCAGGCGGTGCTGCTGTAGTCTTTACCAGTATATGTTATCTGATGCACTGGATCGGATATGGCGCTACGGCGCTCATCTGTTTGGTATTGTTGATCGTGTTACTCTGGACACATGTCAAACGGGCAGTGAGCATTATTTACTGGTCATGGTTTATCTGGAACCTGATTGGATGGTTCAACGCCTACGGTGCGTTCGGACCTGATGCCCCAACATTCTTTAAGCCAGCAATACTGGCCTTAGCCGGACCCATTTACATCCTTTGCGTCATTGCCATTAACATATATCGGTGGCGATGCAGGGAAAAGGATGAGGACAGGTTGTCATTGTCCTCACACCAATGAAATCACTTTTTCACAGACGCGCCTCTTATGTATGATGAGGCGCTGTTTTTTATTCTAAATATTATTTCTCCAAAGCTCTCTTCAAATACTGACCGGTATATGACTTTTCATTCCGTGCAACGTCTTCCGGAGTTCCCTTTGCGACGATTTTTCCCCCTCGCGCGCCTCCATCCGGGCCGATGTCGATAATGTAATCGGCGGATTTGATGAGATCGAGGTTATGTTCGATGACGACGACAGTATTCCCTTTTTCAACAAGTCTCTGAAGTATTTCAATGAGCTTTCGCACATCTTCGTAGTGAAGCCCGACTGTCGGTTCGTCCAAAAGATAGATGGTCTTCTGCAAATGAGCACGATAAAGCTCCGAGGAAATCTTCACTCGCTGCGCTTCCCCGCCGGAAAGCGTCGTTGCGGACTGTCCGAGCTGGAGGTAGCCGAGGCCCACCTCCTGAAGCGTGCTGAGACGATCTGAAACTGCAGGAATATCCTCGAAGAATTTCAATCCTTCCTCGACAGTCATCTGCAAAATATCATAAACATTTTTCCCCTTGTATTTGATATCAAGCGTCTCCTTCATGAATCTTTTGCCATTGCAAACTTCACAAGGAACATAAACAGTCGGCAAGAAGTGCATCTCGACAGCAATTTCCCCGTTGCCCTGGCATGCCTCACAACGTCCGCCTTTGACATTGAAAGAAAACCGTCCTGGTCCCCAGCCGTGAGCGCGGGCCTCTGCAGACGCAGCAAAGAGGTCTCGGATATGCGTCCACGCGCCCGTATAAGTGACTGGATTCGATCGAGGCGTTCGTCCAATAGCTGACTGGTCAATAAGGATGGTTCGACCGAGGTATTCGCTGCCAGCAAAGCTCGTGCAATTGTAAACCTGAGCCGTTCGGTGTCGAAATTCAAGTCGAGCCTGCAAGTTTTTGTGAAGAATCTCATACATGAATGAAGATTTTCCTGATCCGGATACTCCAGTGATCACGTTAAGGCAGCCGAGAGGAATTTCAGCATTCATATCATTTATATTGAAAATATTTCCGCCCTTTACAACAATCTTTCCTTTCGGCTCGCGGCGAGTCTCTGGAACCTCGACTTTCTTTTCTCCCCGAAGGTACGAAAGCGTAAGGGAACCGGAAACATTCTTCTTCGCCGTAAGAAGCTCATCAAGATAGCCAGAAACGACGACCCCACCTCCATGAACACCTGCACCAGGTCCGATATCGATAATATAATCAGACGCAAACATCGTATCCTCATCGTGCTCAACGACAATAATTGTATTTCCTAGATCACGAAGGCTCGTCAGGGTCTTGATGAGGCGATCATTATCTCTCTGGTGAAGGCCTATAGTCGGCTCATCAAGCACATAAAGTGCCCCTACAAGGCCAGAACCGAGCTGCGAAGCAAGGCGGATGCGCTGCGCTTCCCCTCCAGAAAGCGTGTGGGCGCGTCGATCAAGGGTCAGATATTCTATGCCGACATTTATCATGAATTGCAGACGCGATTCGATTTCCTTAAGAATGACTTTTGCAATCTCTTTTTCTGTTTCGGTCAGCTTTATTTCATCAAAAAAGATTTCCGCCTGTTCAATCGACATCGAAGTCACATCAACGATGTTCTTATCATTAATTCTTACATGCAGGGCCTCGTCACGGAGACGCGCACCCTTGCAGGCCTGACAGTCCTCATTGCTAAAAAATTCCTTTGTGCCAAGCCCATTGCAGGTGGTGCAGGCTCCATACGGAGAATTGAAAGAGAACAGACGGGGTTCAATCTCTGGATATGAAAAACCGTCGTACGGGCACATGAACTTTACTGACATGAGCTTTTCTTCATCCGGAAACTCAATTTTAATAAGTCCTTGGGCCTCCTCGATCGCTTTTTCAAGGGCCTCTGAAAGACGTTCCTTGGCATTATCACGCTGCTTGTTATTGTCCTTGAGATTATTCTTGAATTCGCTCAGAAAAAGCTCATCGACAAGCACATCAATGTCATGCTTCTTATTCTTATCAAGGATGATCTGCTCTCGAAGACGCATGACCTTTCCATCAATCTTCACCCTGTCATATCCCTTTCCGAGAAGATCATAAAGAAGCTGGTAGTATTCGCCTTTTCGTCCGACGACAATCGGCGCATAGACTTTTACCTTCTGATCGCTGACCTCGACGCCCATGACGGTCTTTTCTGTTTTTTTCTCTGGCTTATTGTGAGTCGTCACCTGTCTGATGATGGTTTCAAGAATTTCTTCTTTTGAAATTCGATGGATTTCGCGTCCGCATGTCAGGCAGTGTGGCTTACCAACGCGGGCAAAAAGAATTCTAAGGTAGTCGTAAATTTCCGTAATCGTCGCTACGGTCGATCGAGGATTGTTTGATCGGGACTTTTGGTCAATTGAAATCGCAGGAGAAAGACCGATGATCTCATCGACATCAGGCTTCTGCATCTGACGAAGGAACTGGCGCGCGTATGAAGAAAGGGATTCGACATAGCGGCGCTGCCCCTCAGCAAAGATCGTATCGAAAGCAAGCGATGACTTTCCAGACCCAGAAAGGCCGGTAATGGCCACTATCTTGTTGCGTGGCATTTCGACCGTAATATTCTTGAGATTGTGAGTGCGAGCTCCCCGGACAATGATTTTTTCATCTGTCTTTTTAACCATAAATATTGATGGTTAACTATATCAGGATATGGGGATTAGGCAACTATTTTTTTATGAGAGCGTCGATCTCGCGGATAATCTCATCGAGAGAAACAGCTGCCTTTACTACGAATTTATTGGCTCCGAGCAGTTTTGCTTTTTCTATATCTCCCTGCTTGCTGAGGTTTGAAAGCATGATCACTGGGATTTTCCTCAATCTATCCTCGCCCTTTATCTTTTGCAAAACTTCGAATCCGCTCATTTCCGGAAGAATGATGTCTAGGATTATGATATCTGGTATTTCTGCCGCCAGTAATGCGAAAGCTTCCTTGCCGTTGATCGCCTTGAGGAGCTTGTAGCCGGTCGCTTCAATCTTTTTTGAAAGGATGGTGCTCAGAAGCTTGTCATCCTCGACCCAAAGGACTTTCTTGCCTGTTCCATGTAATTGATCCTTCACGACAGGTGCAACCGTATCTATAGAATATTCGCGTCCAAGCGCCTTCTCTATCTTTTCAATCACTTCTCTGGGCTCGACGTGTGTCTTTATAATGAAGTCCTTCATCATCGGCGTTGAAGGCAGCTTATTCATCTGTATCGGCATTCCTGAATTTGAGACGACTATAACGGGTATCTTTGTAATTTCACGGTCAAAGCTCTTTTGAATGAGGACCTCGTAGCCGTTAAGGACTGGGAGGTTCGTATCGATAAGCGCAAGATCAGGCTTGAATGACTTCATCTTCCCTAGCGCATCCTTGCCGTTCGTAACGCTGTCAGTGCCATAGCCAAGCTCCTTGAGCTGCTGCATAAGGAGAGCTGAGAGATTCCTGTCTCCAAGGGCAATGAGAATCTTTTCTTTGTTCATGGGGTAATTGTAGCATTAATTTAAACCTCACAATAGCTCCATTCTTTTCTTCAATGCAAGTAGCTCGTCCCTAAGCAATGCCGCAGTCTCGAAATCAAGCACTTTCACAGCCTCATTCATTTCCTCTTCCTTTATCTTCATGAGCTTCTTCGGATCCTTATTGAAAAGTTCCTCGTCAATTTTCATCATTTCGGAAACGGTCTTATCATGCTCGCTCTTCAATTGGTCCGTGATGTCCTGAATTTTCTTGATAATAGTTTTGGGAGTGATTCCATGTTTCGTATTGTAATCTGTCTGGATTTTTCTTCGGCGGGCAGTCTCGTTTATTGCATAATTGAGCGCATCATTCATGACGTCAGCATAAAGAATCACGCGGCCATTCACGTTTCGAGCTGCGCGGCCGATGATTTGGATCAATGAAGTTTCAGATCGCAAAAAACCGGCTTTGTCGGCATCAAGAATGCCGATCAAGGAAACCTCTGGTAGGTCCAAGCCTTCTCGTAGCAAATTGACCCCGACAAGAACATCAAATTTTCCTCTTCGAAACTCGGTTAAAATAGTGATGCGATCAATTGTTTTGATATCGCTGTGCAAATATTCTGATTTGATTCCTTTTTCCTTCAGAAATTCGCTCAAGTCCTCTGCCATTTTTTTTGTTAAAGTCGTTGCGATTGCTCGCTCTCCCCTTTTAATAACTTTTTCAGCCTCAGAAATGAAATCGAAGATCTGACCGACATAAGTTCCTTTTTCTGCAACCGGATTAACATCTATAACTGGATCGATAAGGCCCGTAGGACGAATGACTTGCTCCACAACCTGCTCGCTGTGTTCCTTTTCAAATTTTCCTGGAGTTGCAGTCGTGTAGATGACTTGACCGACAGCCTTTTCGAACTCCTCAAACTTCATCGGTCGATTGTCTTTTGCAGATGGAAGACGAAAACCAAAATCAACAAGCGTTTCCTTTCGTGAAGCATCACCCGCATACATTCCGCCGAGCTGCGGCACAGTAACATGGGATTCATCGATAACAGTGAGGAAATCAGGGGTGCCGTCAGCTTTATGCGGGAAATAAGCGAGCAAGGAATCCGGAGCCTCCCCCGCTTTCTTTCCAGAAAAGTGTCGCGAATAGTTCTCGATACCATTACAATACCCGACCTCCTTTATGAGAGCAAGGTCATACTTCACGCGACGCTTCAATCGTTCAGCCTCGAGCATTTTTCCAGCCTTTTCTAGCTCCTTCAGTCGCTGTTCAAGCTCTGCCTTGATGGTTTCAAATGCCCTTTTTGATTGCTCATCAGTGCTGATGAAATGTTTTGCAGGAAAAAGAAAAACGGTCTCATGAGTCGCCCGCACTGCCATCGTCACTGGATCAAGTTCGATGATATTTGAAATGACGCTTCCGTCGTACTCAATCCTATAAACCGTCCTGTCGCTCACGGGCATAATCTCTATCATGTTTCCAAGCGCACGGAACTGCCCTGCATTGAGGTCAGAAGTTGTCCTTTCAAAATGGACACCGATAAGCTTGCGGATAAGCTCTGCGCGAGAAAGATCCATTCCCTTTTCCAACTTCAAATTTACTTTTTCATATTCTTCTGGGCTTCCCAATCCGTAAATGCAAGAGACTGATGCAACTATGATTACATCCTTACGCGTTAAAAGAGCCTGCGTCGATGCGTGGCGAAGGCGATCGATTTCCTCGTTGATCATGGCTTCCTTCTCTATATATGTGTCCGTAACCGGCATATAGGCTTCCGGCTGATAGTAGTCGTAATATGAGACGAAATAGTGCACTGCGTTATTTGGAAAGAATTCTCGGTACTCTTGCGCAAGCTGAGCTGCGAGAGTCTTGTTATGGGCAATGACGAGTGTCGGCTTGCCATAGTTCGCAATGACATTTGCCATAGTAAAAGTCTTGCCAGAGCCAGTAACGCCGAAAAGCGTCTGTTTTCGCAGACCTTTTTTTAGGCCGCTGGTAAGGCCTTCTATCGCCTTTGGCTGGTCGCCCGCTGGCGTCATGGTTTGTGAGAGGTTGAAGGTGGGCATAAAATAATTTACAATATACCATGAAAGGCACAGAAAGACATACGAATATGAAAAAAACCGTAATTGAGATTCCGCCATCTTCTTGGAAACGCGGTGGGCAACAACCTCGGAAGAGCTTCAAACATGACGGAGAGGCTCAGGAAACAGGACGACGCCCAAAATCCTCGTGCAACACGAAAAAGGAGGGCTCCAAAAGGGATGACCCCCTCGAGCTCCTTTGAAAAGGATTATAACTAGGTTATCGGGCCGCTGGCATCAACCAGCGGCTTATCTTTATTTCTTTCGCAAGAGGACTTTTTGCACTGCTTTCTTTATATCCTTCTCGCCCATTCCATAGTGTTCAAGAAGTTCATCGGGCGTTCCTGATTGGCCAAATTTATTCTTTACGCCAATAAATTCTATCGGTACTGGAAAATGCTGTGCTAGACATTCCGCAACAGCTGATCCCATTCCTCCAGCAATCTGATGTTCTTCGACTGTGACTATTGCTCCCGCCTCATGCGCAAGCTTCCAGACGGCGTCTTCATCGAGCGGCTTGATCGTCGCTAAATTCAAGACCTTTACGCGCTTCCCTTCCTTTTCCAATTCTTGTGCAACTTTCAACGCTTTATAAACAAGAGCTCCTGTGGCAATAATTCCAATTTCTGCTTTGCCTGATTTAGGTTCAAACAATACTTGAGCTTTCCCAATTTCGAAAGGAGTTTCTTCGGTCGTAATGACTGGCGTTTTCTCACGCGCAAGACGTATATATGTTGGAAATTTTGTCTTGGCACAGGCGATCGTTGCTTTTTTCGCTTCTATGGAATCGCATGGCGAAATGACGACCATGTTCGGAATCACTCTCGTTATAGCGAGATCCTCGATAGCCTGATGTGTTCCTCCATCTGGTCCTACGGAGATGCCCGCATGAGAACCAGCGATCTTTACCGGTCGATCATTATAGCAAATCGTCGTTCGGATCTGTTCCCAATTACGTCCAGGGCTGAACATCGCATATGAAGTAATGAAAGGGATCTTGCTCATAGCTGCCATTCCCGAAGCGACACTTGCAAGATTCTGTTCTGCAACGCCCATTTCGATGAATCGCTCTGGAAATTTATTCTTAAAAAGATGCATTTGGGTAGATTCCGTAAGATCAGCACAAAGTCCGACAACGTTTTTATCTAACTCTCCCGCCTTCAAGAGGCCCTCGCCGAAACCTTTGCGGATGGGAACTTGTTCAACATCGATCTCGAGCAGCTTTGGGTTGAGTTTTTGGGAGAGGCTTATCATATTTTAAAGCATAGATAGGTTCACAAACGCTATGATGATGGAAAAGGCAATCAAGGTTCCTCCCTCGATCCTCCTCATGGAATAATCTTTATTTGTCTGCTTGTAGTTGTAACTTGAATCCTTATTGAAAATGAGGACAAGACCGAGCCCTAGGCTGACAAAAAGAATCAGATAGAACCAGAACGAGGTCACATCCTTTATTATGAAAAGATAGATTGCGTTTGCAAGAAAGCCTAATTTAAGTGCAATTTCAAAGTATTTCATATGCACTTAATTATAACCTATATTCGCACAAAACAAGCTATATGACGGTGAGTTTCAATCCAAGACCTGAAGTGACTTTTTGAAGAAATGACAAAGTAGGGTTCGTGCGTCCAGATTCAAAGCGCGCAAGAGCTGACTGGGCAATGCCGAGTTTTTGGGCCAATTGCCTTTGGGTAAGTTTTTTCTCAATCCGTGCCTTGACGAGAGCATTATAAATCTTGAATTCGAGCTCTAGGCTATCATAAGTTTTCTTATTCTCCGGGTCCTTAAGAAATTCTTCCATGAATTCTTTATGCGTTGTCATTTTATTTGTTTTCATGTTGGTATGATAACATATATGTTATATTAAGCAAGCTTATTAATTTCTTTTTGAACTCTTCTGGCATACTTGATATCCTTCACATCTATCTTCCAAGCTTTTTTGATAAAGCCATGAATAATGCACACTTTGCCGTTATGAAAAATATACAGTATCCTAACTTTTTTCTTTCCGAGTGTCCTTAATTCAAATAATCCTCCGCCTAGGCTTTTAGAATCAGGCATACCAATCAAATTTCCATATTCTTCAAGCAAACCTATTGTCTTTCTTGTTCGAGATGCTGAAATAGCATCAAGACTTCTTATAAATCCTTTTACTTTTTCATTATAGTAAATAACTTCCATCACCCAACTCTAGCAGAGCCAGATGAAGAAAAACCTAAGAAGTTCTAAAATCCTGATAAATTTTTGATTGAGCGATAAGAACTAGTAAGCGTCTAGATACCCTATTCTATAAGCTTCTATTCCTATTCTTAATTTTTCCGTAGAAATAACCTACAAGCACGCCTATACCAATGTAAACTAGTAAAATAATTACAAAGGCAATAATAAGTCCTAGAAAACCTGCTGCAGAATGGCCGAGCAAACTTAAATGAAATCCGGAGTATTTTCCAAGAAGATTAAGTGCATCAAGCGGGAAAATTGTAAGATCGTATCTTATGACGAAAGGGGGGATATACAATACTGCAATAATTAAATATATTATTGTAAATACAATTCCTCCCTTCAACCAATATCTTTTTGTGTTTTGCATATAATTTAATTATACTTTAATTCCTAACGCCTTCCTCGCAATACTTATCTCTTCCGGCGTCCCTGGCGGCTTGCCGTGCCATTCGAACATGCGCTCGAAAGCTGGAATTCCTTTCGAAGAAATCGTATTCGCGATAATGACTGACGGCTTGTCGAAAACTGCAAGCGCCTGGGTATACGCTTGATCAATTGCCCTAAAACTATGCCCGTCTATCTCCTGCACATGCCAGTTGAAAGCGGCCCACTTCGCTCCAAGCGGGTCCAAAGGCATGATGTCTTCGGTAAATCCATCGATCTGGATGTTATTCCTATCAACAAAAACCGCCACATTCTGTAATTTTTCCTTTCCTGCAAGCATGATTGCCTCCCAATTCTGCCCTTCATCAAGCTCTCCGTCTCCGACAAGACAAATGAACTGCTTTCCTGAAGTTTTTTCAAAATCAATGCGTTCTGCGAGCGCCATTCCGACGAGTTGCGACAAACCAGAGCCAAGGGGACCTGAAGAATTCTCCAGCGCAGGCAAATATTCCCGGTGAGGATGTCCCTGAAGCTTGCTGCCGAATTTTCGTAGAGTTTTCAGCTCTGAAAGAGGAAAATATCCCGCATGCGCCATAGTCGCGTAAAGGACTGGGCAAATATGTCCATTGGAAAGAACGAGGCGGTCCCGGTATTCCCAGTCGGGCTTCTTCGGATCATGTTTGAGCGCATGGAAATACAGATATGTGAAAATATCAGCCATATCAAGTGGTCCGGCAGTATGGCCGGACTTGGCTTCTATGAGCATCTCGATAATCGACTGCCTTATAGCATGCGCTTTTTCAAAAAGGAATTGGGCTTTTTCGTCTGTGAGAGGTTGAAGGGCCATGATTACCCTTAAGTATATCACCTATATCGCCTGAAAATCAGCGTAAGTATCCACAATGTTCTCTGAATTGAAGATCGCTGACCCGACAACCAACCTATCGGCGCCTGCATGCTTCAGGAGAGGAGCTGTTTCAAGAGAAACTCCCCCATCAATCTGGACCTTAAGCTCTGGAAACATCGCTTTGACTTCTTTTACCTTATCAATAGTTCCTGGTTCGAATTTCTGTCCTTGAAAACCTGCTTTTCGAATTCCCATTACCTGTACAAACTGAATTTTATCCACATATTTATTTAAATCTTCTACGTTTGCCGCCTGACCAATAGCAACTCCAATTTCCACGAGACCTTTAAGGACGTCTAGAACCGGTGTGAGGTCCTTTGAACTCTCGAGATGTAGAACTACTCTTTCAGCACCAGCTGAAAGCCACTTGCGAGCATCGTCGACGGTAGGATTATCGATCATGAGATCAAATTCATAGTTTATCTGCTCCCATTCTGGCATTCCTCGTTCTTCGCGAAGAATCGACTCGAAATTCTCATCCTGCTTCCAATAAGGCCAGGTAATGCTCGGCACGAACTTGCCATCGCAAATATCTATTTGAACGAGCGGGGAAAGGCCTGTGATCAATTCAATATTTTCTTCAATTTCTCTGAAATTCTTCGGCAGTATTGCAGGTATGATCTCCATATGTTTGTTTGATTGGCTATTGGATATTATCAAGCATTTCTATCCTTTTTACATGACGCTCCTCGTGGGTGAAGGGCGTGGCTATCCAAAGACGAACAGCTTCCTGAGCTTCCTTCTCTTTTACAAAATCAGCGCCAATAGAAAGAACATTCGCATCATTGTGCTCACGAGAAAGCCTTACGATTTCCATGCTTCCACCATAGTAAACATCAGCCCGCACACCTGGAAAACGATTGCAAATAATCGCTTCTCCCTGACCTGATCTCCCAAAAACGATTGCTTTCGTGTTTTCTGGATCATCTACGATCTTCATAGCGACTGGCAGCATGATTTCTGGGTAATTATCAGCGGGGTCGAAAGCGCGAGCTCCCATGTCTTCTATTTGAAACCCTTCAGCGATAAGAAAGTCCTTTATGTTGTTCTTGAGTCCGAATCCGGCATGGTCTGCGGCAAGTAATATCTTCATAAGTTTATGCGCTTATTGTAGCATCTTTTATTCCCAAATGTCTCTTTATGAGATCGAGGTCACTTTTTACCCCGCCAAATTCAGCATCAATCTTATCGAATCTGTCATCGATTTTATCGAATCTTTCATACACACGATCAAAATTACCCATCATAGCTTCGGTCATGTAATCAAACTTCTTATCAACTTCATTGAATCTTCGATCGATTTTTGAAAAGTTTTCATCAGTAATAATAAAACCGTTCTCTGAAGTTTTCCTCAGGGAATCAAAATCAGCTTTGGTAACAAATGGAGAATTGTAGGATTCTTGCATCATAGATTAATTATTAAGTAATAATATCACATGATACAGAAGCGAAATGAAGAATTAATGAAGATTTAGGTTTTTCGACAGTTCAACAATAAATCTTGACAAAATGTCCAGCGGGAAGAGTGTAATTATGCTTTATAAAAATCTACTTCCTCATAATAATATGACTGTTCAATACCCTTCATAAAAACATCGCGATCATCGATTTTATCAGTTAGAGCTGCATGTAAAAGCTCGCGAATTTCGAGGTCGTTCACTGGGCTTCGCTGCATAGCATTCAAATAATCCGCTTTATCAATCTTCGCCCAATCAATGCATCGCTTGAGGTTTTTTTTAAAAATCAAATCCAACCAGATTCTCATACTACGTCCATTGCCTTCCATAAACGGATGAGCTATATTCATTTCCACATATTTCGCTATAATTTCCTCAAAAGTGCTTTCTGGCATAATGCTGATGCTTTTGAGACTTTCACTCAAATATAAACAAGAGGCGAATCTAAATCCCCCCTTGCTCATGTCTTTCGTGCGGATCTGACCGGCAAAATCATAAAGTCCTTTGAACAGATATTCATGAACCTGTTGCAGGCCTTTGACCGTGCCCACCTCGAAACTTTCAATTTCTTGGCTGCCAAACAGTTTTTTTGCGCGTTCCTTGCTGATTGCATCGACGTTTTGCATGTACCTATTATACCATAACTTTTGGCTAATTCCAAAAAAGTTTTAGCGATAGAAACCCAAAAAATTTAAATTATCGAGTAAGCTTCCCCGCCTCAATCACATGCCTCACCAGCGTATGCGTATACCCCATCTCATTGTCATACCACGCCAAAACCTTCACGAGATTTCCTCCAACCACCTTCGTAAACGCAAGATCCGCAATAGACGCATGCGGATTTCCCTTTATGTCTGAAGACACGAGGTTTTCTTCTGTAACCGTAAATATTCCCTTCCAGCGTGCATCCTCTGCTGCTGCCTTTTTCAAAATTGAATTCACTTCTTCAACTGAAGTATTCTTCTTCGCAATGAACGTAACATCGACTATAGAGCCTGCCACGACTGGAACTCGGATCGAAATGCCATCAAAAAGCCCTTCAAACTGCGTCATGACCTTCGCAACGGCGATTGCAGCACCTGTCGTAGAAGGGACAATATTTTGCGCCGCTGCTCGGCCTTCTCGCATATCCTTCTTCGCTGGACCATCAACAATAGACTGGCTGGCTGTATAAGCATGAACGGTATTGAGAACTGCTTTCTCAATGCCGATAGCATCGTCGAGAATTGCAAGCAACGGGCTTCCGGCATTCGTCGTGCAAGAAGCATTTGAAGAAATTTCGCAAGTAGAAAGCTTGTCTTCATTAATTCCCATAAGGACAGTCGCACCGCGAATGACTGACATCGAGTCATCCTTGATTGGGGCAGAAACAACCACCCTCTTTGCACCTGCAACAATATGAGCCTGCGCTTTGTCGCTTGAGGTGAAAAGACCTGTTGATTCAACAACGATATCAATCTCGAGCTTCGCCCAAGGCAGCTTTGTCGGGTCCTTCTCGCTCAAGTACTCTACGCCATCAAGCGTAAGGTCACTCATTCCATAGACAGAGTCATATTTTAAAAGATATTTGATGTTATCGACGGAAGCAAGGTCGTTTACGGCTACGATTTCGATTTCTGGATTCTTTTTTGCTACTTTATAAAATGCACGTCCGATGCGGCCGAAACCGTTGATGGCGACTCGTATTTTTTTCATATCATTATTATATCATGACTAATTTGCTTGAACATTTTTACATAATTTCTTCACAAGCCCTGGTCCGACATATATGAGGCTCGTGATAAGCTGAACCAAATCCGCTCCGGCAGTGAATTTCTCCTGCGCAGTCTCAATGCTCGACACCCCGCCCACGCCGATTATGGTGAATCTGTTGCCGTAAAGCTCTTTAGTCTTATAGATGAGCTCTGTTGAAAGGTGTGTGCAGGGTTTCCCGCTTGTTCCACCGCTATATTCTCTTGGCGCCTCGCCCCTCACATCAAGCTTGCTGTAATCTTTATTTAAATTCCCAATCACAATGCCATGAAAGCCACTCCTGTCTATTATCTGAAGCAATGAATCAAAATGATCCCATGGGATATTAATCGGCATCTTGACATATACAGGCTTAACGCATGGGATTTTCTTAAGCGCATCTAGAAGCTTAGGCAGAAGCTCAGGATTTATAAAAGACTCGCCTCCAAAGGAGTTCGGGCAGGAAATGTTGATCGTATAGTAGTCTCCGACATTCTCTTCATTAAGCCGTCTGAAGGAATAGCAGTAGTCTTCAATGCCTGCTTCGATGGAAGCCGATTTATCATCATTGGTCCGAGCAATGCTGACGCCCACCACAAAACCGTTCACTTTCCTATTCTTTTTAATTCTCTCGATAATTGCATCGACTCCGTCGTTCATCAGCCCTTTATTTACAAGGATGCTTTTTGACTTGGGCAAACGAGTGAGGTGCGGTTTGGGATTTCCAACACAAGGCCGTGCCGTAACAGATCCGACCTCTTCGCCGGCAAGTCCAATCGAATTCAGGATATTCGTAAGGCGTGCGTTATAGTCGAATCCTGCAGATAAAAGAAAAGGCGTTCTGTATGTAATTCCATCTACCGTTTTTGATATATCTTTCCCTCGATATCCGTAAGGCAGACTCACAATCCATCTTCCAAGCCAGGACTTTCCCATGAATTCACCGAACCAAACCATAAAATCGTGTACGGATTCCGGATTGAACTTGAAAAAAATAGGTTTTAGTATGTATTTATACACTGTGGTGTTTTGTATTATAATACGTATAGCATGGAAAATCTAACTGATGCCCAGCTTATTGCCCTTTATGCGGAAGGCAACCACAAGGCCTTTGATGGCCTTATCAATCGCCATAGCCAGGCGATTTATCGTTTCACGCTCAAGTTGCTTGGCAATTCTGATGAAGCACGTGATGCGACACAGGAGGCATTCATTAAGGCCTGGAAGCATATTGATAGATTCGACACTAGCAAGAACTTCAAAACCTGGATTTTTTCAATAGCGAAAAATGGCGCGATTGACAAGTTAAGAAAAAATAAATCAGTGAATTTTTCTTCGCTTGATGATGAAAAGAACATCTTTGACGCGAATATCCCTGATGATCAGCTTCTCCCAAATGAGATATTCGAGCGAAATGAGAATATCGAAATAATCAAAAATGCGCTTGGATCAATTCCCTTCGACCAGAAAACTGTGATCCTGCTCCATAACGGCGAAGAAATGACTTTCGAAGAAATTTCCGAGGTCCTGAGCAAGCCCATGAATACCGTTAAAAGCCAGTATCGCCGCGCTCTCATTTCTCTTAGGAAATATATCGAAAGCCAGAATGCACCAAAACCATAACTTCAAACGTACTACCTGTATGATCAAAGATTATAACCAAACATTGCCTGGGCTCGAACAGGACACCATAAGCAAGATCCAAAGTATTCGGAAGCACAGGATATTCATGCGCCAAACCGGCTACGGACTTCTTTCATTGGGATCATTTGCTGGAATCATAGCTTCAGGAATATATGTAAAGGATATTCTTCTGACTTCTGGCTCTTTTGAATATTTCTCACTGTTGTTTTCTGATGTGAAAACCCTTGCGTATTGGAAGGAGTTGTCGCTTTCAATGGCTGAATCATTGCCATTTCTTGGATTGGCGATGCTTTGTGGCATAGGAGCGCTTTTCCTTTGGTCTGCAATGAGAACTACGCAGCTTCAATTATTCAAAAAAGCATTAATTTAAAAAAATAACATGGAAACAAAACCGGGGCGACTAGGAAAAATGAATGCGGCCATCATCGGAATCATAGGACTAGCAGTCGTATTTGCAATCTTTCAGGCGGGCGTCTTCGTGGGATTCAGTAAGGCATCTTTCCTCTTCAGAGGAGGAGATAATTTTTACCGAGCATTTGAGGATGGCCCAGGGCGAATGGGCGGAAAGATGATGTTTCGTGATGAATTTTCTGGCGGTCACGGTGCCATTGGTAAAATCATAAAGATAAATCTCCCGACACTTGTGGTTCTTGGACCGGATAACATTGAAAAAATCATCCTGACAAACGACAGTACAGAGGTGCGACAATTTCGAGATGCATCTTCTCTCGATAAGCTTTCAATAGATCAGCACATCGCTGTTCTTGGCGCGCCAAACGATGATGGTCAGGTAGTAGCGAAATTCATCAGGATAATCCCCGCGCCGCCAGCTGCCGGCTCAATCTCGACTAATCCTCAATAATCATGAAAAAAATAAAGCACTTCATTAAAACGAGGAAGATTTTAAGCATGCTTATACTGCTCGGGCTCATTGGCGCAGGCTACTGGATTTATGCAAAGTCAACCTCAACTGCTGGTGAAATGACATATATTACAGCAAAGGCAAAGCTTGGCGATGTAGTCACGAATATCACTGGGACAGGCCAAGTTTCCGCTTCAAGCCAGGTCGAAATAAAAAGCAAAGCTTCGGGCGATCTTACCTACCTCAATACAGCTGCAAATGGAACAATGATAAAGAAAGGAACGCTCATTGCACAAGTTGATACGCGAGACGCTGCAATAACTCTTGAAAGCGCTAAGATTGCCTACGAAAAAGCGGTCAAGCCGGCTGACGCTGCTGACATCATTGATGCCGAAAACGCCGTGACGGATGCTGTGCTAAGTAACCAAAAATCTTATGAGGAAGGATTCAACACGCTCGTCGCGACATTTCTTGATTTGCCTGAGATAGTGAATGGCTTGAATTCCGTTATATATTCTCGCGATGGGTATTTGCAGACTGAAAAAGTCAGATCAGTCGGGCAAGTCGCTCTTGCTTACAGGGAAAAAACTGTACTTGGCTACGATAAAGCCAGTGCCGCCTATGACGACCTTCTGACCGAATTTAAAAATATCTCAAGAACGAGCGCCACGTCTACAATCGAATCATTTACCGGAAAAACTTATTTGCTTGTAAAAGATATTTCTGAAGCGCTTAAAAACGCCCAAAATGCTGTCGAGTACATAAAAACGCAAAATGATAATGAGAATGCCGAGACTCCGATTACAGACATTGCAACATGGACATCAACAGCCAATTCTGATCTTACAAGCCTACTTTCATCAAAAACATCCATGATCAGTACAATGCAAGATATTGCTAAGGCAAAAGCTGATCTTGCAGACTTGAAAGACGGTCTCGACAGCCTTGACCTTCGATCTCAGCAGCTCTCCCTTCTTCAGAAACAAAATGATTATCAGGACTATTTCATTCGCGCTCCTTTCGACGGGCTGTTGGCAAAACTTTCTGTAAAGCCGACTGATTCCGTAAGCTCTGGAACAGCGATCGGTACTATCGTTTCAAGCCAAAAGCTTACAAGCATCACGCTCAATGAAATCGATGTTTCAAAAGTGCATGTCGGACAGAAGGCGAAGCTGACTTTTGATGCGATCGATGACCTCATCATTGATGGAACGGTTACTGCTGTCGATCTTATCGGAACAGTATCTCAGGGTGTTGTAAATTATAACGTCGAAATCGTGTTAGACACCCAAGATGACCGCATTAAGTCTGGAATGAGCGTCAGTGCTTCGGTCATTGTTGAATCAAAAGAGAATGTTCTGACCGTGCCAAACAGCGCAATCAAAACTCAAGGCAATCTTACATATGTTGAAGCTGGAAATCCTCCTCATAGGATTCCTGTTAAGGTCGGACTCTCAAACGACACAGTTACTGAAATAATCTCTGGACTCAACGCAGGTGATGAAATAATCACAAGAACCGTTGCAGGAACTGCAGCAAAAACTACAGCTGCGGCGGCTCCAAGCCTCTTCGGCGGCGGTACGCGAACGAATTCTGGCAATGCCGTGCGTATAAATAGATAAATCAAACCTACATGATCGAAGTAAGAAATGTTACAAAGACATATGAATCTGGCGCTACAAGCTTTCAAGCCCTCAAGGGTGTTAGCTTCGAGATCAAGGATGGCGAATTCGTCGCTATCATGGGACCTTCTGGTTCTGGAAAATCAACATTGATGCATATTCTTGGAGCCCTTGATACGCCCACGAGTGGGAAATATCTCCTCGACAACAAAGATGTTTCCAAAATGACCGATGATGCTTTGGCTGATATCAGGCGGGATAAAATCGGGTTCGTCTTTCAATCATTCAACCTTCTCCCTCGTGCAAGCGTAATCAGAAATGTGAGTCTTCCCCTTGTCTATGACGGCATCAGGCATGAGGAAAGAGAAAGTCGTGCAAAAAAAGCCTTGCTTTCCGCTGGATTCGACGAAACACATTTTCATCATCTCTCAAACCAGCTTTCTGGCGGTCAGATACAGCGCGTCGCAATCGCGCGAGCTCTGGTCAATGATCCCAAACTAATCCTGGCAGATGAACCGACTGGAAATCTTGATTCCAAAACTGGTGAAATCGTTCTTGGAACTTTCCAAAGACTTAATAAGGAATTCGGAAGAACCATTATCCTTATTACTCATGAGCATGACGTGGCAGAGCACGCAGATAGAATCATTCACATTAAGGATGGCTCGATCATTAGCGATTCAAAGTCCCACAATAGGAGAATTATAAAATAACATGACTACTCTAGACATATTTCAGGAAACGTACTCCGCTCTTTCATCAAACAAAGTGCGCTCTGGATTGACCATGCTTGGCATCGTCATCGGAATAAGCTCTGTTATCGCCATGGTTTCTATTGGGCAGGGCGCTCAGAGCTCCATCCAATCAAGCATCCAGTCCATCGGATCAAACCTAATCACTGTTATGCCCGGAGTACAGAGAGGTCCTGGAGTCCAAATAAGCGGCGGTCAAGGATCTGCACGAAGCCTAGTCCAAGCTGATGCTGACGCAATTTCAAAAGAGATATCGATCGCACAGGCGGTCTCACCAGAGCTTTCTGGCAGATACCAAATCGTCAGCAAAGGCAAAAATACGAATACCTCCGTCCTCGGCAGCACACCAAGCTATCCAACCGTCAGGAATGTTGAAATTGATGAAGGAAACTTCATTACGGAGCAGAATATGAAAAGCGCTTCGAAAGTCGTAGTGCTTGGACCAACGGCACGAGACAGTCTTTTCGGCGAGGGGGCAGAAGCAGTCGGACAAACAATCCGTATCAAGAACATCGAATTTAAGGTCATCGGCGTGACAAAAACAAAAGGAGGAAGCGGTTTTAGCAATCAGGACGATATAGTTTTCATTCCACTGACATCAGCACAAAGATACATTGTCGGTGATAATTACGTGACATCTATCAGCATCCAGGCAAAAGACGCTGAGTCGATGACTCAACTCCAAGAAGATGTTACAAATCTTTTGCTTGATCGACACAACATAAAGGGCGCAACTCTTGCTGATTTCAGCATTTTTAATCAAGCTGATATAGTTGCTGCTGCGTCAAGCGTTACACAGACATTCACTATCCTGCTTGGGGCTGTTGCGGGTATTTCGCTTCTCGTTGGCGGAATTGGAATCATGAATATGATGCTCACGACAGTCACAGAAAGAACTCGAGAAATCGGTTTACGCAAAGCGATTGGGGCAAAAAGAAAAGATATAAATATCCAATTCCTTTCAGAAGCCATTGCTCTTACATTCATCGGGGGGCTCATCGGCGTCATTCTTGGCTGGGCAATCTCCTTCGGTATATCGTACTTCGGCATTCTACAAACAAGCGTTTCAACCGGATCAATTTTACTCGCCTTTGGGGTTTCAGCTTTTATTGGTATAGTATTTGGGTATTATCCGGCTCGGCGGGCATCAAAGCTTAACCCGATCGAAGCGCTGAGGTACGAATGACGCATGAATAAAACAAAAATAGTAATCGTCGGCGGAGGCTTCGGAGGCATCTATACGGCTAAAAATCTTGAGAAGTTTTTTGACTGTGAGACAGCTGAAATCACGCTTATAAATCCGTCAAACTACTTCCTTTTCACTCCTCTGCTTCATGAAGTCGCGACTGGCGGCCTATCTCCAGAAAGCATCGTCGAACCAATTCGCGAAGTTTTCCGCGGCGATTGCATAAAGTTCGTCGAGGACACTGTCGTGGAAATAAAATCAGGAACCAAGGAAGTGATAACATCGCGGGTTACTTATTCGTATGATTATCTCGTCATTTCTGCGGGTGCAGAAACGAACTATTTCGGGACTCCAGGCGCAAAGGAAAATGCCTTTGCGCTTAAAAACCTTAGCGATGCGATTGCATTGCGTAATCATATCATCACGACCTGCGAGAAGGCAGTTCTTGAGAAGAACAAAAGCCTGTTAAGCTTCGCGATTGTCGGGGCTGGCGCGACTGGCGTAGAACTTGCTGCAGAGCTGATTGAGTACGTGCAGCATACCATCTGCTCATACCACAGAGACTCGGGATTCGGAGAAGAGGATATAAAAGTTACTCTCATAACCGCAACGCCAGATGTAATTTCTCAATTCCCCATCAAGATGCGGGACATTGCCCTCAAGGAACTTAACGCGCGAGGAATAGTGGTTACAGCAAATTCCATTGTAGCAAAAGTGGATCCTCACGCCATTACTTTCAAGGATGGGCAAATATTGAATGCTCATACGCTTATATGGGTTGCGGGAGTTACCCCATCACTTGCATCAATTAAAGGAGTTGATGTCGGTCCAAAGAAGCGGATTGAAGTAAATGAATCATTACAAAGCCTAAAAAATCCTGAGATATTCGCTCTAGGAGATGCTTCTGGAGCATTCCCCATGCTTGCGCAAGTCGCTGTGCGGCAGGCAAAAGTAGTCGCAAACAATATTTCCGCCCTGGTTGCTGGAAAAAAGCTCTTAAATTTCTCATTCGATCAGAAAATCCTGCTTATTTCTCTAGGACAATGGTATGCAGCCGGGCATTTCTGGAAAATCACTCTTCGCGGACCTGTCATGTGGTGGATATGGAGAACCGTTTATCTTTTCAACTTCCTGTCATGGCGAAAAAAGATTGAAATAGTCGCGGAATGGACCATCAACCTTTTTTATCCGAGAGACATTACCCTTATCAAATAGGCCTAGAAAAGATTTCTGAAGAAATTAAAAATCTTCTGGAAAAATCCTCCGGACGCATCAAGGGCGCTTGCTGTCTGTGTCTGTTGCGGTTCCTGAATTGCTGGAATTTCTGCTATTATGTTTTCTGGTTCAACAAACCCGACCTCAATATTGCTTGGCGGTACGAACTCTTCATCATCAGATGACGACAAATTCCTCTTGTAGCTTTCGATTGCCGCAAGCTGCTCAGGGGTCAAAGCGAACGAAGACTTGCAATAGATTTCATTGATCTTTTTCTTTGTAGTGTATGACACGATTCCGGAAGCCGTCTGGAGACCCCATGGAAGCATGACATCTTCAATATACTTTGTCTGGAATGCCTTCACTGCATCAAGCGTGACCTGATCAAACACGCCGTCTATTGCGACATCGATTCCTTCAGAATTCAAAAGGAATGTCTGAAGCTTTGTGACCTCCGCTGGATCATTGCTGCTTTTTATATTGAGATAATCTTTTATATACGTGCAGCTTCCGATGTCAGAAAGTGCTGGCAGGCTGGTCGCTGATGACACGATGGTTGTCTTTCTAGAACTGCCAGTTGAACTACTTCCTGAACGCGTGTTCTGGCTTTCTGCGGCAATGATTTCATCACCATTCGAACCCTGTACGTCGGGATCTCCCTCAGGACCATTTGATCCTTGTCCATTTGGAATTATGCCATCGCCTTCGTTGTCGTTACTTCCCTGACCATTCGGGATAATTCCGTCACCCTCATCATTATCATTGCCACCCTGGCCATTAGGAATGATTCCTCCGCCCCCTTCATCGCCTTGTCCTCCGCCATTTGGGATATAGGTAACATCATTATAGGTTAAAGTGCAGCTATATATTACTCCTGGCAAAGCTGTTCCTACACACCCTTCATATGAAATTGAATACGAAGCGTTTTCAGAGCCAGTTACATTGAATACTGAAGGATCAATCACGACATCAATAGAAGCTGTTGATCCGGGAAAAGATGCCTGTGAAGGATTTCCAGCGTCAATAGAGACAATGAAGTCAGAAGCAGAAGCGCCACCTGCATCGTCATTGATTACATTTGTAACTACGGAAATAGTTGAAGTTGCAACAACAAATGAATCGTCTGTTGCTTCTTCATCTACACGGATTTTAATATCAAAGTATCCTGTCTCTCCACAAATAATTTCTCCGCAAACGAGAATGACCTTATATCGATCAGCAGGAACACTGGACATATCGAAAGCTGTAATGATACGGGAAGTCGAACCTCCTACAACCATTGTAGACATCGTGCCACCAGAAGCTGGTGGCAAAGATTCTTGAGCTTCTGTTCTTAGAGACAATGACACTGACTCAGAAAAAGCATCGGATAAAGAAATCGTAAAAGCTTCATCAGTGTAATAAATTCCACCTTCCACTGGCGAATTAACTGTCACAAAAGCAGGTTCTATAGCAGCTTTTGCTGAAAAAGGAGCAATTCCTAAAAAGAGTCCCAAAATAAGCACCATTATCAGAGTCCTGCATGAAAAATTCTTCATAAATTGATTTCGTTCGTTATTCTTCATTAATGCTTGATTCATATCACCTTTTAGGTAAAATGTCAAGCACTCAAAAAATTAAGGGTAAAGTGGGAAACACTTCAATTATACACCATATTCCCTGCTATCTGCTCATTCTGAATCCCAGCCAGATTCCGCAGATGCCGCCGATTATGCTAAAAATGATTGAAGAAAATGAAAAATAACCAGCGCCCCAAAGAAGCGGAAGCAGGCTTCCCCCATACGATCCCACTATCATTCCTGTGTAAATCAGAGTTTTTGGCGACATGACAGTCAATTGACACTATTGAGGCCTAACGGAAAACGAAAAGCGATATTCGTCATCAGCAGTCTTGCGTGTTGAAACAGGATATGGAACGACCTGATCAAGCGTAATTGATAAACTTTCGATTGCAATGGTCTGACCCTCTTCGATTTCTGCAGTCGAGGACCCAACATTTAGAGCGACTTTTGCCCTGCCGGATTGAATGCAGGTTACGTCAGAAGGACAACGGCTGTCCTCTGTCACCGCCAATGCTATGAGTTCCATACCATTAAAGTCAAAAGGTTCATTTAGCCCGAGTGTCGCCTTGACCGTCGTCGAAGTCGCCGTAACGTCAGGACAGACGAATTCGCACTTCAGGCCAGTGCGTCCGACATATGAACCATCCGGGCACATCATCGCGTCCATAGTGCAAATTACCGTTTCTGTCTCTTTGACTTCCTCAACTGGCACAACGTGCTCTGGCGCATTGTTCTTTATAAAGCTCTTGATCTTTGTAGCGACAGAAAGGCCGATGATCAAAAGCAGAATTGTTATGAGAGGTTTTTGCATATATCCGAATTATATAAAAAGATATCGGGTGCCGCAAGAGCAAATAAAACAAAGCCGCTGGGTAAGCAGCGGCTTGCATGAAAAAACCGATTGATTCACATAACGCCTCGCAGTTTGAGATCCTCTCGAACGTCATGGTCGTCAATTAATTCGTAGATAGACACCTGGCCGGCAGCGGTAGGATTAAGCCCTGGCACGTATCCATACGTCGCCCATGACCCGTCGCGGACGCATCGAAATCGTTCCCGCGTTGCAAGTTCTCCCATCGGGAAAGCGATGAGAGGCGTGTTGCCGCCATAGCGCCGCAAAGCGTCTCTTACAAGCTTGCAGTCCCCTTCTTTGACCGCCTTACTGACGAACTTGAAGAAAGCGCAGAGCGGAAAAGTCTCGAATTCCCTCACGGCTTCTTCTGGCTGGTCAGGCGTACCCTAGAGACGATGATCTGAAATACCGATTTTTTTCCAAGAAAACGGCGGGGTTAAATTTCGATCAATCACCCACCGCGCCAGATCGACGGCCCAATCAACAAACACATTTGAAGATGGATTTGCAATCTTCATGACAATCGGGTCAGGAAGCGAATTCCAAAATTTCCATTGATCTTCAGGGGTAATGACGCGCATTCCTCCCTGCGATTTAGGACGCAATGCAAGAATCATGGGCTTGTCTGAAAAAAGCCCGTACAGATGTGCATAGAGAAAACTGATAAGATCAGTATTCCGCATGCCATCTAGACGAATCTCCACTGATGTGGCCACGCACGTGCGCCAGTAAACGGAGATGAGTTTTGAACTTTCGGAAGGGCACATCGAGGCGATGACCCCGAAATAAGGAGTAGTGTTAATGAGCATAATACTCTACTTTATACAACTAACCTACTCTATAGTCAACTTGACTACAAAAAGCATATTAAGTAAGACACCCCGCAGCTTGCACAGCCGCGGGGTGGTGAAATCGGTTGATGTCATGGTTTACTTCTTGGGGCTGGCTGTCAAAACGCGAAGGCGTTCGATACCGGCCCTGATGCAGACGGCCTCGGGACTCAAAGCTGTAACGTCACGCAACTCCAGGACAACCTTGCCGACGGTTTGCTCAACGAGTTCGACCGACAGGCCAAACGCATCGGCAACGTCTTTGACATTCAACTTGGGGTTGGTCTGCAGATACGAGTGAATGAGCAACGCGATCATCGGGTGGACTTCGCCGTTGCTGACGAACTTCAGAAGTTTCGGCTTCGGTGAGTCTGATGGTGAAGCTGGTGCCTGCACACCGCGTTTCTTGTACGGACGACGGGTCTTTTTCCCAATCTTCTTGGCGCGGACTGTGCGAGGTTTCTTGCCTGCAGGGTTTTCATCACCTGCACCACTAGCACCCTCTTCATCCTTGAACTTGATGTCATCAACTTCGCCGAACTTCTTCACAACGGCAGCCAAGGTGGCGTCAGCCATCGCTTTGAAGTTCTTGCCGTAGTCCGAATCAGCTTCGTAAAACTCACGAGCAGAATCCGTCAAGAGATGCACATTTGCTGGGCTGCAATTGCCGAAATGTGGACACATGACTTTCTTGTCATACTCCAATTTATCAATGACAACAAATACGGCCACGCGACGGATGAACCCAACCATTTTGTTCTTGCCTCCGGCGACAATGTCTTCCTTGGTCGTGCCTGCTTCTTTTGCTGACTCGCTCTCGAGTGAAAAAGCAAAAATAAACTCGATGAGCTCGTTTAGTGTCTTTGTCTTCATGTACTATCTTTTTCTTGGTTTACTGCGATTATGTTTCCTACACTTTCGGTATCTTAAAAAAGAAGGGTTGTTTTACTTTTGGAATTACCTTCTTCTCGGCCTGTCCATTTTTCACTGGTTCAGACCCCACTACCTCAACAACCGGAACAGCCGGCTGTGGAACGGGTGCGACTTCGTTGGAGTTTTCCTCCTTTTGTATTCTGCTGTAATTTTTACTGAATATGAACTTATGGCTGTTGGTCCTTTGCTTTTTGGGAGCCTTAGGAAACGCCTCCTGTCCATCCTCATCCTCAAATGAAGGCGCCATGTCCGAAGCCCAATTCAGATTGGGCAATTCGACTTTGATGCCATCAAGCGTTTCTCCAGTCCGATACCTTTTGGGATTAAACTGGATGATCTCAACATGGTCTGAAACCGGCACACAACGAAGTGTCCAATTTCTTGAAAAACCAAAGCATTCGGAAAAGTTCATTGGCCCTTCCCGCGCTCCAAAGATGAGAGACGGTTTCATCGAACCGTATTCGAATTCCTCCATGGTACCGTCGGCAGTATTGAGCGCAACGAGCCTGAATTGGACCGCGCGCTTGTAACTTCCGAGATAAAATGGGACTGTCCAGTATTCAAGGAAAATCCTCAAGCCAGACAGCGGAATGCTTCCATCAAAGTACGGACTCTCGTGGGTCGTAACAACCGAAGTAACCTCAAGAACTGTTTTGCCAGCTCTCGAAGACAACGTATTTTTTGTTTTCATGAGCTGATCTTTCTGTCCTTGCGGACGGTAAGGGGTTTGCTGGCGTAACGCTATCACACCCAGACTAGTTAGGTCAAACCGAAGTTTTCTGCAATATGCATAAAAATACTAGAGCGGAATATTTGACTCTCCCTCGAAGTTTTGTACGACTTCACCGAACTGCATGCTTTGTGAATCAAAAAGAAGCCAGATACTTTTTCCAATTGTTGGAGGAGTTGTGAATGGATCAGTTGGTGCTCGATCAGCATAATTTACGACCACAATCTTTCCCTTGCCTTTTTCTGTAGTCTGAGGAGCTATGCGATCACCAAGAAATAGCGCCTGTCCTCCGACATATCCTCGTTCGGTGTTGAGGGCTGCTACGACATAATAGAAAGTTCCGCTTCCTCCTTTATTTTGAGTAATCAGGAAAACAACATCATCACGACCGTCATTATCAAGATCAGTCTTCAATTCGTTTCCGAAATATTTAGTTTCATTACCAAGCCTGACTCGCTCACCTTCAATGATGAATTCAGCGTCCTTGTAGTCCGCAGCCACATAACCCTGTTTCTGCTCATAGATATAGTCGTTGAATGCGAAAAAAGCTGCAGCAAGCAGGACAAGTGCCGAGAAAATGATTAAAAGTTTTTGGGCGTTCATGTTTAAATTATAATTTGTTTGCTGGACATATAGAACAAGGCTAAAACTTATTTTACGGAATGATTAATCTTAACTATGATGCTTTTTCAAGTCACCAATAAGTTTTTTGGTCTCTTCAATAAAATATTCCCAATCAGTATCCAGTAATTCAATTACAAGTGAAACCGTTTCATCACTGTTCTCGGGTCTGGAACCATATGAGGTTAGACCATGTAAGGATATTGTAGCACTTTTACTTGGAGTGAATAGACCCGTCGTGGTCAGGATTAAAATGAGACAAACGAGACAGTTGCAAGCTATATGGTTGAATGGTGCCTTTCATGCGATTAAGTATACAAAAAGGAATTAGGTGGACTAGATGAGTTAAAATTAAAAAAATATTATATTTTTTAAAGAACTAAGGATCAGGCCAATCTAGTTTACCAATGAAATTCGTCTGGACTCTAGAATTAGTAATGTTACCCTTTGCAAATGTAAAAAATACTCGGTGCTTAGAAATGTATTTTGAAGCAGAATTTTTGAACCACACCTCAACACTGGCGGTATATTCGCCATCTGGGATGTTGTAAAATTCCACACTATTAGAGTAATAATGTCCAGGAATAATAACAACCGGTTCATTTAAATAATTATTAATTATTGTGGCTTGTTCATCTAATTTAAGTTGACGCCTATAAATAAGAATGTTTTCTTTCCCTTGATTTACAATAAACATTTTACTTGTTTCAAAATAAAGAAAAATTGAGGGAGTCTGATTTAATTCAAGTAATTGTTGATTAATATTATTCTGAAACATTCCAATGTAAAATGCAGCCAATAAAGTTAACGACAATAGTATAATTTCTAATTGATTATGATATATACCTAATTTATTCCAAAAATATTTCATTGCTGGGGGATAGGGACTCGAACCCCAATACTCAGGACCAAAACCTGATGTCCTACCATTAGACGATCCCCCAAAATTCCGTTATGCCCTTAACCCAGCCCGTAATCTTGCGATTTAGGTCTGAACTTGCCCTTATAGTAACCCGCAAAAGTCCAATATACAAGGTTCCAGTATTTTTTCTTTTTATTTTTCTTGAAGTAGACATGCTTGAAGAAAGCGCACTGATGGATTTTATAATAAGGCAAGAAAAAAGAGACGAACCGAAGTCCGCCTCTTGAGATCACGATATGAAGTGATCAAGATCCAATCTTTTGTAAAACCATATCTCCCATTCCGCTACAGCCGAGCACTTTTTTACACCCACGCTCGGCGATGTCGCCAGTGCGGTAGCCTTCGCTGAGCACAGCATGCACCGCTTTTTCAATTGCCACCGCTCCGTTTTCAGCACCAATGTGCCTCAAGAGCATCGCTCCAGTCAGAATACGGCCAAGCGGATTCGCCTTGTCCTGTCCTGCAAGCGTCGGAGCTGTGCCGGCACCACTTTCGAACATTGCTTGCCTAGTGTGCGGATTAATCGAGGAGCTGTGCATAAGACCCATTCCTCCAACCATCTCAGCCGCGCCGTCGGAAAGGATGTCCCCGTGTTCGTTACCGCAGGCGATAACACCGCGAAGCCGTTCCGGATGGAACAACAACATGTTGGCGGAATCCACGAGCTGATGTGTAAGTGTAACGTCTGAGAATTCAGCATCATGAACTTCTTGTGCGATTTTCCGCCAAAACATATAGCGAGACATGACATTCGCCTTGTCCACCGATATGAGCGGCAGACCTTTAGCACGTGCGTAGGCGAATGCGTCACGGAAGTATGAAATGAGCGTCAAGCGTCTGTAGTACGCAATTTCTGTGATTATTGGCTCCGTTCCGTCCACATCTTTTTTGAACTTCAGGCCAATTTTGTAAGGAATATCGCTGTAGTCGAAAAGATGGAACAAATCCGTCAATCCGAAGTAACTGTCCTCAAGCAGGAAACGAATGAAGACCATCTCAACCCCTCCATCCGGAATGAGTTCTGGCCGAAGCGGTGAGAGATGCGACAATTCCTTCATCAGTATCATGGGCCTGAAGTTGAGCAGAAGACCGAGATTCTTACGGATAGGCAGAAGCGCACGAGCTTCAGGCATCATTTCAGGATGTTTCTTGCCAATAGTCGTGTCCATTGCAGGGTCACCGACGCCACCGAAGAAGATCGTGCCAATCTTGAGTGCCGTCTCCATTGATTCAGCAGGCGTTGTATCACCGCTTACCTCAAAGGCTTTCCAGCCCATAGGGGTGTTGACCCACTCGATTTCGACACCATCGAGCACTGCGGCTCGACTTACGATTCGTGTTGCCTGCGCCATCATTTCAGGGGCAGATCCGTCACCAGCGACCAGAGCAATTTTAGTATTTTTCATGCAGTAATCTTCTGTTTGTGGTTCGTGTTGAGTTAACGATCATTGTTGATCTGTACTAAATACAACCATAAAATGAGCTTTCGGTCAATAAAAACGTTTTTGCCTTACGTTGAAATGTAGAGAGTACTGTCTCTTTTGTCTCATTTTGACCCCGACCACGACGGGTCTATTCACCTCAACTAAAAGTGCTACAATACTCTTACAGGGTCTAATCTCATATGGTTCCATACTGGGGAACACAGCAATTTAGTTTTTTGTAAATCACCCTGAAAAGTTATAAAATGAAGCTATGAACACAATACCAAAAAATACAATTTGTCTCTGGTTCGATAAGGACGCGGAAGCTGCAGCGAAGTTTTATGCCGCTACTTTTCCGGACAGCAAGCTTACTAATGTTTTCCGTGCGCCAAGTGACTTCCCAAGCGGCAAGGCTGGCGACGTGCTAACGGTGGAGTTCACGGTTTGTGGAACTCGTTGTATCGGCCTGAATGGCGGACCTATTTTCAAACAAAGCGAGGCTTTTTCTTTCCAGATCGCAACTGATGATCAGGAAGAAACGGACCGCTATTGGAATGCTATCGTTGGGAACGGCGGCCAGGAAAGCGAATGCGGATGGTGCAAAGATCGCTGGGGGGTATCATGGCAGATTACACCGCGTACATTGATCGAAGCGCTTGCAGTCGGTGGCGAAGAAGCAAAGCGCGCTTTCGGAGCGATGATGACCATGAGGAAGATCGACGTTGCTACTATTGATGCTGCGCGAAAGGGTTAAATAGGGATCAACCAGTGAAAAAAATAGTAACTATTGGGGGAGGGGGTGGACATTCTCAAGTGCTAAAAGCACTCATGGATATTCCTAATATCCAAATCACTGGCATTTGCCCTAGCACAGACTCAGGCGGATCAACTGGTGTACTACAAAAGGAATATAATGGGAGCGGATACACCGGCGATCTCACAAAGTGCATCTTGACACTCTGCAAAGACGATATTCTCAAAAAGGCGCTTTCATACCGCTATGAGAACGGTCCTTTACATACTCATTCTGTGAAAAATCTTCTCTTTCATGCTTTGGAAAAAGTAAGTGATCCGATGCAATCGCTCGAAATGATGTGGAAAGTATGTGGACTTGGAAAGCACCGCGTAATACCCGTCACCAACGAAAAGACAGAACTTTGTGCTTCTCTTAGCATCGGCAACACTATTTCCGGAGAGACGAATATCGACACGATCGCCAAGAACCCTCTTTGGAATCCTGATGTCCATTCGATTTCAAACATCTATCTGAAACCTGAAGTCAAAGCTTCAAAATTGGCGCTCGACGCAATCAAAGAAGCCGATTACATTATTATCTGCCCTGGAGACCTCTATTCAAGCATCATCCCTACCCTATTACCAAAAGGAATTAAAAAGACAATCTCAAATTCGTCAGCAAAAATAGTGTTAATCCTCAATATCATGACAAAAAAGGGGGAAACGGATAACTACACTGCCATGGATTTTGTAAGAAGAATCGAGGGTCGGCTTGGGAGGAAGACTGATCACATCCTTTATAACAACAAGCCGATTCCTAAAAAAATACTTCTCAAATACTCGCTTGAACAGAAAGTCGAACTTGGAATGCTTAGGGATTCGAAAGATTCGAGAATAATTTCGATCCCTCTTGCAAGGATTTCAGAGTCGAATCAGATTTACAGCGATCCTTATGCAATAATGAAAGCCGTAAAATCACTTATAAGATAAGATGGGAGATCGAATACAAAAAGTGATCATATACGACCTTGATGACACGCTTTTCGATTCTACTGGGCAACCAAAGGATGACGGAAAAAACTGGTCAATAAAATTGTTTGATGGATTGCAAGAAATGCTTGATTCAAAAAAACATCTTAACATTCTTGTAACGCGTGGAAACAAGGAATTGCAGGACAGGAAAATTGACGTGCTTGGCTTGAGAAAAAATTTTTTATCCATATACATAGTTGAATCTGATAGACACAAGCATGAACAATTCAAAAAAATAATGATTGATTTTCCGGATAAGGAAATTGTAATTGTCGGGAATCGCATAGACTGCGAGATAAGATACGGCAATCAGCTCGGCCTAAAAACAATCCACATACGGCATGGCAAATATATGGAATTAAAGCCAAGGGATCAATTTGAAATTCCATCAGAATCACTTGGCTTGGGAGATCTGAATAATCTTGAAGGTTATTTATAAGTAATTTGATATAATTAACTCATGCAAAAAATACATTTTTCAATACAAATTAATGCACCAAAAGAGAAAGTTTGGGACACTATGCTCGGAGATGCGACCTATCGTGAATGGACAACACCGTTCCACGAAGGCTCATATTACAAGGGAGATTGGAGCGAAGGATCAAAAATGCTTTTTCTCGGTCCAGATGAAGCCAGCAAGAAAGATGGTGGCATGGTAAGTCGCATAAAGAAAAACCGTAAATATGAATTCATTTCCATTGAGCACCTAGGAATGGTCATGGGTGGCGTTGTTGATACGACAAGCGATGAGGTAAAGAAATGGACTCCAGCATTCGAGAATTACACGTTCACAGAGAAGGATGGCGGTACGGAAATATCTGTTGAGATCGATATTAATGAAGAATATAAAGCAATGTTCGAGGACATGTGGCCCAAGGCGCTCAGGGTACTGAAGGAGGTTGCAGAAAGATAATTCAGTGAGGAAAAAATGGCTGTCTTAAATGCTAAGAATGTTTAGGAGGATATAAAATAAATTTTAATTTCTGATTTTACTTAAACAACTTCCCAAACTCCCCCATCGGCATATCGTAGTTGAACCCCGCCTCGCGTTCCTGCAACCGGCCCTGCTTATCCTTGTCATATCTCGGAGTGTTCTTGAGTTGAATGAAACAAACAGCAGAGTATCTTCCACCAATAGCTGTCTCTAGAGTCGCAATGACTCGATGACACAACGCATTCAGTTTTCCCTCAGAACGAAGCTGCAGCTGCATCGAAGGAATGATATCTGTCTCGCCAGCAGATATTGAGGCATCCCTCCAAACCTTGCTGGAATCAAGATATTGAAGTCCTGGCGCGCTTTCAA
>ERZ1292625.1160-Hain-H41-01um-R1-1160-length-33609-cov-18_pt1 | contig 33609 bp, 23 predicted proteins | sample MGYA00564400_ERZ1292625 | MGnify/ENA primary metagenome ERZ1292625 (study PRJEB36523, sample SAMEA6512639) | groundwater metagenome | collected 2019-01-08 | study: AquaDiva: Metagenomics assemblies of 32 groundwater samples
CGGAGGAAGAGCCGAGCGACAATCCGAGATCCGTCACCGGCGTGAAGAATCCGCCCGATGCGGCGAGCGTGAAGTTCCCGTTCGTCTTCGAGATGAGTCCGTCTCCATATGAGGTTCCCGCTCCCGCCACGAACGCCCCGTTCGTGTACACGGAAGACGCGGAGCCGATGTTGCCACTCACGAAGAGATCGTTGCCGTTCATGGTGAAGAGCGAGTTCAATCCTGTGTTCGTCGTCGAGGTCCCCCCGATCACCACGTTCGCATTCGTGGCATGACCGAAGTAGAAGTTGGAGGTGCCGGACTGTCCTCCGGAGAGGTCGAAATAGGCGGGAGCGCCGGTGCTTGTTGCGGACGATCCGAGAATGATGTCATTCGTGGTCGTGGTGAGGCGGATCGCGCCATCGGTCGTGATGAAGGTCCAGTTTGCGTCGGTGCCGCTCCCGCTCGAAGTACAGTTTGTTCCATCCGCCAAACACACGGACAGGAACGTGAGCTGACCGGCGCCGTTCGTGGCCAACACCGTGCTCGATGCGCCGTCTTGCCATGGGAGGGTGAAAGACGCTTGCGCGCTCGGCACGGAAGGCGCTTTGATGGAAATATAGTTTGTGGCGGTGCCGCCGGGAATCATGAAACGGAGTTGAGTCGCTTGGGTTGCGTTCACGGCTTCGACAGAGATATATCCAGGGTTCGCGCCATCGCCGGGTGTAAGATAAATACTTCCGGCCCCGCCGCCGACCGTAGAGCTTCCGGCGGAAATACGAATGTCTCCTGCCGGACCGCCCGCGGACGTACCCCCCAAAACAGAGACGGTTCCGGCAGAACCCGCCCCCGTGGACGATCCGCTGCCAAAAACCAAATCGCCTCCGGCCTTGTTTCCCGGACCCGTGCCGCCAAAGACGTGGACGGTGCCTCCGTTCCCTGCAGGCGTACGGAAGGGCTGGATGAAGACGCTCGCATCATCAAACGCAGCAATGTGGACGCCGTTTGAATAGAGTGTCGTTTCGCCGAGGGCGGAGATGGAAAGCGTCCCATCCGTCTTCGAGATAAACCCGTCCCCGAAATACGTCGATCCCGCTCCCGCCACAAACGCCCCGTTCGTGTACACGGAGGAAGCAGAACCGATGTTGCCCGAAACGAAGAGATCGTTGCCGTTCATCGTGAAGAGCGCGTTTAATCCCGTGTCGGTCGTGCTCGTTCCCCCGATCACGACGTTGGCATTCGTTGCATGGCCGAAGTAGAAGGCGGACGTGCCTGACGTGCCGCCGGAGAGGTCGAAGTACGCGGGGGCTCCGGTGCTTGTGGCCGTACTTCCGAGAACGATGTCCGTGGTGGCCGTGGCGTTGCGGACGAAGTCGGATGTAAAATCGTAGGTCCAGTTCAAATCGGTGATGGTGTTTGCGTCGGCGGCACAGTTCGTTCCGTTCGCGAGACAGACGAGTCGTCCGGCGACGTAGAGTTGGGAGGTGGAAGCGACGCCGGAGACGAAAAGATTGGTCGTCGTGACGCTCGTTGCGGTTGCGTTCGTAAATGTAACTGCCTGCAAAGACGTACCGCCAAGCACCGTGAACGTGCTCGTCACCGTGGAGCTCGAAGCGAGGAAACCGCCGAGCAGTTGCACCGTCGTGGTCGCAGAGGAGCCGCGGGCCGTGACCGTAGCGAGGGTTTCCGTGGAAGCGGCGCAGTTCACTCCGTTCGCGAGACAAACGCTGGAACCGTTCACCGTGAGTGTTGTGGAGGAAACATTCAACAGGGCAGCCGATGTTGCATAGAAGTTCGTCGTCGTCGCGGACGTGGATGTCACGTTGCCGAAATACCCGTTCCAGCGAACGGAGGAAGAGCCGAGCGACAATCCGAGATCCGTCACCGGCGTGAAGAATCCGCCGGATGCGGCGAGCGTGAAGTTCCCGTTCGTCTTCGAGATGAGGCCGTCGCCGTATGAGGTTCCCGCTCCCGCCACGAACGCACCGTTCGTGTACACGGAGGACGCGCTGCCGATGTTGCCCGAGACGAAGAGATCGTTGCCGTTCATGGTGAAGAGCGAGTTCAATCCTGTGTTCGTCGTCGAGGTCCCCCCGATCACCACGTTCGCATTCGTGGCATGACCGAAGTAGAAGTTGGAGGTGCCGGACTGTCCTCCGGAGAGGTCGAAATAGGCGGGAGCGCCGGTGCTTGTTGCCGTGCTTCCGAGGACGAGGTCCGTGGTGGCCGTGGCGTTGCGGACGAAGTTTGACGCTGCGTTGTACGTCCAGTTGAAGTCGGTGTTCAGGATCGTGGAACAATTCGCTCCACTCGCCAAACACACGAGCTGACCCGCGACGTAGAGTTGGCTCGTGCTCGCCGTCCCGCTCACGAAGAGGTTCGTACTCGTGACGGAACCCGTCGTCGTCACATTCCCCTGTCGATTGATCGAGAAAACGGTGTTGCTTAGATCATTCACGGCGCGGAAGAGGAAATCATTGGCGTCGGATGTACCACTCGAGCGAACTTCAAGAGCGGTGCGAGTTCCAGTGGCGGCCGTATTTGAGGTTTGATTGATGATAAAGAGCGAACTTGAGCCAAAAACCGTGCTTGAGGCATACATGCCTTGGAGTTGTCTTGCGTTAAAGGCTTGAGGCGTGGAACCGAGCCTGCGACGAGGAGTCATTTCCGAGTCGGAAGAGATGGTGACGCCCAAATACAGGGCATTTTGGTTCCAATCGACGGTATCAAGGGAGTTTTGTCCTGTATCACCGAGAAGAATCGAGAAAAGTCCGTTTTGAACGGAAACGGTGATAGCTGTGGGAGTTCCGAGTGTTCCTCCCGCCGTCCAGATGCGATTGCCTCCGGTGGAAGCGTCGTACAGCGAGAACTTAACCGAGTAGCTCCCGTCAGAGACCGGAAATCCCGATGGATCCATGAGACGGGCCTGGTATGAGACGAGTGGGGCAATGCCCGTAGCGGCGAGGGAGGGGGTGGGAAGCAAAGCGATTGCCAAAATAAACACAACCAGCCCAAGAATGACTTGAGCTTTTTTTACCAAAGAACGTAAATCAACCAAATGCATGTGCAGAAGGAATCCGTACGTAATACGGACCCACTTCTATTGTATCCTTATATCGACAATAATGTTTCTTGCTCAAATACGGAGTATTATCGTGTTTTATAGGAAAATGGGTGGATATATTGCTTGTGGATGAAATGTGTACAAACCTATTCCTCTTCAAGTTTAATGTGTTTATCCACAACCGTTACATCCTTTTGCGAAAGATCAATATCATCTGATTGATACTTCTGATAACCCTTCTTTTCCGCCGTCATGAAATATATGCTTTTTTGCGCAAAAAACCCATAATTTCCGCGATTATCCGTCACTTGTGTTTCCAAGAGCTTGTTAAACTTCTTATCGAAAATACGAACGATGGTGGTGCCAACCGGCTTTCTTGACCCGGCATCGTAAACGATTCCCCATCCTTTCGGTTTTTTCGGCAGCGCTAGACGGCGGAAGATCATGTATGTAGCGATCTGGAATACAAGCAGCCCAACCATCAACAGGGTGGGTAGAATGATCAAAGCCACAATGGTGATAATAATGCTCGAAAAACCGAGCGCATGCTGAAGTTTGCGCAGAGCTCGCTTAAAAAGAACCATTTTCGGCGTTTCCTCCTTCACCGACGGATCGAGGGGGATATTCACCGCAATAGTAGACTCTTCCAAAACGGTGATGATCTCTCCGTGATAAATATCCGACAATTCACCGTCTTCTTTTTGTTCCTTCAAATAGTCGGAAGGGAAGCGATATCCCTGCCTGGCCGCTTCAAGGCGATAAGCTCCGGGACGGACGCGGAATGAAAAGCGGCCTTTCACATCCGTAATGCGCGTTTGTAGGATCAAATTTGTCTTCGCGTGAATGAGACGTACCGCAACCAAGTCGATCGGCAATTTTGAAAGGGAGTTGTACGCCAAACCCCAACGTTCGCGGCGTTTGCGACCGAGGAGAAGCAAGGGTTGCGTGAACAAGAACCAAAGATAGTTTAAAATGCTCGCAAACGACGCGGCAAACGACAGGTTTGCCAACGCGACCGCAAATATGATCGGAGCGGCGATCGTTGCGGCTTCCTGCGCCTCCTCCGATTGGACCAGGTTCAGAATCGGACTGATGAACGGGATCTCGAATTTTGTGGGCAAAAGCACGTCCACCGATGCAAAGTTACGTGTGACGCGAAATTCCTGCTCTTGCGTCACATATCCTTCCTTTTCAACGACGATGCGATACGGGCCGTTCCGGACGACAAATCCGTAATACCCCCCGGCTCCCGTGCGTTGCGGATTCGATTGCCCGTGTCGCGCCGCGTCCCAGATAATCCAGCCTTGCAGCGTCATTTCATACAGCGTCACCTTCGCGCCTTCGAGGCCGGTGGGGATCGGCGCAAGCAAACTGCGATACAACACGCGACCGGATGGCTGCAAGACGATCGTGTTCGTCGCGCGGGACTGGGAACCGTCCGGGAAGGAAAGGATCACCGTTACCTGGACCTCTCCCACGTGATCCGATGGGATGAATGACGCGCCCAAAGATTCGCCGTCCGCCAGCGGAGTCAGCGCGTATCTTGATCCGTTCACTTCAATCATGGCGGAAGACGGAACACGGCCGAGTGCCGCCGTGGGAACGCGAACCAGCACCGGAGAGCCGGGAATCGAGCCGACGCGGCCGGATGCGGTTTCTTCCAGTTGAATCGTACCGGCCGCACCGTAATACGCGGGGCTGATGATAATCCCGGAAGGAATGCCGGGCTCGGTGGTTGTGGGGGCGGCTCCGGGCGGAATGGGCGGCGTGAGCGGCGTGGTCGTGACGACGCCCGGAGGGAGAGGCGGCGTGGTCGTGGCTCCCGGTATGCCGGGCGAAGTCGGGGGCGTTGTGGGAGGGGGCGTCGATCCCGGAGGTGAGGGCGGCGCAGGCGGAAGCGGCGGCAAAGGAGGAGCCGTTTCGCTCGGCGTCGCCTGCGCAAACGCGCCGCTTGAGCGATTGCCGCTAAAATCGAACGCGAAATTCGTATAATAATACGTCGTACCGTTTACGAGACCCGAATCGATCACTCCTACGGCCGCGCCTTGATACACGAGTCGTCCGTCGGACGGGCTTACGGGGTAGCCGTCGGTTCTCGCGCGAATCAGGACGAACGCAAAATCGGGATCCGGCGGGTTGTTCCATGTAAGTAAGCTCTCGCCGTTGCCGGCCGTCGCGACAAAATTGAACACGTTCGACGGCGGCGTGATGTCGCGGAGCGTCGTAAACGTGTTGTCGCCCGATATCGTTGTCAAACCGCTCGCCTCGGTGGAGCCGACGCGAAAATGATAAAGCGTGTCGGGATCAAGTCCGATCAATGAAACCGAATGCTCGGTGACGAGACCGGGTGAACTCGCAAAACGATCGTACGCCGCCGTCTCACCGAATTCGACGAGGCTGGAAGACGGAATATCGGTACGCCATTTCACGACGGCCGACGAATCCGTAATATTCAGGACAAAAATATTGAAAATGACCGGCAGCGTCGGGGGCGGCGGCGTGCGAAACGTCAAATTCCCCGATTGTGCGGTGTTTCCTACGGCATCGGAAGAGATGACGCGAAAATGGTATTCCGTGTCAGGATCAAGTCCCGTGAGATTCAAGCTATGAGAGGTCGTGAGCCCTGTATGACTAGCCGAGAAACCGTAGAAGGGCGTTAGGCCGTATTCCACGAGACCCGTCGCCGACTCGTCGGTATTCCAAATCACGGTCGCGGTGGATGTCGTGATGTTGATCACCTGAATGTTGGAGATGATCGGCGCCGTGCCGTCCGCGCTCGGCGACCCGCCTCCTCCCGGACCAAACGGCGAGGGCGCCGGGGTCATGTCGACCACCGACGCGCTAATGCTGATAAAATCGTTTTGGTAAATCGGCACGTCAAACCCTCCCGTGTCCCCAAACGTCCCGTCAATCGTGACGTAAGCCGTTCCTTCCCCTTCGTTAGCCGGATTCACGATGCGGTTTGTCCCGCCGGACGCATTCGTGCCGATACGAATGACCATCAAACCGCCCGCCGAGACGGGTCCCGTATTCGTCGGTGCGGCAAACGTGATCGTGCGGCCGGAAATCGTCACCCCCCAAATGTTTACGCCGGCGGAAGCCGCGAGCGTCGCCTCCGTTTCAAACCCGGTCGTCGGGCCGTAAAACAAATCGATATCGCCTACCGCGATCGCCGACAGGTCAAAGTCGTATGCGTAGTTCAACACGACCGTTTCACCGGCCGCGTTCACACCGCTCGGCGTCGTGAAACGGATTTCTTGGTTTGAGGCCACACCCGGCTGGTTGCGCCCCATCACGACGGAGCGGCTGGTGAGCGTGGCGGCTATCGCGTTCCATGGAAACGTTAAACACGCGGCAAGGAGCGCGGCAAAGAAAATACGAAAAAAGGGTCGCTGCTTCATAGGCTGATCCGAGACGATCCGGAGCCTGCCACGTCGCTCGCGAGCGACGTGGGCGGCGCCCGATCATTTCGGCGATTCGGATTTAGCCGTCGCGCTCATGATTGCCAACTTCTTAAAGACGAAGAATAGGATGACGAGCCCCAACGCAAGGCCAAGAAGCGCTACGCCCGTCCTCCAAGGCCATACGGAAAACGTAACGACGGAATCGACCGGAGTCGCGAAGCCTCGTCCGGAAAGTTCGAGGGTCGCCGTGTACGGTCCGACGGCAAAATGTGAAAGTTCCTGCAAAAGTCCGTGCCAATACCCGGAGCCGGAGGAAACCGCGCCCTTTGACCATGCGGAGAGGAATACACGATTTGAATCCGGCAAGATTTTTGCCCCATCCGGATTGACCCGGATCTTTGCCACCGTCGAGCCAAACATATTCTTCACGTTGATCGTTCCTTCCGGCACGAGATGAACGTTTCCTTCGTTCGTGAGGCGCATACGAAAACCAACGGGCAAATACTCGTATGAACCGTCCGCGTCGAGAGCAAAATCATTCAAAGAAAGTTTTTCAATGACCGGGCCGTTTACCCGCACAAAAAATAAAATACCGATACGCGGAAGCATGGCGACTTGTTCGCCGGACGATTGTTTTTGCGAGAGAAACAACGCGGCATAGTATCCCCCGCTCTTCGCGTCCCCCGGAACGCGGATAGAAACGGGAAGCGTGGCCGAGCGCCCGGGTTCGAGCGTCACCTCGGGACGTTCAACAAACATCCACTCGGGCAATCCCGAGGTATCGGACGGATCCAGAAATTGCTGTTGTCCGAATTCGCCCTGCGGAATGAATTTTTGGATGCCGATAAGGTACGTTTGCGTCACGGCCTCGTCATTTTCAAGCGTAATGTTCAGCACCTGCGTCCGTCCCGGATCAATCTCTACATCATGAATGGCGGGGTTCACGGATAAAGCCGATGTGGGCATCGGCATCATAAGAATCGTCGCAAAGAAGAGTCCGACAATGCGGGAAGCGATACGGGAAATACGTGAGTTCATATTAATAGTTTGCCGTCAGAGTGTAATACACGGTTTGCGTATATGTGCCCGGAACTGTGGATGCCGCAATGGAAAGTTTAAAAATCATGGCCACTTTATCGGAAACGGTTCCTGAAGCGGACGCCGAAGTTTGGATGACGCGCTGCGTCGTCGTGACCCCACGATCCGTTCCCGCTCCGAACGCCGTCGTTCCCGTCACTTCCGCGCCGTATTCTTCAAACCCGACGCTGACCGTTCCGTCCGTCACGGGTGCCATGACTTGTAAGTTGGTTTTTTGAAGATACTGATTTCCCTGGATATAGACCGAATATCCCGTTGAAACGTTTGTTAATATCGATGTCCCGACCGTAGATGTATATTCAGTCCCTGCGTACACACTTCCAAAATCAAAACTGTTCACATTCAGTAGAGACACAAAATCATTCCCTCCCGTCGGGAGCGCACTCATGCTCGCTCCGTCCCCCTCAAATCGATCAATGGTAATGGTCGTTCCTGAAATAGCCGAAATAAATCCGACGGCTACCAATTGACCGAAGCCTCGATTTTCAACGACGGCAATCAGATTTCCTGCCGCAAAACCGTTCGTAGATCCGACGGATATCGTTCCACCTACTCCGTTCGTAAAGGCGGAATATGTAGTTGTAACGGAACTGTTCGCTTTCACAATATAGGATAACGTGTTCGCCTCTTCAGGCACTCGATAGCCTTGCGACAACGTGTAATTTGCGCTTGTGCCCGTCCCGACCACGTTTCCACCGATAGAGTCATAGATAGAAAAGTTCGTACTGGTCCCAACGTCATCTCCTCCGGAGTTCACCGTATCCCACGAAATCCAATAATTTGTGCTAGACATAGCAAAAACATTGGATCCGATTAGGAATAAACTAAGAACGCTGGTCAAAGACCAAAACTTTTTCATATGGAACTGTATCTTTATTATACCTTTTCTTTCTTGCTTGCACAAAGAAGTTATTTATGTGTCTTAAAATAACTATACTACTCAAGGCATCCAACAATGGTCCGCAAGTTTTGCTTTGCCGCTATTTCTCTAAAAGCTCGATCACAACATGTTTCACGTGAAACATTTATTCACCTCCTGTTCAATATCACACGGATCTGCTACGTCAGCCTCTGTCATCCCGACCAAGGAGCTAGACGCCGAGCTGGGGGGGTGAAGTTCCATAACTTGTCTGCGATTCTCAAGGGCGAAATTCCACCATCTCGAGAAGCGCAGTTCCGTGCCTGAGGCGAACCGGATCCCGCGAGGCGTCCCCGAAATCGCCGAGCCGGTTCGCCGAGAGGCAGACGGAACGAGCATCGCAGGGCGGGGTGCGGAGGAGAGTGCAGAGAGGAAAACGCTTTCCTCTTTGCAAAGCTGAATACTTTTGCGTGCCTTACAATAAACATGTTTCACGTGAAACATCAGAGTTGTAGAAAATCTTTTTGTCACTTGAACGGCAAAATCCATGTTACTACAGATCATTTAACGCGTAAAAGCAAATGCTATGGCAGTGCCACGTGAACGACAGCGATACGTGGCACGTAAAATGCGTCGTTATGGCTGTGCCACGTGAATCCCCGTGACAGCAAACAAACAGAGCCCCGTAAAATGCGCAAGCGCATCACGGCGTAAAGCCGCGTGGCGGCCACGCCGCTTTACGCGGAGCACGTAAAAATCCCTGCTGTCGCGGGGATTTTTACGTGGTGGACTGTGGCGGATTCGAACCGCCGGCCTCTGCAATGCGAATGCAGCGCTCTACCAACTGAGCTAACAGCCCAAGAGATAGCGAAATGAAAGGCAATTATCATTATGGACAAATGTTTCACGTGAAACATGTGTTTGTTTTGTTTCACGTGAAACACTCAATTAGAAAATTCGAGAGTTTCTCAAATTTGTTTCACGTGAAACAAATGTAAAACATTTATTCCACCTGGTGCCTCCACGTGGAATCGAACCACGATCTAGGGCTTAGGAGTCCCTCGTTCTATCCATTGAACTATGGAAGCCTTTAGTGTCGTGAAACGTTTAGGATATGTTAGTGAAACGTTTCCAACACATTTTCTTTATTTCCAAGGTGCCTATCTAAAAAATTACCAAATATCAAAGCAAAGAAGAGTATAAAGACGGATGGTCGTCGTGTCAAACCACGCATAGACAGTGTGGCGTCATGGAAATGGTGCGAACTCTTCATTTGACATCTCCGAGGATATTCACTAATCTTCAGCCCGATCTATGCCGAATAAGCATGCAGCCATCAAAGACCTTCGTAAAAACAAGCGCCGAGCGGCGCAGAATTTGCGCGAAAAAATCAACGTCAAGGCTCTTACCAAGCAATTTAAGGCGTTTATGAGGGACGGAAAGAAGTCCGAAGCCGTGGAAATTGTGTCCAAACTTCAACAGGCCTCCGCAAAGGCCGCGAAGAAAAACATCATTCACCCGAATAAGGCGCGTCGCATCACCTCGATGGCGATGAAGACGACCGGTGCGAAATAAGGAGAAAATAAAACACCCAGCGCATGCCGAGTGTTTATTTAAATATTAGGGGAGAGCCGTAAAAAGATCTTCCGCGTCCGCCAATCCCGAGCGGCTTAACATCATGACGAGCACGCTTGCGCTTGCGACCGTCGCGGATCTCTTCATGCTCGCGCGTTTCATTTTCGAGATGACGTGGGAGGTCAGCCCCTGCGCGTCGCCGTCATGCACGCGTAAAGCGGCGCACGCTTGTTGGAAGAGGGGATAGGTCGTGCGATCCGACATGCCTTTTTCTGCCAAGCGGCGATAGCGCGAGGGATCCGTCGCGATGAAAGCGTCGGCGACGTCATACGTATCGGTTTCACGTTCCCGTACCGATTCCGAAACGCCTCCGGCTGCAAGCTTCAGAAGTTCGTTTGACGCAAGCCACGCGTCGCCGTCGCATGCGTCGGCAAGCGTCTTTAAGACGGAAGCGTTCATCACGCCCAACGCGGCGCCGGACCGTTGCACCCATGCGAAAAACTCATTGCCTTGCAAGAGGGGATACTCGTTCACGATAAGCTTGGGCACGTCGGCAAAGGCCTTTAAGGCCGCGTTCGTCGGTTTTACCTTTTCAATGGATACAACAATGACTCGTTCCGGGTCTCTCGAAAGCGCTTGAACGAGCGCTTTGGTCTTTTGCATCGGACAATGCTCGATCAAGCCGTCCACGCGAACAAAACGCATCGGCGAGAACAGGCTAACCGTCAGGCTGCGCTCGACCACCTCGTCCGCCGTGCGCTTTCCACTCTCAAGGCGATCAACGCTCGAACCTTCGGGGTCGTGCTTCGCTCTGAACGCCGCTTCAAGCTCCCGCGCGCGTTGGGTTGCTCGGTAGGTATCCGGCCCGCAACACAGTATCAACATGTCCTTATCGTGTGCGTCGGTGCGGCGTTCGTCAAACCTTCTCCATCTCTTCCCAATTGTCTCCCTCCTTGGCATCGACGACGATCGGCACGTCCAGTTTCTCCGCGTGTTGCATCGCGTCTTTTACGAATGTGGCCACGATTTCTCCTTTATTATTTGGCACTTCAAAAACCAGCTCGTCGTGTACTTGCAATAACATTCTTGCCTCGGGGCAGACGCGCGGCAACTCTTTTGCGACGGCGATCATCGCAAGTTTCATGAGGTCGGCGTCCGTCCCTTGCACGGGCATGTTGATCGCCATGCGTTCGGCCTGAGCGCGAACCTGGACGAGCGCCGAATGGATTTCCGGAAGGTATCGACGTCGACCGAATAGGGTTTCGACATAGCCGAGCGAATGAGCCAATGCCCTCGTCTGGTCCATATATGCCTTCACGCCTTTATACACATGGAAGTATTTAGCGATGAATGCTTTAGCCTCGGCATACGTGATGCCGGCGACTTGAGCCAACCCTTGCGGACCTTGGCCAAAAATCAGGCCAAAGTTGATCGCTTTTGCGATGCGACGCTGCTCTTTTGTTACGTCCTGCTTCGAGATATCCCAAATCTTCGCCGCCGTAGCCATGTGGATGTCCTCGCCACGCCGAAACGCATCAAGCATATTCTTGTCTTTGGCCAATAAAGCGACGAGTCGAAGCTCGATTTGCGAATAATCACAGGAAAGAAGAGTAAAACCGGGCTTCGCAATGAAGGCTCTGCGAATCTTTCGGCCCAATTCCGTACGGATGGGGATATTTTGTAGATTAGGGCCGGTAGATGAAAGGCGCCCCGTGGCCGTAATGGCTTGATTGAAGGTGGTGTGGACGCGTCCGTTCTCATCGGCGAGATCGGGAAGAACGTCGATATACGTCGAAAGAAGCTTCGACAGCTCACGATACTCTTCGATCATCTCGATGATCGGATGGCTGCCGCGCAGCTTTTCAAGCTCGGGCGCCGCGGTCGAGAATCCCGTTTTTCCCTTTTTCACGCCCTTCGTCGGCAAGCCGAGATGTGAAAATAAAATATCGGCTAGCTGCGTCGGCGATCCGGGATTGAACTCCTTTCCCGCGACCTTTCGCATCTTCGCCTCGATCTTCACTTTCGCCTCCGACATTTGTTTGGAAAGTTTTTTCAGATACGACTTGTCGATCATGATGCCTTCGCGTTCCATGGAGCGCAGGATCGGAACGAGCGGGAGCTCGAATCGTTCAAAGACGGGTTCGAGTTTTTCTTCGCGCAATCGTTTGCGCAACGGCTCGACGAGCGCGAGGACGACTTCCGCGATGCGGAACGGAGGCGCGTCCGGCTCGATCTGGACGCCGAGATACGTGGCGGCCAACGCGTCGAGATCGTGATTACGCTCGCCCGCGCCGATGAGATACGCGGCGAGCATCGTATCAAAGCTCCACGACGCGACGGACAGTCCGTACGCTTCCAGTTTACGGGATGCGGACTTCGCGTCGTGAGCGACAAAAGAGATGGTCGTGTCGGAGAAAAACGCTTGGATCATCTTCGTGTTCGCAAGATTCGGCGCAATATGAAACGCCTTCGTTTTTACCGCTAAAACCACGCCCGCGCCGGTGTCTACAAATAGTGAACGTTGCGGGTCTTCGGGGACGATCACGGCAACCCCGTCGCCTGTACGAAGCTCGTCCAATGCGGAGCGCAGCGCCCGCTCGTCCGTGATCATCGATTCGGCGATCGCGCCCGTGACATGCGACAACTTCTGCAACGATTTACGTTCTTTTTTTGTCGTGACGCTTGTGATCGCGGCTTTTTTCTTTTCTTTTTTCTCGCCGCTCAGTCGCGCGACCAGCGTACGAAATCCCATGCGATGCAAGAAGGCGAGAAACGTCTCACGGTCACGCGGGAATTCCGTCTTTGTCGGTTTCCACGTCAGCGGCACATCCGTCACGACGGTCACAAGTCGGATGATGCCCGGCATGTCCGACTCCGCATCAAGTAATTTTTGGCGGATCGACGCGCTCATCGCGGACGACGGATCATGCGCGGCGCTCAAAATCCGTTTGAGAGATCCATATTTTATTAAAAGTTCCTTCGCTCCTTTTTCCCCGATACCTTTGATCCCGGGAATATTGTCCGACGGGTCCCCGCGCATCGCTTTGTATTCCACAAACTGTTCCGTCGTGAGACCGTATTCCTCTTTCAACGTTTCGACCGTGTAGCGCTTCGTATCCGTCACCCCCTTCAAAAACGCCATGACGCCGACATCATCCTCCAAAAGTTGGAGCGCGTCCCTATCTCCCGTCACGATCACGACTTCCCAACCGGCTTTTTTCGCTTTCTTGGCCAAGGTTCCGATTAAATCATCCGCTTCAAAGCCGTCCACCGCCAACGAATCAATGCCGAGCGCCGCAAATCCTTCTTTGACCCAAGGTATTTGCGCATAGAGCTCGTCTTCCTTTTCGACGCGGTGCGCTTTGTATGCCTTGTATTCTTCGTGACGAAAGGTGGCGGCTTCCGTATCCCAGCAGGCGACGAACGCGTCCGGTTTTTCCCGTTCAATCAGCTTCAAAACCGACATGAGCATGCCATACACGCAATTCACGACTTCGCCATCGGGGTTTGTGAGCGGCCGGATCGCGTGCCATGTGCGGTGGAGGAGAGAGTTGGCATCGAGGATGAATACGCGCTTCATGGCGACATGCTCTCACAAGCCGCACGCGTCGGCAAAACAAAAGTCAGCCGGAGGCTGATGCGTAGCTTGATTCCGCGTCCATGATCGGCTAGGATTCGCGTGCCGATTGTGCTTCTCGGCGTGGTATGGCGTGGTAGCCAAGTGGTAAGGCGGGGGTCTGCAAAACCCCTATGCGCGGGTTCGATTCTCGCCCACGCCTCCAACAAAGAGCAGAGAGCAAAGAGCAAAGAGCAAAGAGCAGCCCGGTCGGGGCTGCTCTTTGCTCTCTGCTCTTTGATTATTTGAGCGCGATCTCCTTCACGCGCTGTTTGGCCAAACGCTCTTGTTTGAGCTTTGCGGCACGCGCGTGCCATTGCGTCTTGTTATCGCCGTATTCCACGACCTCGATCGGGATGTTGCGCTTTACGCCGTACTCCTTCGCCGTCGCAAGGTCGGACGACCACACGTCGATACGATAGGAATAACGGGCGTTCATGCGATCATGGACCGTAAAAATACGGTCGCCGAATACGGTCGGAATACGCACCTTGGTCCCAAACGGAAGTACGTTGGTCGCAACGATACCGTCACGAACGTCGGAACCGTCGGCCGTCACAAACGGATCGGCGTCGGTTTCCTGGGCGCGCGATGTATACGAAGTAGAAGCCATGTACATCGTCTTCAACGTCGGCGGGCGATCTTCCTTCGGGATGGCAGGCATACGTTCGCCATCCTCAAACATCAAAGGTTCCGTGTCAGGATGGATCGCCAAAACCGTTCCCCAACCGGGGTTCGGGATCGTAGAGTTCGCCATGGCGATCGGGATTTGCAACGCAGACGCGCCGATAGACGCGACCATAAGACCGGCCACGGCTTTGCGGATATGGCGAATCATGCGATGGTTGGCGTAGAATGACATAGACGAGAGCTTGATTTTTAACGTAAGAGAATACCATAGAAAAGGGTTCTTGTCAATGCAAAACATGAATAATTTGGCTAAAATAAGCAAAGTAATTTTCATAAAGGCCAAGCCTTGGCTTAAAGTAGGCCTTTTGGTCATTTTAGCGCTAGGGATAGTGGGTTTTTTCATTTTTACGCTCTACGCCGCTTGGGTCAGTCGCGATCTCCCGGATCCGAACAGTCTCATTTCCCGTCAGATTCCGCAAAGCACAAAAATCTACGACCGATCCGGGACACATCTTCTTTATGAAATTCACGGTGATGAAAAACGCACGCTCGTTCCGCTTGAAGATATTCCGGACTACATAAAGCAGGCGACGGTCTCGATTGAAGATCGTCAGTTCTACGAGCATCACGGTATTTATTGGCGCGGCCTGGTTCGCGCCGTCGTGTTCAGCGTTCTGCGCGGTCAACGCATTCAGGGGACGTCGACGCTCACGCAGCAATTCGTGAAAAATGCGGTGCTGACCAACGAGCGCAGTCTTGATCGCAAATTACGTGAATTCATTCTCGCGTTGCAAATCGAACGGAAATACAGCAAGGACCAGATCCTGCAATTGTATCTGAATGAAATTCCATACGGTTCCACGATCTACGGTGTCGAAGCCGCCGCGCAAACCTACTTCGACAAACCGGCAAAGGAATTGACCATCGACGAGTCGGCGCTTCTTGCATCCATTCCGCAGCGTCCTTCTTTTTATTCTCCGTACAGCGCATCGGGTGCGGCGGAAGAGTTCAAGACATTGATCGGGCGCCAGCACTACACCATCGATCGCATGGTGGCCGACGAATACATCACGGAAGAGGAGGGGAAAAACGCAAAGAGCGTAGACACGCTCGCCAAGGTCAAACCGCGCACGCTCGGGGACATTGCGGCGCCGCACTTCGTTATGCATGTGCGTGAGCAGCTTGAAACGACGTACGGAGTCAAAACCGTCGGCGAGGGGGGATTGTACGTGATCACCACGCTCGATTGGGACAAACAGCGAATCGCGGAAGAGGAAGTTGTGAAAGGCGTGGAGGCGCGCGGCGAACGATACGGCTTTGGAAACGCCGCCCTCGTCTCGCTTGATCCGAAGACGGGACACGTGCTGGCCATGGTCGGCTCGAAGGATTTTTTCGACAAGGAGATCGACGGCCAGGTAAACGTCACGCTGAGCCAACGACAACCGGGATCGAGCTTCAAGCCCGTCGTCTATGCCGCCGCCTTTGCGCGCGGGTACTTGCCGGAGACGCAGCTTTGGGACGTTAAAACGACCTTCAAGACGGACACGCAAAACTATCAACCGAATAACTACGACCTCAAGGAGCGCGGCCCCGTGAGTTTGCGGCAAGCGTTGCAAGGATCGCTCAACATCCCGGCCGTGAAGCTCTTGTATCTCGTGGGGCTCGGATCGATCATCGATTTTGCGGAAGAGCTCGGCTACAGCACGTTCGGCGATCGCAGTCGATTCGGCTTGTCGTTGGTGCTCGGCGGCGGAGAGGTTCTTCCCATCGAGCATGCGGCTGCGTTTGGCGTGTTCGCGCGCGAGGGGGAGTATCACGCGCCCGTCAGCATCCTGAAAGTCACGGATGCCCAAAACAAGACCCTCGAGGAGTGGAAGGAGTCGTCGCCAAAACGAGTCCTCGACGCGCAAACCGCGCGCATCGTGAATAACGTCCTCTCCGACAATAACGCGCGCGCATCCGTTTTCGGGCAAAGCAATAGTCTGACGTTGCCGGGACGTCCGGTCGCCGCAAAAACGGGCACGACCAACAACTTCAAGGACGCATGGACTGCGGGGTACACGCCGGGCCTCGCCACCGTGGTTTGGGTCGGCAACAGCAAGGGCGAAGAGATGAGACGCGGCGCCGACGGCTCGATCGTCGCCGCGCCGATTTGGCAGGCGTATATGCGTCGCGCGCTTGAAGACACGGAGGTGGAACGCTTTACGGCCCCCGCGCCTTCGCAAACGACAAAGCTCGCCTTGCTTGGAAAAGTCTTCGAGGAAAAGGTGAACGTCAACAAAATTACCGGCAAGCGCGCCACCGAGTTTACGCCGACGGAATTCGTCGAGGAACGCCTGAATCGCGTGGCGCATTCCATTCTGTGGTACGTCGATAAAAACGATCCGACCGGACCGCCTCCTTCAAATCCGGCATCGGATCCGCAATTCGGAAATTGGGAAGCCGCCGTGCAAACGTGGGTGGAAAAGACCCGGTGGAACGCGACGAGCACGGTCCCGCTTGAATATGACGACGTGTTTACGGAAGCGAATCGTCCAAAAGTCACGATCATCAGCCCATCGGAAAATTCGACGCTCGCGACGCGAACCGTCCCGGTGCAAGCGCTCGTCGCGGCAACGCGTCCCGTGGTGCGCGTCGAGGCGTATATCGACGGCGTGCCCGTCGGCTCGACCGACTCGGCTCCCTGGGAGTTCGAGATTCGCATCCCGAATCGCGTGGAGCGCGGCTTTCGCACGCTCACCGTTCGCGCCTACGACGACATCGGTTTGCCCGGAGAAACGTCGGTGAGCGTGAATCTCGTCGCCGAACCCGACGCCTCGTTCTCGGGGGTAAACATTCTCTCGCCGCAAAACGACGATATCTGGTCACGCGCGAGCTTCCCGAAAAAGATTCAGGCGAATCTCGACGAGCCGAGTCTCTACGAGCGCGTCGACGTCGCATTACTCGGAGCGGACGGCATCCGGCGCCTCGTCGGTACGACTCTCTCGCCGGAAGACTCTGTGCTCGAGGTCACGTTGCCCGCCGGGCCGCCCGCGGGACGCCACACGATCGTCGTAGAGGCGTTGCGCCGAGGAACGGGGACGATCGATCAAGCAAACATCTTCATCACCGTGACGGAGTAAGTTAAAGAGCAGCAAACAAAGAGCAAAGAATAAAGAACAGAGAGCAGAGAGCAAAGAGCAGTTCTGAATTCGGAGATGCTCTTTGCTCTTTATTAACTGCTCTCTGCCAATAGCTCTTTGTTCTTTGCTTACTGCCTAATCGGCATCACTATATAGCGATACTCTTCGCTTTCGGCCGGCGTGACCGCGACGGGGTTCATCCCGTCAATGAGTCGCAACACGACTTTATCCGTCCCTATGGCCGCAAGTCCGTCTGAAATATATCGATAATTCATCGTGACTTTGTTTGGGTCGCCCTCCGTCGCAACCTTCAACGTCGTCGAATGGGCCCCCGTGCCCGTATCGGAAGAGGAAACCTTCAACGCGCCGTCGGAAAACTCGAAATGGACGTCAAATAAGCCTTGTTTTGAAAATAAGGAAGCTGCACGGATCGCCTTGGCCAACTCCATTCTTCCAACCGTCGCCGTACACTGAAAAGCCGATGGAACAATCTGCCGATAATCGGGAAAAGAGCCTTCAATCAGCCGAGAAATCAGCTCAACGTTTCCATACGTCACGACCATTTGACTGTCCGTAAGCGACCATTCGACGGCTTCCGGCATTCCCACATCGTCCTTATATGCGGAAAGGATGCGCGCGACCTCCTGCATGGCCTTGGCCGGAACGATGCACTTTGCCTCCGTTGACGAGCCGCCCGATTCAAGTTCGGACACGCGTTCGGCGAGACGATACGAATCCGTCGCCGCCATGATGAGCTTGTTCGGCATATCGAATCCGTGGAAGTAACACGCGACGCCGCCAAGCTCCGGCCGCGATTCGGATGACGACACGGCAAACGCGACTTGCGCGATCGCGGAACGCAACGTATCCGCTTTAAATCGATATCCTCCCTCTTTCGCCAGACGCGGGATAAGCGGGAACTCGGAAGAGGGCATGCCGCGCACGCTGGTCGTCGACCCGTCCGCCTTCACCTCAAGACTGTCTCCGTTCAACACGAGCTCCACCTTGCCGGCCGGTAAAAGTGAAACATAATCCTGCAACAACTTTGCCGGAACCGTAAATTCTCCCTGCTCCTCGACGCGTCCGCGCACCATCGCGGAAACCGCCATCTCGAGATTCGTCGTCGAAAGTTTCAGGCCTCCGTTTTCCGTTTTCATCAAGACGTTGCCGAGAATGGGAAGGTTTACATTCTTTCCAGAAATGTGGCTTACGAGGGAAAGGCCTTGTAAAAGGTTTTCTTGAGTACAGGCGAAGTTCATAGCTTTGAGCGTATCTTGGACGGACGGTGAAAAATCGTCAACGCTTCCATTTATCACACGGCTTATTATTAGTTTTAGTTTAATTTAAGAAGAATATAAATAGTAGTAGTAATAAGGCCTGTGGATGACGGGGATAAAGAGAAAAAATGGCTTGAGCTTGGTCTGTAAACATTACGTTTCATCCACCGGCACACTCCTAAAAGCTGTGGTGAAAGAGGGGACGATTCTGCCGACCTTTTCAAAGCGAAAATGTGTACTCAATAGCTCCCGAGGCTTTCCCTCCGTCACTCCCATTTTGTAAACAGGCTTCTTAGCGCTTTGATCCCGTATTCGAATACACTTTCTCGCGAATGAAAGCGAGATCGCGCTTGAGTTGCTCATCCGACTTGAGCAGGTTCGTGATTTTTTCGCAGGCGTGCATCGCCGTCGTGTGATCACGTCCGCCGATCTGGTCTCCGATGGAAGGATAGGAGCATTTCGCTTCTTGGCGAAGAAGGTACATGGCGATTTGTCTCGGAAAGGCGAGGCGACGTTCGCGGCTCTTGCCGAGAATCTCGTCCATCGATATTTCGTAATACGCCGTCACGGTCTCGATTAGCACGCGAGGCGTGACCGTGCGCTTGGTGATCGTCGGTGCGAAACTTTGGAGGATCGGCTGGATCGTTTCAAGCGCCGGTAATAAATTTTTGAATTGGTGATACGCGACGATTTTATTAAGCGCGCCTTCAAGCTCTCGGATGTTGGATTGAATCGCGCCGGCAATCGCGTGGAGGATCTCGGCCGAGAGAGGGTAATTCTTTTCGCGCGCCTTCGCCTGGAGAATCGCCACGCGCGTCTCAAAGTCCGCCTTCGAAATGTCGGCAGACATGCCCCATTCGAAGCGGGATTGAAGCCGGGTTTCCAGGTTCAGCATGTCCTTTGGCGGTCGGTCCGACGTGAGGACGATCTGTTTATCGCCTTGGTGGAGATGGTTGAATGTGTGGAAAAACTCGTCTTGCGTGCTCTCTTTTCCCGCCAAAAATTGGATATCATCAACCAAAAGAAGGTCAACCAAGCGATATTTGTCTTTAAACTCGTTTCCATGGCCACTCCTCACCGCCTGGATGAACTCGTTGGTAAACTTCTCGCATGTGACGTATTTCACTTTTAAGCCGGGGTTCAGCTGGAGCGCATGGTGTCCGATGGCTTGCAAAAGATGCGTTTTGCCCATGCCGGCGTTTCCGTAAAGAAACAAGGGGTTATGCACTTTACCGGGCTGGGTGGCGACCGCAGTTGAGGCCGCATGGGCCAATTCGTTATTTTTTCCTACGACAAACGAGCCAAATTGGTAACGAGGATTCAGCCCCAGATCGGCGCTGGCGGCGGAAGCCGGTGTCGCCGAGACGAACGCCGTCGAGTTAGGCGGGGCATATGAGACGGATGACGCGGCCGGAGCGCTTCTCCCGTCTTGCGTGACGTGATCCAGCGGGAGGATGGTCGTATTTCTCACCTCCACGCGGTAGGCAACCTCGCGGATAGGCAAATTTGAAGCGTTGCGCAACGCCTTCACGATCTGATCGTGATACTTCTTCTCCATCCAAGCTTTTGTGAAGGTGTTTGGAACGGAAACGACGGCCTTCGAACCCTCGACTTCGCTTAAAAACGTGTTCTTAAACCATGTCGTAAAGTTCGCCTTGGAAAGCGTAAGTTCCAGTTCGCCGAGTGCGGCCTGCCAAAGAGCTTGGGTGTCCATAAATCGAGTCGATCATTCCAACCAAGCACATCTCTGTCAAACTCTGTGGAAGAAAGGTGGATAGATACGGGGGTCTTGCCAAATACAGTTGTTTCCCGTATCCTTTCGGCCATACCTATATGGCCACGAAGCGAACCTATCAGCCAAAAAAGCGACGCCGAGCTCGCGTCCACGGCTTTCGTGCTCGTATGAACACCAAGGACGGACAGGAAGTCCTGTCACGCCGCCGTCGCAAAGGCCGCAAAACGATCGCGCTCAAGACGACTGCCGTAAAGCGCTCCCGCCGATAATCGGATACAGTGAGTAGCGAGTAGCAAGCAGGGAGTAGCTTGGGATCGATGGATTCAGGCTGTTGACTGCTCGCTACTTCACTACTCACTTTTCGTTATGCTGCCAAAACCCGAACGGTTGCGTCGCGCAAAGGACTTTGCCCTCCTCTCCCAAAAGGGTCGGGTGATTTATAGTCCGTTCTACGCGCTCCGTCTCCGGCCGAGCCAAGAGCCGACCAAAGTCGGATTCGTAACGTCGACGAAAGTCTTCAAGACGGCGGTAAAGCGAAATCGGGCAAAGCGGCGGATGCGCGAAACGCTTCGACTACTGAAAGCGGAATGGCCCAAGAACGTCGATCTACTGTTTATCGTAAAATACGAGACGCTCGATGCGGCGTTCGAGGATCTCCGGGCGGCGGTACGTCGTTCGTTCGAGAAGGTTCCGGAAGCGCTAACCAAACCGCCCTCGCCGCGCAAGCACATGAAGGCGCGCCGCAAGACATCGGTTGTGTATCGAGAAAAGCCATGAAGATCACTCATATGCCGCGCATGGCAGGGCAGCGACTCATCGCGTTGTACCAAGCGACTCTTTCTCCGGATCACGGGCCGTTCCAACGCCTGCTGCGTCAACCGACGTGTAAGTTTTACCCAACCTGTTCCGAATATGCGTACGAAGCCGTCGGTCGTTTCGGTTTGATCAAGGGGTCGTGGCTCGGAGCGAAACGTATCGGGCGATGTCATCCGTGGAGCGAGGGAGGAATGGACTCGGTTCCCGAAGCAAAACAACATCTCCCGTAAAAACGGGAGGTATTTGTTGCGCACAAAGATGAACCATCACAAAAGCTTGCTTTGTTTTGATGCGCACGGAGCGGGGATCTCGCCCAGGATCCGATCGAATGTTTCTTGCTCGACGGCGATGCGAATGTTTTTTTGTCGTGACGAATGTCCGCTCGTGATCGTGACGTCGTTTCTCGAGACGACGAAGAGCTTGGCGAGATACGAAACGAGTTCTTGATTCGCTTTCCCATCCACCGGCGGAGCCGCGAGGCGGATCTTCAAACACCCATCGGTCATCCAGCCGACGATCTCTGTTTTCGAGACATTCGGAACAACCCTGATCGATAGATGCATACTACCTCCTACTATCTACATCCTACACCCTACTCCCTATCTCACGCACTGCTTCTTCAACCACTCGAGCGTCTTGCGGTTACGCATCTGAATTTTTACGTAGTCGCGATAGTCGGGTGACGCTACGTGTTCGCGCGTATCGGTTTGCTCGGCCGGGACGCCGGTCAGGATACGATCGGTCTCGGCGTCGACCTCGTCTTCCGTCACATCGATGTTCTCCTGCTTCGAGACGGCCTTGACGAACACGGCCGTTCGCACGCGACGAAGCGCTTGTTGTGTGAAGTCGAGACGGAGCTCATCCATGGTTTTCTTGATTTGCTGCAAGTACGTCGACATATCCAGACCCTGTTCTTTCAGACCGTGCTCAAGCTCGTGGAGCATTCGACCTACTTCTTCCTTGATCAGGATATCCGGAACTTGGCTAAAACTAGCCGCATCTACGAGCGTTTCAAGCATTTGGATCTCCGCGGCCTCCTTGGAACGATGATCGTGCTCGGTTTGTAGATTTTCCTTCAGCTTTGCACGCAATTCGCCCAAGGTCTCGACTCCGATTCCCTTGGCAAAGGCGTCATCGGTCGGAGGAAGCTTGAGCTCATATACGCCGGACGCTTTCACCTTAAAGTCCACGTTCTGTCCCGCTAAGTGCTTTTGGAAATGTTCCGCGGGAAACGGAAGCGTGAAGGTTTTTTCATCACCTTCTTTCATGCCGACGAGTTGGTCGGCCATACCCGGAATATAGTTCGGCTCGTTCAGGTACACACGATAATCACGGCCTGTCCCGCCCTCGACCGGTACGTTTTCCTTCAACATTTCCATATCGATGATGACCAGATCTTCCATCGTGGCCGGACGATCTACTTTTTCTTCCACGCGTCGCATGCGGCGCATCTCGTCGACGGCTTCCTCCGCCTTCGCGTCATCAACGGTCTTTTTCTTCTCTTCGATGACGCATTTCGTGAGATCCGGCATCCTGGTGACTTCCGGAATAAGCGCGGAGATGGTCGTGAACTCGATCGCTTCGCCCGGTACGAGCTTGTCGACGTTAATCGCAGGTGATCCGATCGTCTCGAGTTTTTCGGCAAGCACGGTTTTCACGTAATGCGCGCGCACGATGCGTTCAAGCGCGGATTCCATGATTTTCATCTCGCCGAAGATGCGTTTTGCGTCTTCGTACGTCACATGCCCGGGGCGAAATCCGGGAATCGGCTTGGCGATGGAAAGCTCTTTCACCGCTTCTTCGCGATACGCCCGGGTTTCATCCCAAGGGATTTCGAATTTGATCTCGACTTCGCCCGTGGGTTTTTGCGTGATTTTATGCATAGATCACGCGGAGATTAGGCCAAAACGATGAATGCGTCAATCCCGCCTACGCCTTGCCTGATTCACCTTTTTCCCTTACGCTCGCCCCAATCCGGGTGGAACTTCAGGCATCTCACATCTAACATCTCACATCTTTATACATGGCTCTCCAAATTGGCATCGTCGGTCTTCCGAACGTGGGTAAATCCACGCTCTTTTCGGCCATCACCAAAAAGCAGGTCGATTGCGCCAACTATCCGTTTTGCACGATCGATCCAAACGTCGGCGTGGTGGAAGTGCCGGATGAGCGCTTGGCCGTGCTCGCGGAGATCAGTACATCGAAAAAGATCACTCCGACGGTGATTGAGTTCCTAGACATCGCGGGTTTGGTCAAAGGCGCGGCCGAAGGTCAGGGACTCGGTAACAAGTTTCTGTCGAACATCCGCGAGACGGATGCAATCGCGCAGGTCGTACGCGCCTTCGAAGACACGAATATCTTGCATGTGGACGGTTCCATCAATCCGCTGCGAGACGTCGAGACGATTAACACCGAGCTTGCGCTCGCGGATTTGGAGCAGATCGCAAAACGAAAGGAGAATATCGAAAAGCAGATGAAAAGCGGCAAAACCAAAGAGCTTGAGGCCGAGCTCGCCGCCGTGAGCCGTGCGGTCGAAGCGTTGAACGGCGGCATCATGCTGCGCGACGTACCGTGGCCCGAAGACGAGCGAAAAGTGTTGAAGCGACTGAACCCGCTCACGCTGAAGCCGATGCTCTACGTCGTGAACGTAAGCGAGGCGCAGCTGCAAGACGATTCTTGGAAGGAGTGCGTTTCAGGGATCAAGCATCTGGGATCGAGGATCGTCCCCGTCTGCGTAAAGATGGAGGCGGATATTTCCACGGTCTCCGAAGAAGAAAAGAAAGAGTATTTAGAGATGGCCGGACAGACGCGCTCCGGGCTCGATGAGCTGATCAAGCAGGCGTATGACGTGCTCGGTCTCATCACGTTTTTAACGACGGGTGAAGACGAAACGCGCGCATGGACCGTGACGAAGGGGTTGACCGCGCCGCAAGCGGCGGGGAAGATACACACGGATTTCGAAAAGAATTTCATTCGCGCGGAAGTAACGTCGTATGACGATTACGTCGCCTGCGGCGGCGAAGTCGGCAGTCGCGACAAAGGGAAGACGCGCGTCGAAGGGAAAGAGTACGTGATGCGCGATGGCGACGTTTGCTATTTTCGTGTCGGGGTGTAAGATTTTTTTGGAGGTGAACCTTGAACAAGCGAGATCGAGCAAAGCTCAAGCGCGAGGCGCTCCGCCTTCTCGAGCGCGCGCGGAAAACGGCGAAACTTCGTCGCATCCCAAAGGCGAAGGCTGACGACGTTGATGCGATCTTTCTTCGCGACGGGACTCGCTACGAAGAGATTGTGGACGATTTGCACGACATGCGCGGAGAGCTCGAATTGACGCACTTTACGCTCGCAGACATCGGGACGGATGAAACCGAGCTCGCCAAACTCAAGAAGGCGAGCGATCGTCTGAACGAACACCATCGTCTCAAGATGGTCAGGCGCGAATCGGACAGACGCATGAACGATTTCGGAGAGGATGATGCCCGACCCCGCCGCACGCAGGGTCTTTTTTGTTTTACGATCCGACAATACCCCCTATACAACCATCCCGTTTTCTGCAACGTGGTATGTCATGGCGTCACCCGTCTTCTTTTGGGGCTTTCTATTCGGCATCGCCCTCCACTCCCTTTATCCCCGAACCCCGTTCGAGCTTATTTGGTTATTTGTCGCCGCGAGCATGGCAGGTGTCGCGGTTTTGTATCTTCGTGATCGACGCGAAGTGATCACTCCGATTCTCCTGCTCGGTCTTTGCCTCGGCTTGATTCGTTTCGAACTCGCGCGTCCGGATTTGCCGACGACGCTGCGCGCGTTTGATCCGAACGCGTTCGCGTATCAGCTCGACGCGTCATCCGGTTTCATCGCGGACACACGCAGCTTCCTTTCATCGCGCATCCAAACGTTATTCCCCGGCGATAGCGGACGACTGCTCGCGGGATATCTCTACGGCGAACGTAAGCTTTCGCAAAGAACAAAAGAGGAAGTCCGTCGCGCGGGTCTTACGCATCTTGTCGCCGTCTCGGGTGGAAACGTGACCATGTTGTTTCTCGCGCTCGGACGCGTGTTAAAGCCGTTACATTGGTCAAAACGCAAACGATTTGTCGCGCTTTCTATCGCGCTCGCCGCGTTTGTCCTCCTCGTTTCGCCGCAAGCGCCGGTGATGCGAGCGGCTGTGATGGCGACGCTGATCATGCTCGCGCCGCTGGTCGGCCGCATTCCCGATACGAAGCACTTGCTCCTCGTCGCCGCGTTCGTGTTTACGATGTGGCGTCCCGAGTCGATGTTCTTTGATCCGTCGTTCATTCTTTCATTTCTCGCCATGCTCGGGCTTTTCAGTTTCGGAAGCCTGATCGCAACGTGGATCGAAGAACGCACGCGCTCCGCGTTTTTCGGCGAACTCATCGGCGCGACGCTTGGCGCGACGTTATTCACGACGCCGTATTCGATGTGGGCGTTTGGAAACGCGAGCGCGATCGGCATCGTCGCAAACATGTTTGCCGTCCCGCTTGTTCCGTGGACGCTTATCGCCGGATCATTCGCGCTTGTCGTATCGCTCCCGCCCTTCGTCTTCTTCGCCGAACTCATGCTTCAGGCGACGCTCGGCATCGCGCGCCTGACGTCGATGGTTCCGCATGGCGCGTGGAATAACGTGGTCGTATCGCCTTGGTTCATGTTGGGATGTTATGTCGCGATCGCCATGGCATGGAAAACGCTAAATCGAAAAGACGATATCCACAGAAAATTGTCAGACAAGACCCGAATGTCCGTCCGCTCCGACGAAATGAACGCCATGTTTTTCACCTAGAGTCGGGTGGGAGTCGCTCCATGCAATTTTGCACCGTTTGATCCGACAAACAAATTATTTTGACGTATATTTTGGCTAAGGTATCGTTAAAAGTAGGTCATCAGACCTTGGACAACCAACAACCTGAGCTTGAACCGAGAGGAAGAAGGGTGGCGCCCGGACAGAAACGATCTGGGAGCGGGCCACCGCCGCGCGGTATGACGTCATGTCGCACTGCGCCTCGTCCGGCGAATGTCGGACCGATGATGCTCGGAACAAGCCACGGGACGTGGAAGATCGGTACGGTGGGGCATACGGTTTCCTCGCAAAGCGCGGGGAGTGCCAGCCGCCGCCACACCTTTCTTGGCAGGCCGCTTTGATAAGTTCCGCCAGCCTCTCGATCCCGTTTCAACGTCCAAAGATCGGGAAAGCGAGCGTATTCGACCATGCGCTCGCCCCCGATCGACCATTCACTCTTGTCTTGCGCGTGGCGTATCGCGCATCGTGGCAAAAAAAACACATTCGTATGGAAAAAGAAAAATTTCACGAAAAACTTTCCACCATGGTGGATCAGGCCGTGCATGACGTGTACCGCCTTTCCCAAGCGTTTCCCAAAGAGGAAACGCAAGGCGTCGCCCAGCAAATCCGTTCATCGGCGTTGGGTGTGGCGCTTCACTCGGCCGGCGTCCAAGCGCGAAAGCAGCTCGGTTCGGTCGAGGCGGCGTATGGATCTTTGCAGGCGACAAAATATTTAACCAAGTTCGCACAAAAGCAGGGGTGGATGTCAGACAAGGACTCCGACGGGCTGATGCAGAATCTGGAAGCCGTCGGCGGGATGCTCTGGGGCATGATCAAGCGTTTGAAGCAGGCTCATTAAACACATCACGATGCGCGATACGCCACGCGAAAGAAAGTTATCCACTACGTCATCTTCACATGATGAAACAGGACGTATACCGTATAGAACATAAATAGAACACATATTCATTCATAGGACATATGGCAAAGAAGACCAACGAATTGCAGGACGGAAAACAAATCGCCGTGCAAGGCGCGATTGATCGGATCAAAGAAAAATTCGGAGAAGGTTCAATCATGAAATTGGGAGAGGCGCGAAAGATGCAGGTGGAGGTCATTCCCACGGGCTGTCTCTCGCTCGACCTCGCGCTCGGCGTTTTCGGGGTTCCGCGCGGACGCGTCATCGAGATTTACGGTCCGGAAGCGTCGGGTAAAACGACGCTCGCGCAACACATTATCGCCGAAGCGCAAAAGCGGGGCGGGATCGCGGCCTTCGTGGACGCGGAGCACGCGCTTGATCCGGACTACGCGCGCAAGATCGGCGTGGACGTGGACAACATGCTGATCTCCCAGCCCGACACGGGCGAGCAGGCGCTCGACATTGTGGAGACGCTCGTCCGCTCGAATGCGGTGGACGTGATCGTCATCGACTCGGTGGCCGCACTTACGCCCAAAGCGGAAATCGAAGGCGACATGGGCGACCATCACATGGGATTGCAAGCGCGTCTCATGAGTCAGGCGTTGCGCAAACTGACGGGCATTATTTCCCAGTCAAGAACCACCGTCATTTTTATCAACCAGATTCGCATGAAGATCGGTATCGTGTTCGGTAACCCGGAAACAACGACCGGCGGAACTGCGCTCAAATTTTACTCGTCGGTGCGCATCGAGGTTCGCCGCAGCGCGCAAATCAAGATGGGGGAAAGGATTATCGGCAACCGTGTGAAAACGAAGATCGTGAAAAACAAGGTTGCGGCCCCGTTCCGCACCTGCGAATTCGACATCATGTACAACGAGGGAATCTCGATCCCGGGCGATCTGCTGGATGTCGGCACCGAGCTCGGCGTGATCTCCAAGTCGGGGAACTCGTATTCGTACGGAACCGAAAAACTCGGCGTCGGCCGCGAGAATGCCAAAATGGGTTTGCGAGAGCGCCCCGCACTTTTGAAGGAAATCCGTGAAAAATCGCTACAAGCTTGGCAAGAACGCGAGCAAGCGGGTTTGTCGAGCAAGCCGGCGGCACCGGAATCGGACGAAGGAGGTGACGAGATCGCGCCGGACGCATAGAATAGGCGTGTTCACATGGGCCGTCGTAGAAAAAAATCATCCCTAGGTCTGGCGATGGAGCCGGAAACAAGGAAGGGGGTTGCCGTGGTCACCCTCTTCTTTGGCGCGTTATTTCTGCTCCTGACGTTTTTCGATATGGGTGGCGGTTTCGGACGCACCGTCAATGACGGCGTGTCCTATGTACTCGGTTGGGACAAGCTCATCGTCCCGTTCCTGCTTATGGCATGGGGATATCACGTGGCCGCACCGGACCGCCTGCCGCTTCGCTTTTCGAACGCTCTGGGATTCCTCCTGTTCTTTCTTTCCCTGAATCCGCTCGTGCATGCGGTGACATTTCCGGAGCTGCAACCCGTGGCCGATGCGGCGCTTATGGTTTCCGGCGGTAAGTTGGGCGAAGCGGTTGCCATTCCGATCGTGAACATGCTCGGTTTTCCGGGAAGCGTTATCTTGTTCGTGGCCGTGCTGGTCATCTCGCTCCTGCTCATGTTCAACGCCACGCTTCGCCAGGTATTGTTCTTTTTCGATCTGGTTTTGAAAGGACTGTCGATGTTTTTAAAGGGATTGTGGTCGCCCGCGCGATCTTGGATGGAGGCTCGCGCGGAAGAGCGCGCACAGACATCGCTCAAACCGTTGGAAGAGGAGATTGGGGATGACGAAAGAGAAACCAAAGAAGAGGAAGAGACCGAAGAAGAGTCGGAAGAAGACGAGGACGGCGACCCGCCGGCTCGCTTTGCAAGACCAAAACCCAAAAAACGATATCCGCGCGTCGAGATTCCGCTCGACCTGCTTGACCGTCGGGATGAAAAGCCGACGGCCGGCGACTTGGTGCACAATCGCGAGGTCATCCGAAAGACGCTTGAGCATTTCGGCATCAACGTCGAGATGACGGAAGTATCGGTCGGCCCGACGGTTACGCAATTCGCGTTTAAGCCCGCGGACGGCATCAAGCTATCGCGCATCATCGGCCTGAACAACGATCTCGCGCTTGCGCTTGCCGCCCATCCGATCCGCATCGAGGCGCCGATTCCCGGAAAGTCCCTCGTCGGCGTCGAAGTCCCAAACAAATCCGTGGCCACGGTCGGATTGCGTGAGTTGCTTGAGTCAAAAGAATTCCGCGAGCGTCGTGGGAGCCTAAACTTTGTGCTGGGCAAAGACGTTTCCGGCAAGTCCTGGACCGCCGATCTCACCAAGATGCCTCACTTGCTCGTCGCCGGAGCCACGGGGTCGGGAAAATCGGTCGGCTTGAACGCGCTCATCATGTCGTATCTGTTCTCGCTCGGTCCGGACGACGTAAAATTCATCTTGATCGATCCGAAGCGTGTGGAACTTCAGGTGTACAACGGCATTCCTCATTTGATCACGCCGGTCATCACCAAGGTTCCGGAAACCGTGAACGCGCTGAAGTGGGCGTTACGTGAAATGGATCGTCGTCTCGACTTGCTCGGCAGCGTAAACGCCAAGGACGTTTTGAGTTACAACATGCGCGTCCAGGACCGCCTTCCGTATATCGTGATCGTGATCGATGAAATGGCGGACCTGATGGCGTCTTCGGCCGCGGAGATCGAGGGACCGATCGTCCGGCTTGCGCAAATGTCGCGCGCGACCGGCATTCACCTCGTCCTCGCCACCCAGCGTCCGTCCGTGGACGTGATTACCGGTCTCATCAAGGCAAACGTTCCGGGGCGCATTGCGTTTGCGGTCGCGTCGGCCACCGACTCGCGCACGATTCTCGACCAGCAAGGCGCGGAGAAGCTGCTCGGCCGCGGCGACATGCTCATTACGTCCAATGAGATTCCCGTGCCCAAGCGCTTGCAAGGCGCCTTTGTGTCGGAAGCCGAAATCAGCCGCGTCGTCGATTTCGTAAAATCCAAGTACGAACCACCCGACTATGACTCGTCCGTCGTGGAGCGCTCGTCAAACGGGCCGACGATTTTCAGCAACGGCGGTTCAAGTGAAGATGAAGACGTGCTTATTCCGGATGCAAAAGAAGAGATTATTCGTGCGGGCAAGGCGTCCGCGTCCCTGCTTCAGCGCCGGCTGAAAGTCGGATACGCCCGCGCCGCGCGACTTCTCGATTTGCTGGAAGAAGAAGGATTCATCGGTCCGTCCGACGGCGCGAAACCGCGTGAGATCTTGAGGGCGGATTTCACCAAGGCCGATCCGCTCGCGGCAAATCGCCGAGCCATCCCCGCTCCGGAACCCGAGGCATACGAGGAAGAGGAAGAGACGGGCGAGGAGGGCGCGAAAGACGAAGAAGAGATCGAAGAAGAGATCGAAGAAGAGACCGGGGAGAAAGAAGGGGAAGACAAGATATGACTTTCGTGACCAAGCGTTTGAATTCATCGGGCCGGCTTGGCCCTGATTTAATCGAGCTTCGCGAAGGCATGAAGCTGACATTGGAAGAGGCGGCGCAAAAAACCAAGCTCGCGCCGTCGATCGTAAGGGCGTTTGAAGAGGAGGACTGGGCGGATCTGCCCGATCCCATCTATGCCGAGCGGTTACTCAAGTCGTATGTGTCGTATTTCGGCGCGAACGAGTCGTATTATCTTCACAAATTCCGCGAGGGGCTGGAGACGCGTGAAATCATTCGCGACCGCTCCACGCTTTTGCCGCGCGCGATGCGGGTCGGGGCGTTCGAGCTCGCGGTGACGCCGCGCATCCTCGCGGCGGCGGGATTCTTTTGTTTCACGCTCTTGCTCGGCGGGTACGTCTTTTCGCAAGCGCGGGCCATGTCGACCGCGCCGCCGCTCGTCATCGAGTCTCCGGCCGACGGCGAACGCGTCGAGGATCCGCTCGTCACCGTGCGCGGCACGACGTCGCCCGGCGCGTCCGTCACGATCAACGGCGCCGTCGCGGTGGTCGGCGGCGACGGCGCGTTTGAATACGAGCTGAACGTCCCGCGCGGAACAACCGTCATTCGCGTGGTTTCAAAACGGCGTCACGGAAACGAAAGCGCGGACGCGAGACGCGTCATTTACGATCGCCCGATTCCCGTTCTTCCCGAGTCGGAATAAAAAAGATCCCGACCACGCGAGCGCGTGTCGGGACAGAGAGCGGCTACGGCTGCCGAAGGTACGTGACGAGCTTGGCGACGAGCTCGATCAGCGCATCCGTGACAAACACCGCGATCATCGCGGCCATGAAGGCCGTCATCATGTCGATCATCACCCACGTCAGGATGAACGCGCCGAAGCCGACCAGGAGTCGGAGTTTTTCGCGAGCGCCCCATTCAGACGACTCTTCTTCGTTCACTTCATTCCTCCCGTAGTCCGTTATATGACGGGCTGATAGGTTAGCGTATATTGCCGGTTTTGTCCAGTTTGCTGGAGTTTTGGATTGAAAGAAGGGTCCCGCTCGTACCGCGCATAAGCGCAAGTGCGAGCGAGACCCTCATGTGTATCCCGCAGAGCCGAAGCTCGACGCGGGATCCGGGATCAGTCGTCCGACTCGTCGACGTCCTCTTAGTCCGCCGCCTCCTCGAGGCGAAGATAGTACGTCGACGCCCAGTCGAGCCCGTCTTCGATCACAGCCGGAACGACCGTGAGCAGGTTCTCGAGGAAGCGAGCCGTGAGCCTGACCGCGACGCCACGGTGAGGAGGCACTTTGATGAAGTGGTCCTTGTCCGGCTCATCCTTGTAGCCGTGTGGGAGTCGCGCGACCCACATCTCGGTACCGCCGTCTCCGGTGAACGCCTGGTAGAGGCTCGCGGTTCTGCCGGTCAAACGCGCGTCATCCACGCGCTTGCCCGTCTTCGCCGCCGCCTCGAGCAGACTCCAGCGGAGATCGATCGTCTTGACGGGAGATTTGGAGTCGGCGTAGGCCTTCTCGATCTCGTTGCGGCGTTTTTTGGCCGCTCCGGGAGAGGCGAGGTCTTCGATCCGATACGTGGGTTCTAGGACGTACCGTTCGGGCCAAGCAGCTCCACCGTCGCGACGCACGAACCGTACACGCCCCCATTTTCGGAAGACGAATTCGCCGTCGTTGATGTAGGACGCGAGGGCGTCATCCACTCCGACAATTTCGACAAGCTCGACGGCGCCCTCATTCCACTCGAACGCGTTCAGTTCGATCCGGACGATGAGATCTTGCGAACGCTGGCTGACCGCGGGAACGAGCCATACCTGATGCAGGTACATGGCCGCCGTGGCCGACGTACAGCTCGGCATCTCGAAGCGCATGTGCTCCCGTCGCCGCGCAAGTTTGGAGCCTCGATGGTCTCCGGCGATCTTGTTCAATGTCTCGTCGTTCGCCATGGCGAAACTCTCCTTGCCCGTTCGGGCGTGAATCGAGTCCGGGACATCCGGACGGACCTGGAGGTCAACATCATCCGCAAAAGAGCGGATCACGTTGGGCGCGGCGCGGCGTCGGGAGCGTCCAGCCGGAGCCGGAGACTCCGTTCGCGTTGCCGTGTGCCTCTCCTCCAAGTCCATCCGGATGTCTGATGAAACGTGCGAGAGCCGGCCAAGCGTCTTCCGAAATGGAATGCGCTTGACCGGCAGCAGGTGTCTGTATCCCGAAAGGATTTTCAGTTTGGAAAAAGTGAACGTAAAATAATATGTTTGTTCTTTTTTCCGCGCCGATAGCACTTGCTCGGTGTCAGACTCGGAGCCCGAATGAATCGGGCTCCCAGGAGACACCGCGTGGTCGATCGCTTTCGCAATCGCCACGCGGGCAGTGTGTGAAGGAGCGGCTAGCCGGCCGAACCTTCGTATCGGACGGTGAGCCATCCCGCGGGGACGGTCTCGCCGGGCCGATACATCGCTCGGCGCGTGTAGTCGTACGGGAAGCTGTTGTTGTCCAGCCTCACGCACTCCGCGGCGACGGCTTGGTCGCCGGTTGAGAGAAGATCGGCGTGCACGAAATGCAACCCGTCCTGAATGCCGCCGAGGATGTTGTGACCCTCGGAGGCTTCGTGGAGATCCACGCACAGCCACCATCCGGATCGACCTCCGATCGGTAGGTGGTACTGCGGCGCTCGCACGCGAACGTCGGTCCACTCCATGCGGGTGGATGAGCGCCAGTTGAGACGCAACTGCGAGAGCAGTCCTGCGTCCTGAAGCGTGACGCGCTCCTCGTCCGGAAGCATCCGTGCCGCGAACACTCGTCCCGAGATTTCGGGGAGCTGGTGATAGCTCGCGAGGAGCTGACCCCAGCCGTGGTAACCGGGATTCACGTCGAAGGTCACCGTGACCTCGACGATATGCGTCGGGCCGGCGTACGGCTCCTGCGCATCCGTTACGACGTCGTAGCTCTCGCCTACGACGTCGGACGTCGTAGCAGCCACCTCATTGAAGAGGCCGCCCGCCATCCAGAAGAAGGTGGGCACGAGCCAGATCGCGAGGCAGACAAAGAGAACGGCCCACCAAAGTCTGTAGTTCACGGGAACCTTTCTGATAGGCATACGCCCGTCGTAATTTGTTTGTTGTTGATGAAGTCGAATGTGCGATCGAAGTGGCCGACGTAGTCAGCCGATTTGATCGCACAGGATGAAGAGAGGCTCTCGTCATCCTGGCAGGGGTTTAGGCCGCGCCGCGATTGCGGAGCCGGAGCTCCGCGCGCAAGGCGCCGAGCTCGC
>ERZ1292625.1166-Hain-H41-01um-R1-1166-length-33472-cov-54_pt1 | contig 33472 bp, 41 predicted proteins | sample MGYA00564400_ERZ1292625 | MGnify/ENA primary metagenome ERZ1292625 (study PRJEB36523, sample SAMEA6512639) | groundwater metagenome | collected 2019-01-08 | study: AquaDiva: Metagenomics assemblies of 32 groundwater samples
CAACGAGTTATTATTATCAACTAACATCTGTCCTACTTGAGGGGTAGCGGGAGGTGAGCTTGTCTGGAGATAGTATAGCAAATCAAAAACTTTTGTCAAGTGTTTTTGTCGTTTTTCATTGAATTTAAAGTAAATACCTTTATACAGAGCCATATTTTAGTAAAATAAGTGTTTTTAAACAAAAACATATCATTTTTACATAAAAACAGATAAAATTATTGTCAAAGAATTGTGTAATCTGTCATACTAAATTATCAGTCAATAAAAATCAGTACCTAAAATATGGCTTTATTAAAGAGCTATTTTTAATTAAGAAAAAGAAAATAAGTATAAGTGTCATAAATACTTGACAGAATAAGTTGTTTGATATATACTCTTGTCAGAACATTGAAATTAGTTTCTGCTCTCACTCTTGAGCCCTGCCCAGTCATATATCGCGGGGCTCACAAGCGGGGGCAGAAGCATCGCGTGTGGCCGGTCGAAGGGCACCACCGCCGTGGATTTTCGCGGATTCTCCAGTTTGGAGGGTTCGCACCACGCGAGGTCGGCGGACCAGCTTCACCCCCGTTCTTTCAAAACTAGCCGTGTATGCGTGCAGGCATACATTACGGTATGGCGCTCCATCGCTAGCCATTTGTTTAGCAGTTCTGTCTAACTCACCCAGGGGAACGCCTGAGGTAGAGGAAAACAGATAAACAGATGTTTACTCTCCCTATAAGACTGCGAAATTGCAGTCGGGGAAGGAGGGAATGGCCAGAAAAAGCGACAATGGGTTGGCACCCAGGGAATCTTGGTTGCCAAACTAAGATTCCCACTGCACACAGCCCGAATTCGTTCGGGCTTCCATTTGAGAAATGAAAAACTCAACTTTCATTTCCCAAACGGGAGAAATCCAAAAGTTCTTTCAGAGGAGAAAAAAAGAAAATGGAAAAGCTATTCTGGCTCGCCATTATCGCGCTCGAAGCCGTCGGCGCAGGTTTGTTTTTCCGGGTCGCTCTGGAAAACAAGCTGGTGCCACGAGTGATCACATGCGCGTGGATCTTGGGTGGTTGCTGTCTCGGGTGTGCCCTACTGGTCACATTCCAGAAGTTTTACCCCAAGAATAACCAGGGTTAAGACCCCTTGCCACCGGCGAAAAAATCTAAGAAAGGAGGTGCCTTATGGGCCAATTTGGTTCCAAGGGCGGACTGAGACGGATCGTCCCAGTCAAGAAGCGGCCCAAAAAGCCGGTTCAACAGGGGAACAAGTAGTTCCCCTCCCATCAAAGAATTTAATTATTGAATTTTTTGACGGGAGCAATCCCAAAGTTCTTTTATAAAGGAGAGATATGAGCCAAATCCGTTACGGAGACCAGAAACAAATCTTGGTTGGCGTGCATCTTTGCGGCAACTACAGATGTCCCGAAGGCAAACCCGCATATCCGAAACTGCAGGTCCATTGGTGGACGGAGAAAGGGCAGTTCGAAAAACTGCCGAAAGAGTTTCGCGAAGGAAACTCCGTGTTTGGGATTTGGAATGAACAGTGCAGTCTTTGGGACACTCCCAAAGAGGAAACCCTCCCGGAACAGATTTTTGTTCTGGTTCTCGGTTCCCAGTACTACGACGGCCACTACGCTCCAACTTCTTGGTTTGCTACAGAAGCCTGCGCCACTCGCGAACAGGCCGAAACAAAAGCCAAGGAGAACGGAAGGGAGCATACATGGTACTTCGTGGTTCCTGCCAACCGATTCGTTCCGGCAACCTAAACCTATCCGCTTAGTTCCGGTTACGGGGTGGAATCCCGGATGCTTGTCTAAAGACAACGCGCGAAAAGATTCCCTCGCCCAAGATTCGTCTTGGGCTTCTACCAAAGCAAGTTTGAAAAATTTTCTTTGGCAGGAGCAATCCTGAAGTTCTTTGAATAAAATAAACTCAGTTGGCAACTGAGAATAAAAAGGAGGTGAAAATACTTGGAAAAAAACTGGGTTGTTGAGCATCACTCATGGGGCCGATACCCGGAGGACGGTAGCTCCTACAGTTGCACCGGTCCCTACACAGAGGAGGAAGCGAAGGGACTCGCTGATGCCATTAACAAAGTAGAAGAATTGGAGAATCTTCTGGCTGGCACCAACGGTTGGGAAACAGGTTGGTATTACAGAGCGGGTGCTGTGAAATTGGAACGTGGCAAACCTGCAAAGTATTACCAAGATAAAATCAGGTCCATGGAGAGCAAGCTACAACAGAACAAACGCCGTGGAAGTTCCGATGGTTCCAGTTTTGAAATACCTTCCAATCCAAAGGCGGGCACTTTCGATCTTGGGGACAAACTCCATTCGGCACTCACATCGGCGCGTATTCGATTGCCGCGCTAAAATTTTTTCAATCCTCGCGCGAAATCAGATAGAGCTAGCCACTCTGTCGCCAATAAGGCGAGGTAAAAGTAAGTTGTAAATAGACGAAGCTTGCGATTCGTCTATGGTGTGAGTAGTGAGTTGGGGGAACTCTAAAACCCTCTCTGTCTTCCGGTGAATCTGGAACTGATGAGCTCAAAAGAGCGAAACAGAAATGTTCTTTGAATAATAAACCTTGTGTCCCCTAAAGAATTTTTACTAAGAATTTTTTGGGGGGTGCAAGGTGTGCGCAGACGCCAGCAGGTTGAAACATCCTAGGGACCGCCCCACAGGTGATTATCCTCCGGTCTGGCCAGATTGGGGTAAATAATTATCGGTCTCAAGTTGTAGCCAGAGAATTTTTTGGCGGGCAACATTGAGGGCTATCTCTTTGGAATAGAGGTAGAACAGCGGAAGACCTGTAAAGAGTGTGAGTGATCCAACATTCACATTCACTGCGCAAAAGCCTGAGATTCGTCTCGGGCTTCCATTTGAGAGATCAAAATTTGATTTTTCAAACGGGAGTAATCCCAAATGTTCTTTCCAATAAACCCTGACTGGAAACGGCAGGTGTGGAATATGGAGATTGAAATGAAGAAAGATAAGATGGTGGTTTTGGAGTTTCTCGCTTCTCACGAGGATGACTCGAATGTCAGTTTTGAATTCGGGCCGTGCACGGAGGAAGAGGGAGAAGCTTTGTGCAGATTGTTGAGCACAAAGTATTCGAAGAATATCAAAGGGCTCATTAAAAAGCTCTCGGGTATTATGAACTTCGACACCCTCTCACATGTCAAATGGGCAACCAACGGCTTTTACGCCCAGGTCGTCCCAGCCTTCAGTTATGACTTGGATATTCTCCAAGTCACTCAACTGCTAGGTTCCTAAAACAATCAAATCCTGCTACGCAGGTGTCCGATTTCGATCGGGCTTCTACCAAAGTTTTTTAAGAAAGAAAATTTTGGTGGGAGCAATCCCAAGTTCTTTTAAATATTGTGGACGTCACATTAAAACGCAAAAGGAGAGAGCATGCCAAACGGAACATTACCGTTAGATGACAAATACAGTCGCGAATCGCACGATTCCGACGACCCCATCTTCGACTACGAAGACGAAGATTTGGAAGGTAGCCGGTTTGACCCGGACTGCGAAGACGACCCGATGTAATCCGGCAATCTCTCTTTACTCACGAGTCTTCGGACGCAGTGATGAGTAAGAGAGTGAGGAGAAGACCCATGACCTACGTAGCCAGAGTTCTCGTCAGTGACGGTTGGCAAGGCGGCGATTTTGTTGAAGGCCGCGGACCCAGCCAGGAACTAGCCGAGCTCGACTGCCTCCAGGATCTGAAGAAGAAACTGGAGATACTGGTCGAACTCGCCGACGGCGTCCTTCTCCCCATCCGTATGGTAGAGAAGATGCCGAAGGAATTGCCTGAGGGATTAGAGCTTGTTATTTTCGCTCGCTCATCCCACAGCGATGGCAGTTCCTACGACTGGCGCTTCTTCGCTCTCCGGCCCGGCTTTTACTCAATTGACGGGCAGGGGTTTGAAGTTGTCGTTGGTCGGCCGGCGAGGTTCGACACCCTGGACAGCAACTCTGACGTCATGTACTCGCTTCCGGAAGGAAGCAAAGAGTATGTCGACGGCGCATGGTTGCCCTCCATCGGTGTTGAGTATCACTACTAAGGTGATACGCGGGGATGGTAATCCTCGAAAGGTGTTCGCCTACATAGACGGCAACACCTAAAATTACCAAGTCTGGGAGCCATGAAGACTTTAAATTCGTGGTGACACTGGGTGATGCTCACCAGTTGCTAAAAACGATCGCTCAATCAGTCTTTGATTGAGCTCCCTTCAAAATATTTTCAGTGAGAATGTTTTGGAGGGAGCAATCCCAAATGTTCTTTAATAAAATCTAAGGCGGAAAAGAGGTGAGAAAATGGAAAACAAAAAAGCAACCAAACCGCAATACCATCAGCCGTCACACCAAAAATGGCAGGCTGAAGTTCAGCAGATTAAAGAGCAAATAAAAAAGCTCCGATCTGATCTGGACAACATTAAGACATTTCCCAGGTATTGCCGGAGAGAAGAAATCAAGCCGTTCACCGGCGAAGATTGGTCCTCCAACAAATAGGAATGTCTCCTCTAAACCCTGCCACACAGGTAGTCCGAACAAATGTTCGGGCTTCTACCAGAGAAAATTTGAAAAAGTTTTCTGCGGTGGGAGTAAAATCCAAAAGTTCTTTGAGGAAATCATATGAAAAAGACACAAGAGATGTTCGCCAACTTCCTGGCTAAAGGTGACATGAGTCGCCTTAGTCCCAGAGAAGAAAAGATTGTTCGCTTGACTGTCGACGGCAAGTCCACCGAGGAGATTGGGGTACACTTCGACGTCACTCGCGAGAGGATTCGGCAGATCGCCGACAAGGCCAAGAGAAAGATCGCAAGAATCACTCGCGACCAAGAGGTCCAGCGGCTTCGGGAGGAGAGAATGAAAGAGGTAAAAACCCAAGACCCTAAAGGTCTCACAATCGAAGACCTCGAACTCTCCACGAAGGCCTACAACGGCCTCTGCAACGCCGGCATCACTCACGTCAGCCAGCTCTCCGGGGTTACCGAAGCGGAACTGCTTCGCACCAAGAATTTCGGCCGAAAGTCGCTGAACGAGCTGAAAGAGGTTCTGGCGCAGGTGGGCATTCGGCTTAAGAGCAGTTCTGCTCCCCTCGGCGAACTGAACAGGACTCAGCAGAGCGATCTCGACACGGTCGTCGCTGGCATCAAGAAGTTGCCGGAGGAAGAGGCTCGCGAAGTTTCGCTCTGCTTCCTCAATCTCTTATTGCCGTTCGCGGTGAACAACGAAGGGGCCACAAACCTCTTGCGTCACTTCCGCGATCGCCTGCTCGGCTCTTAGCGAGACGGTCCGGGAGACATGGGGACCTTAAATCCGTGTTGATACTGGAGATGCTCACCAGTTACTAAAAACGAATCACTTGACTGCTCGGAAACGGGCGGTCTTTTTTTATTTATTTCTAAAAGTATAACCCTCTAGTTCATTTACCAATTTTAGAACAGCGTCTTTTGGTTCCGATTCATCGCAACTTTCTAAAAATGCTCGAATAAATGTCGTGTATTCGTTGTTAGTGAATTTTGGAAGATTATTTTCGCCTGTGAACGCGCCAATAAATTTTTGCAGATGCGATTTAAAATCAGCTAATTTTATAATCTTCCCTTCAGATGAAATATGTTTCAATTTTTCATAATATTCCACTTTCTGGACCCCGCTATAGTTTTTTGGATGAGAAACTTCTTCTACTATATCAGCAACATCTTTAGAAAAAGTTTTTTCCAGTTCTTCATATGTGGTATCTGTATCCTCAAGGGTGTCATGAAGTATAGCCGCAATCAAAACTTTCACATCGTTAATGCGAAAATCATTTTGAAGAATTGCCAATACATCCGGCCAATGATTGCCTGTCCCCGCTTCCTTGAATTTTTTAGACGCAAACTCTTTGGCAAATTCAATTTGCTTGGCTGATTCAATTTCGTTTGTTTGTTCCATAATTATTTTTCTCCTTAAGTGACAATTCCAAAATCCTGTCTCCAATTTCACCCCAACCAACGGTTTCTCTGAAATCTTTCGGGTCAATCAGTTTAATTTCTGTGATATCGCCATCAGGATCGTCTTTAAAATCTCCATGTGGTTCAACGACACAAAACATTCTGACTTGCCTCGATCTATTTTTTCCGTCTTCGTCAGTCACATCTTGATACCCGAGGCATTTTTGGTAAAGGACTTTCATGTTTGATTCTTCCTTGACTTCACGAATAGAAGCGTCCTCGTATGTTTCTCCAATTTCTATATATCCTCCCGGCGGAGTCCACATTCCTTTTTTGTTTAGAACGACAACCATTTTGTCGTTATAGAAGCAGAATGAGTGCACACCATCCAATTTTTCTCCGGTAGGAAAATCTTTCGAAGGATCATCCTCAACCCAATGGGATTTAGCTATTTTTCCTAGATATTCAAATTGTGATTTTATTTCCATATTTTTATATTATTTTTTCCACCACCTCAGCCCAACTTTCCACACGAGTGACTTTAGGTAAAAATTGTTTGAATTCATCAACCTCTGTTTGTTTTGGCTGAAATAAATACAAATGCGGGACATTTTCAATCATATAACTTAAAACCTCAAGCCGATCGTCAACAAAATAAGCAATGTTGTTGTCGCGGCAAATTTTGTCTTTTTCATACCGTTCTCGGCAAAAAAGCACATTTTCCGGCTTCACTCCGGTTTTTTTATAAAAATCATTATCTTTTAACCACTCCAGGATCTTTGTTTGCGCCCATCCGGTGCATTTTGATATTAAAAAAATATTGCCGTGAAATCTTTCATCATTTAATTTTTTGATGGAATCAAACATTCCTTCGAACGCAGGAATGGTTGAGTAGCGTTCTTCATATAAAACGCTATCGTTTTTGTCCACGAGACGATGATTAATGATTACATTCCCAATATCAATGCCCAATGCTTGTTTGTTTGTTTCCATAAATTATTTTTTTAAATAAACTTTTTTATGCCCTGCCCGATATGCTCAATTTTGTCGCCTATAACTTTAACCGCTTGACCATCTTGCAGTAAATATACTTTCCACGGAAAATCTGTCACCGATTGCATATATTTCTTCCGTTTAATGAGATTTTCTATAGTCTTTTCTTTATCACTTTCCTTTTGATGAGCCACTACAACAAAATCGACAATTCCAAATCCAATATGGTCCGTTCCTGCACACTTCTCCGGTTTCCACCAAGTAAGGCCAATATCTGGTATAACTAATCCAGTTCCGGCACTTGTTCCAACATAAATAACACCCTTATCAAGAAGGTCTTTCAAATATTTATCAAGTTTAGCGATTTTTGCCCAATCGAGTAAGTAATTTATATCACCACCAAGGACATCGATAATGTCCACGCTTTCTAATTTCTTTTTTAATATTTCTGGATCTTCCTTTAAATCCGCAATTATCACGTCGTAACCTTTATTTTTAAAATATAAATAATCTTCACCGGATTCTACCTTATTCTCGCCCGTTATTTTGGCAACATATTTCGTACTGCCAACTGATTCAGGAACCCACTCGATAGGATCACTTGCTGTGGGTATTATCGCCACCTTTAGATTTGTCTTGCCCTCGGTCATCTCTAAAAAATCTTTTTCAAGAGGAGAATTTATAAAACCATTTGATGTAAGAAGAAGCCTCATTATGTTTTTCATTTTATCACATTGGCATTTATTGTTATAATAAAGGAATGGATTCAGAAAAAATTTGCATAAAAATAGAAGAAAGCTTGGATAAATGGCTTGAGGGGAAAGACAAAATTGTTGTCGCTATTGACGGTTATACAGGCATAGGCAAAACTACCATTTTAAATAAACTTGCTGAAATAAACCCGGAGATTGTTCCTGTAAACAGAGATGATTTTCTTTTGCCTAGGGAAGTTGTGCGGGAAAAACTAGCAAAAGCGGAAGACCGATCTAAAGTTTTTGAACTTGAGGTTAACGATAATAAAAAATTAGAAGATTTTATTAACGCTTTCAAAAGGGGCGAAGTTTCAGAATATGAAATAAATACTTTTGATCCTGTTTCTGGAGAAGTAAATATACCCAAAAGTTACGATTTTTCAAAGAAAATTATGATTGTTGAAGGAGTTTTTATGTTCCATCCAAAACTACCATTAAATAAAATTTGGGATAAAAGAATTTATTTGGAAGGCGATATTAAAAAAATTGATGAGAGAAGAATAAAGAGAGAAAAAGAAAAATGGGGCAAAGATTATTTCCCCGAAACACATCCTGATTCACATTTCAAACAAGTAACTACAGGCTTAAAAAGATATATAGAATTATACAAACCGAATGAAATTGCGGATTTGGTGGTGGAAATAGATTGATAAAATGTGCTATAATATGCTTATGATTACTAACCTTATGGGTACTTAACCCGAGACGCCCGCCTTCGCCTCGCTGAAGCTCGGCTACGGCGTGACGAAGTCCGCCAAAGACGAGCGAAAGCGGGCTTCGGTTAAAAAATTGTATGAATAAATTTTTCTATGTTTATACTTTGTCTTGTAAAGATGGGTTTTATGTTGGGTGTACCAACGATTTGAAAGATAGAATAAAAAGACACAAAGCTGGACAGGTTAATGCAACAAAAGAAAGATTGCCCATCAAGTTAGATTTTTATGTCGCATTAGATAACCAATACAAAGCTTTCAACTTTGAAAAATATTTAAAATCCGGTTCCGGCAGAGCTTTTATAAAGAAACACTTGGTATGAAAAATATAAAAAAAGTAGTTATAGCTGGAAGTGTAAAACTTCAAAATGAAATAAATAAATGGATTGTTTACTGGAATAGTAAAGAGGGTTATTCGGTTTTAGATTATCCCAAAGTTATACCTCAAGATAATTTTGAGAAACTCTATTCCGATATTCATAAAAACTTTTTCAAAAATATAGTTGAAGCAGATGTGCTGTTTGTTGCCAATGATAAAAAGAATGGGATTGAAGGATACATAGGTGCTGAAACTTTCGCTGAACTGGGATTTGGTTTGGCTCAAAAATTAGTTAACGGAAAAAATATAAAACTAATACTTGCTAATATGCCAGCAAAAGAGGTGGCCTGTTATGATGAAATAGTTTTGTGGAAAAAGCTTGGATGGATAGATGAAATTATTGGATAATAAAGTAAACATAATGAACAATAAAATTTTTATTCTAATATTTATCATCGTGGTCTTTATTCTTGGAGGACTGCTTTATATTTATAATCCCGACCCTGTGGAATACAAAAGGTCTGAAAATAATTTTGCCACAACCACGCCATGACCAGCTTGGATACACCACTTGAAATCATTTTCTAAAATTGACCCTGTGTATAACTCCTTGACTTCTTGCACCACGAGCGTATACTTGCTCTAAGTTACCTCGCCAAGCCTTGAGCTTGGTTTTTTCGTTCATTTTTTTATTTGGTTTTGTATTTGAGGTTTTTTTCTTTCAATTTCTGATCTGATTGAATCCAGGGAAATAAACCATGAACCAATTCTTATCTCCCATGCACAATTATTTTCATAAGCCACAAATTTTATATGTTTTTGATTTTTTAGTATTTTCTCTTTGGTTCTGATAAAATCGCTGTCCCCACTTGCAATATAAACAATATCTAAACCATCAATATCTTCCATAATTTCATCATGCATTTCTACATCAAAATTACATTTATTTCTGAAACCATTTATTGAATTTGAATCTTTTAATTTCTTCAAATCTTTGGCTGTCACCTTAAAACCAATTTTTTCAAAATATTTTTCCAATGCTTCACTGATTGATTTGGCTGGTTCATATTTTGGTCGCCCCATATATACTCTCGCAGAAACTATTGTGTTCAACTCTGCTACCCATTTATACAATTTTCTATAATCAGTCATCCACCCACTGGCTTTATCTCTTTTGTAAAGATTTGAATCGTCTATATACAATCCAGCTCTTGGTTTTTTAGGAAGTTCCATATATTTATTATTTCACTATTTTATAATTTATACAATAAATTTGTTGCTTAATAATTTTTTAAAAAATTGACACAAATACAGATAGATTGGCGGATTTTAGTGATTTTTGATATAGTAAAAATATTAATTTATTAAAAGCTCTTTAATTCAAAAATATGAATAAATTAGAAAACATCTTTATAACTTTTAAAAATCAATCGTTTGATGAAATAATCAAATTTAATCTTGATGGTTCTATTTCAAATAAGGAGAAATTAATCTTTAGAGCTGTTTTTGAAAATTCCGTAAATCTGATCACTTCGTTTATTAAAGAAATGAAAGCTAATAAATTAATGGAGGAAAAAGATTTTAATTGGATGATGTTACTTTATGTTTTTGTTTGTGTTCAAGAACTTCACGATATACTAGATCGGATTGAAAAAACAGACGACACACATATAAAAAATACACTGGATGTGAATAAACAAGATTTGATAGATCATCTTAAAAAGATATTAGGAGGTAAAGATATAGATAGTGTTGTAGATAAGACATTTAATCACATTGAGTCTTCTGATAAGGAATCGGGCAATTACAATGAGTTTGTTGTTGGAAGAACTTATGTAATTTTCAGCATGTTAAAAGAAAATAAAGTGAATATTGAAAATATATCAAGTGAAACATTGTTACAAATTTCAGAAGAAAACTATAAAAATAGTATAGTAAATTTTGCAAAAATTTGTATCCAATAATGAACAACAAAATTACAATTGAAACACCCCTTGAATCAGTTTTTAAACTTTCGCCTTTTCAAAAAAAAGCGCTGGCCAAAATGCAGCTTAAAAAGGTTGAGGACCTTTTGAGGCATTTTCCCGCCAGATACGGAGAGGCCGGCGCCATCAAAGCTGTTGAATTTTTAATAACAGGAGAAAATGCTGTCGTTTTTGGCAAGATATCCAAATTAAAAACAGCCAAAACTTTCAGATCAAAAGTGCCCATTTCAACAGCAGTGCTTGAAGATTCAACGGGCAAAATAAAAATTATTTGGTTTTCCCAGCCGTATATTGCAAAAATGTTTTTTGAAGGAATGTTAGTGAGAATTGAAGGAAAAGTTTCAGAGAGGAAAAATAATCTTTACTTTTCAAATCCAAAAATAGAAAAAGTATCTCAGATACCAGAAGGCACCAGTGGTTCATTATTTTCAGGAGAAGACAACCATAATCTTTCGCCGGTTTATGCAGAAAGCCGAGGCATTTCTTCAAATTGGATTTATCATGCTATCCAAAAAATATTTAAGAGTGGAATATTAGAAAGTTTAGAAGAATCCATACCAGATGAAATTTTAAAAAAATATAATTTACCATCACTCAAAACCGCCCTGATTTGGATACATGCTCCCCGCAAAAAAGAAGATGCTGAAGTGGCTAGGAAAAGATTTGCTTTTGAAGAAATATTTTTTATTCAACTGGACAGGCAAAAAGAAAAATATATAGCCCAAAAAGAAAAGTCTTTTATTATAAAAAAGTCAGAAAAAGAAATGATAGACTTTGTTAAAACCTTTAATTTTCCTTTCACTGGCGCTCAAAAAACTTCTGTGGAAACAATATTAAATGATTTCAAAACAGGTCATCCCATGTCGCGACTTTTGGAAGGAGATGTTGGTTCGGGCAAAACGGCCGTGGCGGCAACAGCTAGTTATGCCGTTGTTTCAACTCCCCCACCAGACAGAAAATTTGGCAATTTACAAGTGGCCTATATGGCACCAACAGAAATTTTAGCCGAACAGCATTTCGAATCTTTTATAGAATATTTTTCTAAATACAAAATACCGGTTGGACTTATAACCGGCAGTGGTGCTAAAAAATTTCCATCTAAGACAAGCCAAAGTCGGACTTTAAACTGCCCCGGTCCCAAAAGTCCGACTTTGGCTTGGACTAAAATATCTAAACCCCAACTTTTGAAATGGGTGCAAAACGGCGAAATCCCCATACTCATAGGCACTCATGCCCTCATTCAGAAAACAGTCAAATTTAAAAATCTGGCTTTTATAATTATAGATGAGCAACATAGGTTTGGTGTTAAACAAAGAATGCAACTCAGGCGCAAACACGATATAGCCCCCCATCTTTTATCAATGACGGCCACTCCTATTCCCCGCACTTTGGCTTTAACTATATTTGGAGATTTAGATTTATCTTTGCTGGATGAATTGCCCCCAGGCCGTCAGGTGCCAGAAACAAAAATAGTTTTGCCTCACGAGAGAGAAGAAATTTATGAGAGAGTCAGAACTGAATTAAAAACTAGCAGACAAGTTTTTGTTATTTGTCCAAGAATAAATGACCCAGATCCAGATAAAGAAAATACTATCAATGCTAAGTCTGTAAAATCAGAGGCCGAAAGATTACAAAAGAAAATTTTTCCTGAATTCAGGGTATCTAGTATAACCGGAAAAATGATGCCAAAAGAAAAAGAAGAAACTATGAGAGATTTTAAAGAAGGAAGGATTAATATTTTAGTCGCCACTTCTGTGATAGAAGTGGGAGTTAATATACCCAATGCTACCGTTATGATTATTGAGAATGCCGAGAGATTTGGTTTAGCTCAACTACATCAACTTCGAGGCAGAATCTTGAGAAGTTCTCACAAACCATATTGTTTTGTTTTTGCTGACATTGGAAGCCACCCAGCCTCCGCCAAAGGCTACGGCGGGCAAGGAAAAACAATTTCTCGTCTAAAATCTTTTGTTAATTCTCATAATGGCTTTGAATTAGCTGAAGCTGATTTGCAACAAAGAGGCACGGGCGACCTTGCCGGCGCTAAACAATGGGGCGTTTCCGATTTGGCAATGGAAGCCCTTAGAAATTTAAAAATGGTTGAAGTTGCTCGCCTTGAAGCTCGCAATTTAATTGAAACAGATCCTGACTTAAAAAATTACCCCCTCCTCGCCAAATACCTCATTTCAAAAACAGCAGTGCATATGGAATAAAAGTGCGCGGTGAGGGATTCGAACCCCCGACAGGACGAGTATAAGTCGTCTGCTCTACCAACTGAGCTAACCGCGCTCAGCTAAAAATATAACACAAAAAAAGAGAGTTGAAAATTTATTTAGTTGCAGGTATCGTCACCATCTGGTTGAGTAGCCGCTTGAAGTTTAGAAATTCCTTTGTAGTCAACACACCAGAATCCGGTGACGCTCAAGAGGTTTGCCGATATTGCATATCCGGGAGTAGCAGTTGCCACACATTTTGCCGTAACGCCGGACGGGAGATTATCAACATAAGGAGCCACAATAGAATCATCAAAAATATTATTGCAAGCGTTTGTGGCAGTACCGTATGTTTTATAAGTGTCGTAATAAAGTTCCATGGCCGACCGCACACCAGAAAGTTGAGCTTTAGTTTTGGCATCATTACCTCTGGCTCTAGCGTTATTAAGAGAAGCCAACACTATGGACGAAAGTACTCCTATAATCGCAATTACCACCAAAAGTTCTATTAAAGTAAAGCCCGCTCTAAAATGTATCAAGTTTTTATTCATAAAATAAATTGTAAACCAAACACCAAGTTAGTCAATCATTATTTGTTCATAAGTTATTAAGCTAAAACTTCTTTTTTCTTAGGTTGAATACCATTTGAAACCAAAATGTTTTCAAATTCTTCTCTTTCGATAGATTCAGTTTCTATAAGTCGTTTGGCTATAATATCAAGTAAAGAACGGCGTTCAGAAATAATTTTTTCTGCCTTATTTTTCGCTTCATTCATTATTTTAGAAACTTCGGCATCAATTTCGGCAGACACCTTTTCCGAATAATCTTTCTCATTTATTCCCCTGCCAAAAAGAACTTTGCCTCCTATTTCTTCAAAAGCCACAGGCCCCAAATTTTCGGACATACCATACTTTGTTATCATATCCCGAGCCAAAGCGGTTGAAACTTGTAAATCATTTGAGGGCCCAGTGGTTAAATCGCCAAAAATTATTTTTTCTGCTACATAACCACCAAGCGACATAGCTATGTCGTCCAAAAATTCTTTTTTAGATTGAAGTTTTCTATCTTCAATGGGAAGTTTCAAAGTGTAACCAGCGGCCCGACCTCGCGAAATTATAGAAATTTTGTGAATTGGATCGGCATAAGGCAAAACACTAGCAACTAGAGCATGACCGGCTTCGTGATAGGCAGTAATTTCTTTTTCTTTTTTGGATAAAATATGAGAACGGCGTTCCGGACCCATCATAACTTTTTCAATTGAACGAACCAAATCAAATTGGGCCACCTTAGTTCTGTTTTCTCGAGCCGCCAAAATAGCCGCTTCGTTCATAAGCGAATACAAATCGGCGCCAGAAAATCCGGGGGTGCGTTCGGCAATCACCACCAGATTTACATCCTCGGCAAAGGGTTTTTCTTTTGAATGAATTTTTAAAATTTCTTCTCTGTCTGCCCTATCTGGTAAATCAATGGTCACACGACGATCAAATCTACCGGGGCGTAAAAGAGCTGGGTCTAAGACATCGGGGCGATTTGTAGCCGCCATAACCACAACTTTTTCGGCCGGTTCAAAACCATCCATTTCAACTAAAATTTGATTGAGGGTTTGTTCTCTTTCATCATTGCCCCCACCGCCACCAAACCCACCACCTCTCACTCTACCAACAGCGTCAATTTCGTCCATAAAAATAATGGCCGGCGCCGCCTTTTTGGCGACATCAAAAAGATCACGCACTCGCGAAGCGCCAACACCAACAAACATTTCAACGAATTCTGAACCAGAAATAGAAAAGAATGCCACGCCCGCTTCGCCAGCCACAGCCCTTGCAAGCAAAGTTTTTCCCGTTCCCGGTGCCCCCATCAAAAGAATACCTTTTGGAATTCTTGCTCCAATTTCCAAAAACTTTTTTGGATTTTTTAAAAAATCCACAATTTCTGACAATTCTTCCTTGGCCTCTTTACAACCAGCCACATCTTTAAATGTCACTTTTTGTTTTTGGTCATCCGGTGCTGTCAGCCGCGCCCGCGACTGGCCAAAAGAAAAAGCTTGCATCCCCGCCCCTTTTATTTGACGAGTCATCAGCCAAATAAAAACGGCTATAAAAAGAACGGGGAACAATATAGGCGACAAACTCAAAATCCAATAAAAAAATCCGCTATCTTGGCCAACACTTACCTTTAATTTATCAAGTTGTTCGGTAGTCACCCCATAAGCAACGAGAGTTTCGGCTATACTTGAACTATCTTCTTTTTTAGAAGTTTTAACAACACCATCTTTAAATGTTGCTTCTATTACTCCACTTTTGACAGAAATTTCTTTGACATCCCCCACCTGCACCGCTTTGGCCAATTCGGAAATGCTTATTTCAGGTTTGCTTTTGTTGTTGGCAATAAGGGAATAAATAGAAATAACAAAAAACATAATCAAAATACTTATAACAAAATTGCCCAAAAAAGATGTCTTCATTTTAGGTTCTTTTTTTTGATTTTTATTTTGTTGGTTTTGCTTTGGCATTTAATAATCATAACACAAAAACCTCACCCCGTTCCAGAGGGTGACCCTTGAAGAATTTGCCCCAAAGGGTCACCCTCAAACTCCCCTATTTACAAAATATCAAAACTATTGACAAATAATGTGTATTTGATATACTTAAAAATAGGAGATTGCCCAAATGAAAGAAATGTCGCGTGAAGAACTTCTGAAACAAACCACATCAATAAGTCATGACGGTTCATATCATAATGCCAAGGCTCTCGTCGTCCAGGACGACGGAACCCAAAAATGGCAGGAAATTTCGCCAGAAATGGCCAAGTTTATCTGCACAAACGGCAAACGTCTACAATAGACACCACCGCCCCCACGGACAAAATCCGTTGGAGGGCGGATTTTGTTTTATAAAAAAGTTTTTGGCGAATGTGATAAAATACTTTTATGAAAAAAGAGTTTAAAAGAATAATCTTGAGAGGGAAAACAGCAGTATTTGTTGACTGGGCAAATGTTTACGGTTGGAAAAAATCTTTAAAATCAGAAGTTAATATTTCTGTGCTATATAAATATTTGAAATCTTATGAGGAAATCGTGGAAATTTATTTATATTTTGGAAAAGACAATCATCCTAAATCAGAAGAATTTTTGAACGAAGCAGAAAAAATTGGATACAAAGTTATTACCAAACCCGTTAAATATATTTTAGTTGAAAGTTTAGAAAAAGAAAAAATATATCGCCGAAAATGCGATTTTGATATGGAAGTTTGCATTGATGTTCATAAAAAAATTGCAGAAGGAATTGAAAGTTTTATTTTCTTTACGGGTGATGGAGATTTTGAACCGCTTTATAAATTGTTGATAAAATTAAATAAGCAGGTAGTTGTTGTTTATACAGCAGGACATTTAGGCAGAGAGATTTGGTCTATCAAAAAAGGATTATTTAAAGTTCAAATTAAAAATCTTATTGATATATAAAATCGTCCCCCCCGACCTTGCGGCCGGGGGGGCGTGATTGGTATAAGTATAGCAAACACAAAAACAATGTCAAGTTTAATTCAAAACAAAAAAGCATATTTTAATTACGAAATTCTAGAAAAAATGGAGGCAGGTATTGAGTTGCTTGGTTTTGAGGTTAAGTCATTAAAAAAGGGGCAGGGATCTTTGGAAGGTTCTCATATAACTGTGCGAGGGAAAGAGGTTTTTGTTATAAATATGCAAATACCGCCATATCAACCAGCCAATACACCCAAAGATTATGACCCCGTTCGAAACCGTCGCTTACTTTTGACTAAAAAAGAAATTTCTCACCTTTCAGGAGAAGAAAATCAAAAAGGCTTGACAATCGTGCCTCTTTCTGTGTATAATAAGAGCAGAAAACTCAAATTAGAAATCGCCATAGTCCGTGGTAAGAAAAAATATGATAAAAGAGAGAGTATTAAAAAGAGAGATGTGGAGAGAGAAATAAGGCGAGATTTGAAATAACCAGAAGTTTCCTCAAAGTTTGACTGCCCCCACTTCGTCCCGATGATCATTGGGACTTCGCGGGGTCTGAAATTTGCAACTACTCGTTGCACTCGCAGGCAAATTTCGAGGGGATGACAGGTTTAGACAAATGAATTCTTTGACAATGCGCGCGGTAGAGCTGGAAAAACTCTTAAAAAGTTTCCAAAGCATAAGTGCTAAAAACACCTTTGCAAAAGCAGTTGTTTCTCCATATTTTGGAGTGAATGATTTTGCTTTCGCCTTTGCCCGAGCGTAAGCTTTAGGGTCAAATCGACGGTTCCCTCCTCAAGTCTGTTCAGGAAAGGAATTGTAATAACTTCGGACTTAGAAAATAAAAGTCGTTTCGTTTTATTTTCAAAATTAAGAAACTAGGTGATTATTTTTTTCTTCAATTTCATAGGATAATTGCCGAATCTCCGCTACCAAGCGGATTGAAGTTGAATACATCGCGTAGAAGCATTATCAAAACTTGTTTGCATGTGGTTTCGATATCACCATCTCCACCACTACGCCATTTATGCTACGCTCCAATGGCTTCGCGGTGTAAACACCACCACCTTCGCACAATTTTTCTCATAACTTTAGTGCGAAGTGTCCCGCAAAGCCCTGATGAAATCAGGGCGACGTGGGATTATTTTTATACTTATGCGATAATTTTAATATGTATTATTGCTATATTCAAAAAAGCCTCAGGGACGGAAGTTATTACATCGGCTCAACTCAAGATTTGAAGAAACGTTTAGAAAAACACAATCATAAAGAAGTAAAATATTCTTCAACCAAAGCTCCATTTAAATTAGTTTGGTATTCAGCATTTTTAACAAAAGAAAAAGCGACTCATTTTGAACAATATCTAAAATCTAGTTCCGGATTTGCTTTTAGAAACAAAAGATTGATTTAAATTAAAACTTATGTTATCTTTTTGGACGGAAGGAGCACTGTAATGAAGAATGATCAACCTCTTGAGGTAGTTCGTGAGTACAAGGATTCGGACGATAGGTATGCAAATTTTCCTGAGCAACAAGGAAAAACTCGTTCGGTCGAATCGGTTTCGGGAACTTTTCCCGGATCCCTGAGAAGAGTTGTTGTGGAGCGCCGGGTGTATAACCCTGATGCTCCGCATCCTGACAACTGTGACTGGTAAAGTCAGTAAGTATTACTGGCGATAAGAGCCATGCCCCGAGCGGCATGGCTTTTTCTTTTTATAAACTCAATTTTCTAAACAAGTTCTTCCGTCAGGGAGGAGGGAGGTTTTGTGTTCAATAACATTAATTTTTTTGTTTCTAACATTAACTTCCAAAACTAATCCAGTGGAAACTTCTTTGTTCCAATATTGGTCAAATATGAAGTTGCCTAAAGAATAGTAGACAAAAGTATTTTTTATTTTTTCAGAAGGCAAAATAATATGCGGATGAGAACCAACAATAAAATCAGCGCCTGATTTTACAAAAAGATTGGCCATATTTTTTATTCGCTCAGAAACTTCAGAATATTCATCTCCCCAATGAGAATAAACAAAAACTATCTGCCCATTATTTTTTTCTTCTTTTATTTTTTCAGAAATCTTTTCAGATAAATCTCCGCCAAATTCGTTGTAAGAAATGAAAGAGATGTTACCCCACTTCGCTAAAGCTTCGCGGGGCTGACCAAAGTAGCTAACGCCTACTTCGGTCAGATATTTTTTGGTTGAAGCAATTCCTTCTTGCCCGAAGTTGACTATATGGTTATTGCCTAAATTTACCAGTTTTATATTATTTTTGGCCAAAAGTTTGGCGGTTGTCAGAGGAAATGTAAAAACAAAATTTGTTGAAGTTCCAACTTCAGACTTTATGCTTATTGAAGAATTATTGGTAATAGGTCCTTCCAAATTTCCTACCACCAAATCAGAATCTTTCAAAAATTCGCCAAGATTTCCGCAAGAAAAAACAAAATCCTCGCCTTTTCTTTCCCCCACTTGCCTAATATATCTATCAAACATCATATCCCCCACAAACAAAATTTTTATGTCTCTTTTTTCATACGCAAAAAAAGCGACAAGTACAATAATCAAAACAAAAATTAATAAATAAACTTTTTTCATTTTAATACTGCTGTTGTTTGGGGCGATAGGAGATGGCTTTTCAAATTTTATTTATATTCCAACAATTTTGATTTTAATTCGGGAATATCATTTTGAATTGTGTCCCAAACAATATCAAGTTCAAGATTCATATATTCATGAAAAACCACATTTCTAAAACCAATGATCTCCTTCCACGCCAAATTAATTTTTGATTTTGTTTCCGCACTTATTTTGTTCGCCTCTTCCCCAATAAGTCCTAATTGTAAAATTGTCGCACTTTGCATCATACGATTATTTTGAAAATCCATTTTGCTTGCCCCTTTCACAAACTCCTCTATTTTTTGAATAGAATCAAAAATATTTTCTATATAAACATTATCGTTCTTCATAGATTGTTTTTAATTCTGGTCTAATATATGGTTCTAAATGTCTATTTATACTTCCCTCTGATACTAAATCAACATCTTTTCCTAAAATATCTTCAAGTTTGTGTTTAAGGCCTATGTATTCAATTAACCCCATTATCCTAGGTCCCAATTCCACAAGCAAATCCACATCGCTATCTGGACGATCGTCCCCACGAGAAACCGAACCAAAAACAGACGCTTTTTTGATACCATAAGCGCGTAAAATTGGTGATATTTTTTCTTTTAATTCTGCAATACTCATAATATAAACATTATAACACAAATTCTTTTTAATACTGCTGTTGTTTGGGGCGATAAGAGATAGCTTCCAGGATATGTGAGGGAGAAATTTCAAGAGAAGAGTCGAGATCGGCTATGGTGCGAGCCAGTTTAATTATTTTGTGATAAGAACGAGCAGAGAGATCCAAATTTCTGGCCGAACGATTCAAAATTTCTTTAACTTCATCTGAAATTTTCAAAATGAGGGTAATGTCGCGGGCGCTCATTTCTGAATTTGTGCCAATTTTGCGACCGGCTTCTTTGAATCTTTTGGCTTGAATATTTCTGGCGCAAATTATTCTCTCCCGAGCCGGTATACTTTCGCTTTTTGAACTTTTTTCAGTTAATTTTTCATGATCCACTTTTGAAACTTCTGTCCAAATATCAATGCGGTCAATAATGGGCCCTGAAATTTTTCTTTTATATCTTTCAATTTGCAAAGGAGCGCAAGAGCAAGGTTTACCTTTTATACCAAAATTGCCGCAAGGACAAGGGTTCATGGCGGCCACTAAAATAAAATGAGCAGGAAATTTGACGGTACCACGAGCACGCGAAACGGAAACCACTTTTTCTTCCAACGGCTCGCGCAATGACTCAATAGCCCTATTTTCAAATTCTGGAAATTCATCTAGAAACAAAACTCCCTTATGGGCCAGAGTTACTTCCCCCGGTCGCGGATTAGTTCCCCCGCCAATTAAAGCAACATAAGAAGCGGTATGGTGGGGAGAACGGAAAGGCCTCTCTGCCACTAAAACATCATTTGAAGCTCCGCCCTGTACCGTCTGGTACAGGGCACCGGTCATAGAATGTATTTCAGTCACTTCCAAAATTTCATCAAAAGAAAGAGGTGGCAAAATACCGGGCAGAGCCTTGGCGAGCATTGTCTTTCCTGTTCCCGGTGGACCATAAAGAGCAATGTTGTGTCCGCCGGCGGCAGCAATTTCCAAAGCTCTTTTGGCAGATTCCTGCCCTTTTATATCAGCCAGATCAAGAGAAATATTATGTAAATTTTTTATTTCTTTTTTCTTTTCTTGTTTTAGTTTTTGGCTTATATCAGTATCATGAGCAATATGATTTATAATTTCTCCTAAAGTTTCAGCTCCATAAACCCTTATGCCATCCACCAAAGCTGCTTCGGGTGCATTTAAGAGAGGGCAATAAATTTCCCTAAACCCCGCATCCCGCGCCTTTCGAGCAAAAGCCAAAGCACCTCTAACTGGCCTCAAACAACCATCAAGAGAAAGCTCGCCCAAAAATATTTTATCTTTTGAATCAAAAAGAATATCTCCACTGGCCAAAAGATAAGAAAGGGCAATGGCCACATCAAGCCCCGAACCCTCCTTCCTAACTTCAGCTGGTGCGAGTGAAATAATCACTTTGTGATTTTTTGATTTTGGAGATTCAAAACCAGAATTTTTGACCGCTGCGCTTATTCTATCCTTGGCTTCATCTACCGCCTTGTCCCCTAAACCTACTATAGAAAAAGAATTAAGACCCCGTGAGAGGTCCGCTTCTACATCAACAATATAAGGTTTTAATAATGAAGCTTGTGCACTGTGAACTTTGGCATATGACATGTTAGAAATATTTTAGCATATGTGCTATAATATCTCTATGAATAAGAAAATTACAAAAATATTATCTTATAATGCTATTTTTACTCCTAATGAGCAGAAGGGGTTTAATGTTTCTTTTCCCGATTTCCCGGGATGTGTCACTTTCGGCAAGTCATTTGAAGACGCAAAAAAATATGCCAAAGAGGCGTTGGAGCTTTGGATTGAAGAATTAAATCAATTTTTTAGTTTCAATAATAAAACAATCCGAAATCCACCAATCAGAATTTTCAAAAACTAAAAAGAAAAGGAAATAAATTTAATAAACTTTTGATCTGAATGGAAACAAAATGTTGCACCATTTATAACCATAAGGATTTTTTGTTTCTATTCCATAACCAACTACTTGAGGCATTAGATTTATGTATTTTGGACAAACACCTGAAGCATCCAAAACTTCAACCAAGATAATGTAAGCGATTATCACAACTGTAATACTTATAAATATTTTTTTCATAATAAACGCATTAGATTAATAAATTAACTCATATGAGCTTTGCATGTGCGGGCGGCGGGATTGGCTATGAGGCGATCTTCTTCTATGGGTTCGCCTGAAATTTCACAAATACCAAATTTTCCTTCTTCAATTTTTTTAAGAGCATCTTTTATGTCATTGTATTTGATTTCCAATTCTTTGAGTACTGCCGTATTTTCTTCAAATTCTTCTATATTGTCGGCAGTTTCGTTTGGATCGGCGCTATCTTCATTCATCAAAGTAGGCTCAGCTTCCCAATCATTTTTATTATCCGGATTTTTTCGGCCAATATTATTGAGTTCTTTTTCAACCAAAAAAAGTTCTTCTTCTAATTTTTCTTTAAAATAATCTATATCTAGTTCATTTTTCATATCCATATTCTATCACAATTAGACTATCTGACAACCGAGCGAGAAGCATAGGCCGATGAAATATCGCCTATGGCCCAAAGGTTATTGACAATCAAAATAGTGTTTTTATCAAGGAAAGTATAAGCTATTTGGGCTTGATTCTTTTCATTTACTAAACCCCTCGTGTCTTTATTTTTGATAATGATGTCTTTCCAGATGAAGACTTCTGACTTCATTGGTATTGTCGAACTTGCAATTTGAGGGTCATCTTCTAAAAATGAGAGATCTTTTTCCATATTTTTTTCCCAATCAAGCATGCCTGAAAAAGCCCGCCCAAAATCATTCACAGAAATAACCAAAAAGTATGCTTTTTGATTGTTTTGAGAAATTATTCCAAGAGCATATTCGTCTTTAATTGTTCTCTCTAATGTGGCAGGCAAAGAAATTTCCCAAAAATCAAAAAGTTCTTTTGATTTTGAAAATAACGAGCCATTTGTGTCAGATATCTTCAAAATACTTATACCATTTGTTGGGACTAATTTAGACAGTTCTGTTCCAAAATTTTTGTTTGTCAAATTAGCCAGAGTAATCAAATTATTATAGGGAATAATTTCTGTTTTAAGAACAATCTCGGCAGGTGGCTCTTTTTTTATAAATTCAAAAATGTATAGAGAAGCCAAAACTCCGCCACCAAGCAAAAGAATACTCAAAAAAAGAGTTGCCAGATTCATTTTAAAACCTCCTTCGCCAACAGCCGTTTTTTTAATAACCGGCAAAATATTTTGCTCTCGTTCTTCTTCCTGTTTTTTTTCTTTTTCTTTGACGGCAATAGAAATAACAGACTCGTTTTTGCTTTTTATAAACTCGGCCATATCACCCTGATAAGTCCGTAATGAAGGAAGCTTCTGCTTGCTATGCAAAGCATCAATAACTCTGCCGAATTCATTAGATTTATCTTTATTTTCAGAATCCATATCTACATTATACTATTTTTTCTGAACAAAGTTGGGGTCGGCATCTTTGATGGAGAGTTTGAGACGGCCTTTTTCGTCTATACCCTTTATGAGAATTGGCACTTTCATACCGACTTTTAGATAGTCTTCCGTTTTATCAATCCTAAAATTAGCAATTTCAGAAACATGAACAAGCCCATCGCTCTTTGGCCCAAGTTTTACAATAGCTCCGAAATCAGCCACTCTCACAACTTCGCCAAAATACTTGTCTCCTTCTTTGTATTCCTTAACAATATCTTCAACCATCGCTTTGGCCTTTTCAGCACCAACCATTTCGCCCGTTATATAAACCGTGCCGTCTTCTTCTATGTCAATTTCTACACCAGTTAATTCTTTAATTTCATTTATAACTTTGCCTCCCGTGCCTATGACCATGCCAATTTGATCGGGTTTAATTTTTAGAGAAATAATTCTAGGTGCTCTAGGTGATAACTCTTTTCTTGGCTCTTTTATTTCTTCGCAAATTTTGTCAATAATTTTGAGCCGCGCTGTTTTAGCTTTTTCAAATGCTTCTTTAAGAATAGCCAAAGGAATACCGTTTACTTTTACATCCATTTGAACCGCTGTTACTCCATCGCGAGTCCCCGCCACTTTGAAATCCATATCGCCGTGTTCATCTTCCGGACCTTGAATATCCGTAAGCACTTTATATTTATCACCGACCATCATCAAACCCGAAGCAATACCACCAACCGGCTTTTTAATAGGCACACCTGCGTCCATCAAAGCCAAACTTGAGCCACAAACAGAACCCATTGAAGAAGATCCATTTGAAGCCAAAACTTCGGAAACAATTCTAATGGTGTAAGGAAATTCGTCTTTTGATGGCAAGACGGGAATTAAAGCTTTTTCAGCCAAAGCGCCGTGGCCGGTCATTCTTCTGTTCATCCCTCCCACTCTACCAACCTCGCCAACTGAAAATGGAGGAAAATTATAATGATGCATAAATCTTTTGTCTGTGTGGGTTTCCATACCATCTACTACTTGTGAATCTCCCGGAGCGCCAAGTGTCAGGGCTGAAAAAATATGAGTGCCCCCACGATAAAAAATTCCAGATCCATGCAATACAGGAGAAATGCCACCGGCTTTGGCAAATAAATTTCGCAATTCATCAAATCCTCTACCATCTATTCTTTTATTTTCCTCAACAGAAATTTTATGGACAAAATCATTTATAGCTTCGTGAAAAAGTTTTTTGGCTATTTTTTGGTCAGCTTCTGGCATATTTTCTTTAAGATATTTAAACCACTCATCTTCCAGAGCATAAATTTTGTGTTTGCCCGCTTCACCCAATACATTTTCTATTTTTGATAAGACTTCTTTTTCAAAAGCTTTTTGCAAGTCATCCGGTATTTCTTGTTTTTTTATTTCTGTTTTTTGTTTGCCTATTTCTTTAATTATTTTATTTTGAAATTCTTGAATTTTATTTAATTCTTCTTTGGCTTTTTCAAGTGCCTTCATTAAGACACCCTCGTCAACCTCATTCGCTCCCACTTCAATCATATTAACAGTGCCGTCTCTACCGCAAATTATCATATCTAATTCATAGTCCTCTTTTTTATTTTCTCCATCTTTAAGTTCGCAGAGATTTCTCATATCATAAGAAGGATTAACCAAAAATTCATCTTTGCCTTTTAATTTACCAATTCTCACCGCCGAGACAGGCCCATTCCAAGGAATTTCAGAAATGCCAAGAGCCAGCGATGAGGCAATAATACCCAAAACATCGGGGTCATATTTATCAAGAGAAAGAACTGTCACCACCACTTGAATTTCATTTCTTAAATTACTATCAAAAAAAGGCCTTATTGTTCTATCAACTATCCTTCCCGAAAGTATAGCTTCATCCGATGGCCGACCTTCTCTTCTTATAAATCTGGAACCCAAAATCTGACCGGAAGCATAAAATCTTTCCTCGTATTCAACCGAGAGAGGAAAATATTCCAAATCCTTTTCGCCTTTTGACATAACAGCCGTTGCCAAAACCACTGTGTCCCCCAGTCGCAAAACCACAGACCCATGAGCATTTTCAGCCAAATCATTAAACTCGGCTATCAACTTTTCTCCACCAATTTCTACTTCAAATTTTTTAGATGTCATCTTATTTTGTGCGAGATCATTCTTGAATGTTTCTGTGTCCAACCCTTTGGGCCCAAAAATATTCAAACTTAATCCCACTGTTATTTTAATGTTAGTAATATAGCACACTTTCTCCAAAACCCCACCCTACCCTCCCCTTGATCAAGGGAGGAAAAACAAAATTCCTTTCCCAGAGGGTGACCCTTGAAGAATTTTGCCCCAAAGGGTCACCCTCAAGAAATCCCCAATTTTTGCTTTTTTGTTGTAAATGTGTATACTATTAATATGCCTGTGGGCGAAAGCCCCGTTCAGTTAAGGATTTCCTAAACTGAAGGCAGGCATAACAAAAAACCCGCTTTATGCGGATTTTTTGTTTATTCATCTTCTATACCATCAATAAATAATTTTTGATTGCCACCTTTTATTTTTGAAAATGGCATAACACTCCAAAAAGTTATATTACCGTCACCAACTCTTCTCAAAATAGTTTTTACTTTTATTGATTTAGAACCAACTATGGCAACCAGACCCCAATATTCAATTTCTTTTACAGGAATAGACCCCTCTTTCTTTGATTTTTCTCCAATAGGTGTAAGTAATTTTCTATATTCTTGAATCGTTCCGGATTTTTTAATAATTTCAAAAGCGAGAGGTAATAAACTAAATTTCAATAATTGCTCTCTTTTGTCTCTTTCTCTGCGAGCTGAAAATTGGAGATGGTGAAATCCATCTGAATTTAAAATAATATTTTTCTGAAAATATGGGTTGTAAATTTCTTTCTTGACTAAATAAATAGCTTTGGCTTTTTCTTTTCTCTCTAAAAAATAATCTTCTGTTATTTCCATAATAAAAAATTATATCATAAAAGCAAAATGTTTATAACTTTTTGACTTGCTTTTTGGGGTCAAAAGAGGGATAGTGTGAGTAGACTGAACCTCTTATTAATAATTAGGATTTGTATAAAAAAACAATTTATGTGGCAAAAATTTTATAAAATATTCATATCTTCTTTTGGGGTTATCTCTGTCATTATTGTAATTGTTCTCTGGTCCATTATTTCATATTTTGGAATTTCCTATGGCAAGGAATTATTTTTCAATATATCTAGCGATAATATTTTTGAGACTTCTGGTACTGGAACATCATCTGATACGGAAGATTGCAATGTAGTTGGAATAAATTTACATGGTTCACTTTATACATACATTTCTCCCCAAAGTGATAATGGTTCAATGGAAGATATAGATGTGGTTTCTAGCGATGACATTATTTATTATATGAATCAGGCTGAGAAAGACGAAAATATAAAAGCTCTTATATTAGAAATTGATTCATATGGTGGTGTTCCTGTTGCCGGAGAAGAGGTGGCAAATGCTCTAAAAGCTTCCACAAAACCCACAGTAACTCTTATAAGACAAGCGGGAGTATCAGCTGCCTATTGGGCGGCAACAGGAGCTAAAAAAATTTACGCCTCAAAAAATTCCGATGTCGGTTCAATTGGAGTTACTATGTCTTATCTGGATAATATAAATAAAAATCAGAAGGAGGGTTATGGTTTTGTCCAGCTTTCGGTTGGTAAATATAAAGATATGGGAAACTCAGATAAAGTCCTGACCGAAGAAGAAAAAGCTTTATTTATGAGAGATTTAAATATTGTTCATCAAAATTTTGTAGAGGCCATTTCAATTAATCGAGGTATTCCGCTAACTGATGTTCAAAAAATTGCAGATGGCTCAAGCGTTTTGGGTGCTAAAGCTAAAGAGTTGCATTTAATTGACGAAATCGGTGGTATTCAAGAAGTAGAAAAATATTTATCTGACAAAATTGGAGAAAAAGCGGAGGTGTGTTGGTATTAAAATTTTTGCTATTTTTCTTTATTTTCTTCAACCTTAATAACCGAACCGTCTGGGAGAAATTGAAATGTTTTTTCGTATTTCTCTAATAGACCCCTAGAACGCATTTCCTCTATGATTTTCCTGTTGCGTTCTATTTTTTCCTCTGTTTGTGGCACTATATAAAATTTTTGTCCTTTTTTATCTTTTTTATTATCATCCATAAATTTATTTTTTTACTTATTTAATCTACGATTCCTTTTTCATTGTCTCGTATATTATCAGTTCAACGGTTCGATATTTAGTCATTTCACCATGATTGATCTTTTTTAAAATTGAATTATGAATTTCATTATATCCTGATTGACTTGTTATATATTTGCAAAATTCTAGAAAATCCAAATATAATCTTGGTTTGTTTAATCTATAAGAATTTGACTTATGATTTGTCAAATAACCAAGCACTCGGCTATCCCAAATTGTAAACTTATTCGGATTTATAAAATGCAAAAGCTTTGATGTCCCAACAAGTGAGTTGTTAAAACATTTTTTAAGTACTTCTAATTCAGTTTCGGTTGGAATTTGTCCCTGTTTTGCTCTGTTTAAAATATCTACGACTTCATTAAAGTTATCAGAACGAAAATCAAACATGGTCGGCATCCAACCATAGCTAAAATTTATTCCAATTATTACATCGTGCTTCGTAATTGTTTCTAAATCTGCAAAATATTTTAAAAATTCTGGGTATGAAATATAATCAGAATTATTATTAGCAATATAAATTTTTTCTGCATCTTGTCGAAGTATTTCAATTGTTACTTTTTCCTTAAAACTTTCTAGTCCTATCTGTTCTTTTTTCATAGATTATTGATTATTTTTTGCACTTTTTGTTGCATATTTATATTATACACTACCTAACCCCCTTACTTTAGGGAGGAATTTATGGTGTCAAGGAGCGTCCAAAATGTTAATAACTTTTTAATTTGCTTTTTTGGGCCAAAAGAGGGATAGTATCGATATGAAAAATTTTATTAAAAGTTAAGAAAAAATAATGGAAACAGACAATAAATTTAAAATGACTTTTAAAAATTCGTGGTGGCAATGTCTAGTTGCTTTATTAACTGGGTGGTTGTTAATTAGAATGGCCATCATTGCCATACTTGTATTTAGTCATGTGAGCCTTGAAAACACAGATATTATCCGTATTGGCAACATCGGGGCATTGATTTTTGCAATATGGTTTGCTCGCTATTTATCTCGTAAGATTTGGGAAAGAAAACAGAAAAAACCTGAAATTATTCAAGAGTAATTGAGTATATAATTTCCTCCCTTTGACATTTAAAACATAAATGCGTTGCAGTTTTTTCTCCCCCCTCTTGTCGTAAGAGAGAGTGGGGTGAGTATGGCAACGGCTCAAATGGCAGGAAATGGGCCGTTAGGTTTTTACCAATACACAGATTAGCGACCACCGTCAGTGATGTGTGTATTTGTTTCTCCCCTCACCTTCGCAAGGTGAGGGGCAGTTTTCTGCAAGGAAAACGGGGTGGGGTCGGAATTGGAATTTGAAGATGACCTTTTGGGGCAGGATCTTCAAAGGTCATCTTCTGGGAAGGGTGTTATTGCCTGATGCTGAAATTACTTCTTGGAATTTCGTATTTTTTTATAATGGCGGAGTTTTGGGCAGTGCGTTTTAAGAAAATAATGTTATAAGAGTCGGCAAAAACAGGTGCCCAAGTGGGGTCAGAAATTTTTGAAACCAAAAATTTCTGACCCCAAGGCGTATAGTCGCGGTAAGAAAAAAATATGACATTAAAATTATATTGAGCGTCCAATTTTAGCCAATCGGATTCATTTTCTTGGGCTGGAATATAAGTTTTTTTAAAAAAATCAGTAGAATAGGCCTCGGGGCGATTATCAACAAATAACTTTTGATTTGGAAATAAATTAAAAATTAAATAGCCACCTATATCATAATTATTAAAAATAGGGCCTTTTATATTTTCTGTTTTGAAAAAGTCGGCCGAAGCATTTATTTCAGGCAAAAGGCCAATACCAAACACCTCTCCCCTATCTTCAATTTGTTTCCAAGAATAAAGAGAAAATAAAACTAAAATAATAGAAGAAATAATAATTAGAGTATTTCTATGAAAAATTCTTAAATTTTCTGTAAAAATAAATTTAATATTATAAGAAACAATAGGTAAAAAAAGAAGAGCAAAAATGGGAAAATTTCTTAAGGCCAAAAAGGAAAGGATACTGGCGATGATTAAAATAAAAAAATAGTGAAAAGGAAACTCATTCAAAATTTTATTTCTAAATTTATAAAACAAAAAAACAAAACTAAAAGCGACAACAGCATATAAAAATTTTATAAGAACAAAATGCATACCAGCCCCCAATCCCAAATTATGTAAAAATAAAATAGATTGATTTTCAACTATCATATAGCCGTAATTTCTAAAAATATTGAGTGGTTCCAAAAGACCTTTTATAAAAAATGGGTTAATTAAGGCGGCAATAATGGAAATAAAAGAAGCAAAAATAATTTTTATGATCTTGTCTTTCTGTTTTTGGCTTTTATCTCTTATAAAAAATTTTATTATTTCGTTTAATCCGAAAGAGCCGAGCAAAAGAAAACCAAATATAAAACCCACATGCAAGTTAACCCATAAAAGCATCAGTACCGGCAAAATAAAAAGAGGGCGATGTTGCCATAAAATATAAAAAAATAAAGCTATAAAAAAGTAAGTGAATGCCTCTGGTCTTATTTCAGCTCTTTGAGTAATAATAGGCAAAGCCAAAACAGATAAAATAGAAGCAATTTCAATTCCGGCTTCTGTCTTGGCGATTCTAAATAATAAATAAAAAGCTAGAGTGCATAAAAAAATATAAAAAACAGAGAGGCCGAAAAATCCAAAATAAATAAAAAATAAATAAAAAATTACTCCCGAGAGCCAGTGGTGATTTACAAAAGGGAAATTATTTTCAGTATAAGAATAAAAATTAGTATTCAAAACAGCCATTTTTTGTGACCATGGCGCATTCAAAATTACTTCCCCATTTTTTATATGTCTGCCCAAATCAGCTGTGCTTAAATTTATTTTATCAGCCAAAAGTAAAACACACAAAAACAAAAGAACCGCCATTATAACTACATTCAAAATTTTGTACTTTTTTCCCTCCATTTATAAAAATTGTAGCATATTTGGTTTTTAATTTTTGGAAATGCTAAAATATATTTATGAAAGAAATAATCTACTCTCCTCATCTAGAATTTCGTATAAAAGTGCGAGATATTCCATATTCATTGCCAGCAGAAATTTATGAAACATCTAGAGAAAAATATTTTGATTTTGCTACTAAGAAAAAAGTGGCAGTAAAAAGAGTTTTGTATAAAGGCAAAAATAGAGATATGATGGTCGCTTATGAAGAAGGTTTTTCAGAGGTTAAATTAATTACAATTCACCCATTGAAACTTTTGCAAAAATATAATAGAATAAAAACAAAGAGATGGAGGAAATTATAAAAAAACAGAAAATGGTGCATTATGATAGGGAAAGCGATGTCCTGTATTTTGGCGTGCAAAGTGGAGATGAAGAAGAATTTGTTGAAATTGCTCCCGGTGTAGCCGTAGAATTAAATAATAAGAAAAAAGTTATAGGCGTTGAAGTTATGAACGCCTCTAAAATGTTGAGGCCTGTAATGAAAATGACTTAATTCCAAAATCCCCTTATTCTTCAACACATTTTTCATTTTCCTTGACTTTTTGGTATGAGGTTCCTGTTCAGCTAGCCGCCGCGCACCAAGAGTGTTCGGCGGCTAGCTTTTTATATTTTATTTCCTCGCCTCAACAATAGAAAGCGCCACATTGGCGGGAACGATAGCATAATGATCAAATTCAATATTAGCGGAGCCACGGCCTTCGGTCATTGAGCGAAGAGTGGTGACATAGCCAAACAATTCAGAAAGAGGCACTTTAGCTTTGACTACTTTAAGACCGGCGCGGTCATCCATACCTTCAATTAAACCTCTCTTGGAAGAAAGGTGGCCAGTTATATCACCCATAAATTTTTCAGGCACAACTACTTCCAACTTCATAATGGGTTCCAAAATAACAGGTTTGGCTTTTTTGGCAGCTTCTTGGAAAGCTTGGGAGGCGGCAATTTTGTAGGCAATTTCGGAAGAGTCCACATCATGGTAAGAACCAAAAGTGAGCTCGCAGGAAATATTGACCATTTTATAGCCAGCCACAATTCCCCTCTCCATAGCTTCTTTGACACCCTTTTCAACGGCCGGAATAAATTCCTGAGGAATAACACCGCCTTTAATAGAATCAATAAATTCAAAACCTTCTTCGCGGTGGATATTTTTCTGCTTCTTTTTATTTATCACTTCCGGCCCCAGTGGTTTGAGATTGAGTTTGACGTGACCGTATTGACCCTTGCCTCCGGTTTGCTTTATGTATTTTGTTTCAGCCTCGGCTGTACCGGTAATAGTTTCTTTGTAAGCAACCTGGGGAGCACCAACATTGGCTTCAACATTAAATTCTCTTTTCATTCTGTCTACAATAATATCCAAATGAAGCTCGCCCATACCCGAAATAACTGTTTCGCCCGTTTCTGAATCGGCTTTTATTTTAAAAGTGGGATCTTCGTCAGAGAGGCGGTGCAGAGCCATGCCCATTCTCTCTTGGTCACCCTTAGTCTTTGGTTCAATGCGCAAAGATATAACCGGTTCGGGGAAAACAATTGTTTCCAAAATTATAGGATTAGCTTCATCGCAAAAAGTGTTGGATGTCTTAGCATCTTTCAAACCAACAGCCGCCGCAATTTCACCAGCAAAAACTTTTTTAACTTCTTCTCTTTTATCAGCTTGCAGTCGCACAATACGCCCCAATCTTTCTTTATCACCAGTGCTGGCATTATAAATATATGAACCCGGTTCAATAGTACCTGAATAAACTCTAAAGAAAGTTAGTTGACCAACAAAAGGGTCAGCTTGCAATTTGAAAGCCAAAGCAGAAAATGGTTCTTTGTCATCTGGATGTCTTTCTATCTCTTCTCCATTTCTTGGATCAATACCTTTAATAGCGGGCATCTCCAAGGGTGACGGAAGGTAATCAACTACGGCATCCAAAATCAGCTGGACACCTTTATTTTTTAAAGCCGAACCACAAAAAACTGGAAAAACTTTATTTTCAATAACCGCTTTTCTTAAAATCTTTTTCAAATCTGCCACAGAAATTTCTTCTCCCTCCAAGTATTTATGCATAAAAGCATCGTCGTTCTCTACAATTCTTTCAACTAATTCGTGTCTATATTTCTCAGCATCAGCTTTGAGGTTTTCAGGAATTTCTGATTCAATAACATCCTCACCTAAGTGACCTTCAAATCTGTAGGCTTTCATTCCCAGCAAATCCACTTCCCCCTCATGTTTATCTTCTTCGCCAATTGGTATTTGCATACGTACCGCCTTTTTTGAAAGTCTAGTCAAAATTGATTGGTATGATTTTTCAAAATTGGCGCCGATTCTGTCTAATTTATTTATAAAACACAATCTCGGCACAGCTGCCTCTTCTGCATATCGCCAGTTAGTTTCGCTTTGAGGTTCAACACCAGCCACTCCGTCAAAAACAATAACTGCCCCATCAAGCACTCTCATAGATCTTTTAACCTCCACCGTGAAATCAATGTGTCCCGGAGTATCTATAATATTAAACCTATATTTATTATCTTTATTTTTTCTCTCTTCCACACCCAAATACGTCGGCGCCCAAAAACAAGTAATGGCGGCAGCTGTAATAGTAATGCCTCTTTCTCTCTCTTGTTCCATCCAGTCAGTAGTAGTTTCTCCTTCATGCACTTCGCCTATTTTGTGCTGTGAGCCCGTATAATACAAAATGCGCTCAGAAGTAGTTGTCTTCCCCGCGTCAATGTGGGCTATAATTCCAAAATTTCTAACTCTCTCCAGTGGATAATCTCTTTCCATAATATACGAAGTAACGAATAAATTAACGAATTGCTACGAATTAAAGTGAGTAAATAAAAAATTCCTAATCGGAACAATATAAATATACACTATTGGTTAATAAGTTGCAAAAAGTTAATGGTTTTGATAGTCTGTGTCTGGAAGGGGTTTTGCAATGAAAGAACCTTACTCTGTTCAAGAAGCTCGATTGAAACATGATCATCCGGAAATAGTTGGGTTTATCCCGGAAATGCTTGGTGTCTATGTTACCCACACCAAAAAAGGCACCGACAATCTGGAGGAAGTGTACGCCCATGTGATGAATTGCGAGTGGTGCAAAACCGAATTTGCATCACGAAAAGAGTACAAAGAAAGTTTTCAGGAGTGATTCTACTCCACAATCGTGAGCCTCGAAGAGATTCGGGGCTTCGTTTTTTTTATGAAAATTATGGTTTTACCACGCAAAGTGGGCGAAAGCTTTGTTGGCCTCGGCCATTTTGTGGACATTTT
>ERZ1292625.1169-Hain-H41-01um-R1-1169-length-33390-cov-15_pt1 | contig 33390 bp, 33 predicted proteins | sample MGYA00564400_ERZ1292625 | MGnify/ENA primary metagenome ERZ1292625 (study PRJEB36523, sample SAMEA6512639) | groundwater metagenome | collected 2019-01-08 | study: AquaDiva: Metagenomics assemblies of 32 groundwater samples
GTGCCCCCCCCCCGCCCCTGTACCAAGTGATATACTAAACATATGAAGATCAATATCAAAGCAACGAATATAGAGCTCACGGATGCCCTCTCTTCGTATGTGAACGAGAAGATCCGGAGTACAGAAAAGTTTATGGTGCCTCATGAGAATGAAGATATTTTCGTGCAGGCAGAATTAGGGAAGCTTACCAATCATCATCGTTCGGGCGATATGTATCGTGCAGAGGTGAATCTCACAGTGCGCGGAAAGTATTTTCGTGCAGAATCTGAGAAGGGTGACCTCTATGCGGCAATCGACGATTTGCGTGACGAGTTGGTGCGCGAGCTCAATTCAAACAAAAAGAAAGACCGCGTCCTCCTTAGAAAAGGTGCGGCAATGATTAAAAATATTCTTCGCTTTGGGCGAGAAAAATAATTAGGAAATAAAGACATGAAGACAAGCAATATTATTTTTGCGATTATTATAATCGCTGTTGTGGGATTTGTTATGTATGCGAGCGGGCTTGAAAGAAAGTCGTCCACTACTCCACTTCCTGCAGACATTAAAATAGAACCAATCACCAACACCACGGTAACCATACAACCAGAAACCGTAACCAATTCAATTAAACCTATGACCACTGCAATCATCACTACTAACAAAGGCATTATTACACTCGAGCTCTTTGCTGACAAGGCGCCAAAGACAGTTGAGAACTTTGTAAAACTGGCAAACTCAGGATTTTATAATGGCACCCGTTTCCATCGCGTCATCAAAGGGTTCATGATTCAGGGAGGTGACCCACTTTCAAAAGATTTGGCAAATCAAAACCGATGGGGAACTGGAGGGCCCGGATATGCGTTTGAAGATGAAATTCATGCAGAGAACCGCAATGTCATTGGTACGATTGCCATGGCGAACGCAGGACCCAACACGAATGGCAGTCAGTTTTTCATCAATGTTGCAAACAACAACTTCCTTGATACCAAACACACCGTATTTGGTCGCGTGAGCGCGGGAATGGATGTGGTGATTGCAATTGAAAATACCAAGACGACGCAGCCAGGAGATCGCCCTGTGGAAGATATGCTCATTCAGAACATTGAAATTAAGTAGTTTCAAAAATTTTGCAACCACAAAAACACCCACGAAAACGTGGGTGTTTTTGTGGTTGACCTTGAACCCCATTTGCGCTTAAATATGAGGAGAGTTTTCAGGCATAGCAAGGAGGTTGTATGGCGTACGATGTGAACAATAGTACGAAAGAAGTGAAGCCAATAGTGCTTTGGCTCAGTGTAGAAGAGGCGAAAAAATTCAAAGTCTTACCGATTGATAGCTTCTTTTTTGTCACGAAGGTCTCCCGGGCGCATGGATTGTATGCAGGCATGCGCATAATATTAGCTCACTGTCACCAACGGGTGTGTGAGGAATGGGAAGTACTCGTGGTGGGAACGACACCCAATAAAGAAGAAGCGTGGCTCGATAATGTGCTCGTAAGCAAAGATCCAGATAGAAAGGATTCAAATGGCCGCCCGTGGTACGCGCGGGCCTAACCCCGCGCAGTATTATTGCGTGGGGTTCTTGTTTGCTTAAGCATCCAAGGGCACCCCTTGGATGAAAATATGCTTGAAAATTAAGCCGTTTTTTGCTATTGACTTTTTATTTATATAGTGTATAATTAAAGAAGAGTGGGTCAATGGTGGCTCATTAATATAAAAGGAGAATGGGTATGAGTGGTGAGACTGTTTTAAGCCTGAATCGAATGCATGAAATTGCAACTATGTACGCGACGTATCGTGTTCGCGAGATTGATTTGGCCCACACAGACAAAGAAGGGGGTACAGCAAATGAGGTTGCGGTGGAGTTGGCGAAGGATTTTGAGGTACCACTTTCGGTGACTCGCCAGTTCATCGATTCTGTGTCAAATGTAAATCCTGAAAAGGGGCGGGTGGATATCAGGCGGATAAATAAGTTTGCAGTAATGTATGCAAAGGCTCATATTTCGGAGGAAATTAGGAGTGGGGATATGGTTTTAGTTGATATTGCCTGCGACCTTGAAAGTAGGTTCACTCTTTCTTTTGACGAGTCATTGATGTTTGTTCGTGGATTATTGGAGACACATTAACTCTAGTCTTTTTTTGAGTCAGCAGCGCGATAACCTCGCGCTGTTTTTTATTTCTGCCCGCGGGTGAAATCCGCGTACGACATTTTGCGCTTGCCTTCGGGGACGACGCGGTCAATGACGAGAGCCTCGTTTTCAAGGTGTGCTTCGGTGACAACGACGCGCATGGGGCGCCCGTTTCGTTCGGTGACAAAATACGCACGGGGCCAGATGTCGAAGGCGCGGATTTTTCGGAGGGAGGTAGCGGGGTCGTTGAGATCGAGCTCTGCGTCTTGCTTGCTGATTTTTTTTGAAAATGTTGCCAGTGTGTGATTTTGGGGTCGTATGGCAATACTGCCAGCAATCCACTTTGGGATCGTCTGCACTAAAAGCTCGCCACCTTTCTTTCCCAAGATTGCCTCGAGTTCGCTACCTCTGGGTGGCCAGTTGGGGATGGTCATTTTTTCTTGCGCAACGATTGCGCCATGGTCGACTTGTTCGTCAATGAGCATGATGGTCACGCCGGATTCGTGAGTTTCGCCAATGGGTGCGTCTTCTAGGATGGCGCTTTGGATGGGGGAAGGTCCGCGGAGTGCAGGGAGAAGGGAAGGGTGCACGTTTAATGTACCGTTCGTGGGCAGATCGATGATTGCGCGCGGAATTATTTTTCCATACGAGGCGACTACAAACATATCCCAATGACCGAGTGCTTTCAAAGAATTCAAAAAGTCTTCCGACTTTATTTCTTTCGGCTCAAGTGTGGGGATGCCGTGCGCATCTGCCCAGACTTTCACTTCACTCGGTGCGAGCTCAAGCCCGCGCCCTTTTGGCTTGGGTGGTGCGGTGATGATGAGGGCGGGGAGGGAGTTGCTTTCCCTCGCCATTTCTTCGAGTATAAAAACGGAGAAGCGTGAGGTTCCCCAGAAAGCGATGCGTGGATTGGGGAGATGTGAATTATTCATTATTTTTTGCTTCGTGCTCTCTGCGTTGTTGCTCTTGTTCTTCGCGCGTTATGGTTTCAATATTTCGCGCAGTGTCGATAAAAAGAATGCCGTTCAAGTGGTCGGTTTCATGTTGAAAGATTTGTGCAAGAAGACCGCTTCCTCCGCGAATAAATTGTTTGCCGTTTTCGTCGTAGGCGCGCACGGTTGCTTTGTCCGCCCGAGACACTTCTCCGTAGAGCCAGCGCACCGAGAGGCACCCTTCGTGGAGCCATACTTTTTTTCGAGAGAGCTTGATAATTTCGGGATTGATGAATACGAGATCTTTGTGTTCGGGGTACTGTCCTGATATCTCAGTTTTTATGATGTTAGGATCCTCGTGTTCCTCGGGGTTTTCTAGGTAGGAAAAAGCGCGATGCGACACTAAAAAGATGCGGAGGGGGACGCCGATTTGGGGCGCCGCAATAGCAACACCGTCTTCTTCGCGGTCGAGGGCTGTCTTCATGTCTGCAAGGATTTTTTTGAATGCAGGCGTGCCGACGTCTTTCAAAGACACAACGCTGGCTTTTTCACGCAAGACGGGTGCCTCTTTTTGAACAATGGTTACCATAGGTTTATAGTGTATCTTATTTTATCTTTATGAAAAAGCCCCCACCTATCGAGGTGAGGGCACAGGAGTGGTCAGCCTGGGCGCAAAACAGAAGCAGTGTCGTGTTGGCGTAGAGCAACACGAAAACTTCTGTGGGGACTTTCCAGTAAAGACCTTGGTTTAAGCCGGATTTCCTGCCGAACCCGCTTGAGGTAAGTCCCCATGAAAAAAGGTACGTAACTGCAGAGAATTGTAACACGGGCAGGCTTTTATAGCAAGTGGTCGGGGTTGACCTCAACCATGAAGCCACGAGGGAGTGCGCGGAGTTTTTTGGTGAGGGTCTCGTTTGGCCACGCTGTGTCTGCGAGCTTGAGAATGAGGTGCATGCGAAAGAGTCCTTTGGGTTCGCGTGTGCATATCCCGGGAGCAATGGGTGCGTAGTCGCTCAAAAATTCTTTGAGACGTTCAAGTTCTGTGGGGAGGGTTGCACGCGATCCGCGAATGGTTACTTTGACGATGGTGCCAAACGGCGGGTATGAAAATGCCTTGCGGAGCGCGAGTTCGTTTTGCATAAATTCAGCGAGGTTGCCGTCGAGCGCTTGAACAAGGAGTGTGGTGTCGTCGGTGCGCGTTTGCACGAGGAGCGAGGCCGAGGTTTTTTCACGGAGTGCGAGGACGAGCGCAAAGATGCGTTCGCTCATGCGAAAGTCAGGAATGGCAAAGAGTGAGTCGAGGGAAATGATGGCAGTGTGCTCCATGGTAGAGAGGTAGGGGACTGCCATGGGAGTGCCGATCAAAATAGCACCCTGTTTTTTTGCGTCGCATGCTTTTTCAAATTGGGAAATTATTTTTTTGGCTTGCGAGCGGGTCTTTGCGTGGTCGCCATCGAGGGTGAAGCACGGTGTGTCGGGGAAGAGTTTTGCAATCTCTTCTTCAATGCGCTCAATGCCGATGCCGAGTGGCTCGAGCCGCCAGCTCTGGCAGTTCGTGCAGGTTTCGTGGAGCCCTGCTTCTGGTGTGCGAACATTGCCACAAGAATGACAGGAAAAAACATAGGGGCTTTGGTCACCAGCAGGTTCGTCTTTGCGGTTAGTTTTTTTGTGAATGACGAGCGGAGCTTCACAGACTTTGCAACGCACGAGGGTACCACAGTCGCCGCAGGCGGTTACTGAAGCGAGTCCCTTACGGACGGCGAGCAGAAATACGCGTTCGTTGTTTACTACTGCCTGTTCTATGGTCTGGCGGATACGTTCGGTGAGGACCGCGACGGTGCGCTTGTTGCTGTCCATTTTGATCTGCTTTTCTTCGGGTCGTGGATCGATGATTGCGGTTTCGAGCGGTTGTGCTCCTTGATCGTTTTTTCGTGCGTGCGTGTCGATGCGGTCGAATTCGTAAATTTCTCCCGACGTAATGCGCACGTGCGTTTCCGGGCGAAGGCATGGCGCGCCAAAGATGAGCGTCGCGCCAAGGTGCTGTGCGTAGTGCTCTGCGGTGATGCGCATGTCGAGGTGGGGTGGTGCAATGGTTTTCCACGCACGAGAATGTTCTTCGTCGATGACCACCGTGCTCCATGCGCGCGGAAGCATGAGGTACTGTGGTGTGCCAATGACGACAATGGCATGTTGTTCCTCGGTTGCTTTTTTCCAGTCTGCAAGCAGGCGTTTTTTGGTAAGGTTGCTGTGGAATGCGAATGTGTAATCCTCGATACCGTGCTTGAGCTCCTCGGCGACGCGTTCAACGTCGAGCGCAGTAGGGAGGCAGATGAAGACGGATTCATGGCGCACAAAAGATTCGCGCACCAGACGTTTCCATGCCTCTCCACGCAAGACGGTGCTGGTTTGAATAGCGCGAATTTTTGATTTTTTGTCTGGTTTCAGTGCGTCGTCTTTTTTGATTGGTTCAAGCGCTTCGCTTACATACGCGTCGAGGATTGTTTTCGGTGTGAGCGCAAAAAGTGTCTCGCCAAAGTCTTGCGCCGAACCCTGTGCGGTCTCGCGTGCAGCCTCGATGAATGCGTCGGTAAAGATGAGCCGTGGTCGAAGGCGTGCAATTTTCTTCACCGTGTAGTCCGAGGATTTGAGCGACGCTTTTGCATTGCTTGCGTCGTTTGACGCAAGGACGAGTGCGGGCACTTCGCGCGAGCGGAGTGGCACCATGACCAAAGACCCCACCGGCGCCGGGTCTTTTGAGAAGTACGTGAGCGAGCCCTGTGGCCCACCCCGCGCAAGGGGAGTGACGGTCAAAATCTGCATACCCTCATAGTAGCGCATAGGGACCAAAGGGGCAAAAGGGCTTAGCGTACGGAACCATTACCGGGGCTTGACAAATTAAGTACATATGCTATAATGTACTAGGATTAAAAAAGTTGTTTTTTGTCATTTCAACAAACGGAGGTGCAGAATGAAATTCTTGAAGGGTGTTGCTGTCTTTGTTGTTTGTGCGATTGTTTTGGGGTTGCTCAATATCTGGTTTCGGACATTTGTAGTTGGTGCGTATTATGTACACGCGCCACTCTATTTGTCGGCAATCGTAGGAGCATCGCCAATTCTGCTCATTTACATTGCATATCATCTTGTGCAGCTTGTTGTCAAATTTGATTCATCATCTTTTTCGAATTAAGGAGAAAAAAATGCGTGTCATTACAATGGCAGTACTCGTAATTTTTGCTTTGCTTAACACTGCTTGTGATCGTGCACATTCAAACATGCAGACAGTCATCACAAATGATTGTGGGGTAAGTTGGGAGTTGATCCGGGTTGGACAGACAGTGCCGGCGAGAGTTGGCCCCTGTGCCTACAAGGTGACTGTACCAGATTACCCCATGCAAGGGGAAACGAGGTTTAAGACATCCTTTGCAAATCGCGTACTCGCCGATGTCGAAGTCTCGTATGATTACAGCATTACCGATGGCATTATGTTTATTGGTGAAGCGAAGTATATTGGCAAGGCGAATACAAGTGGAGATGATGCTGTAAATGCGGCTGGTCTGTATGAAACTGCAGAAAACTCGGTCATTGATAAGCGTATCCGAGAGGTTGCAACTACGGTCTTAATTGCAGAAGACATTGTCGATTTTTCACAAGCTGAGTTTGAGGATAAATTACTCCTCGCTGTTAATAAGGTTTTGGAGTCTAAGGGAGTGAAACTTAACTTTCTTTCCTTTGTTCCTATTCCTGAAGAGCAGACGAGGCTTGCGATTGACATGATGACTGCAATGAAGATCTATGACTCAAAAGGGCTGCATAACTTAGGACAACAGGTTGCTGTAGCCAAAGCAGGTGCTGCGCGAATCAATTTTGCCGCTTCATCTGAATCTGTAAGTCCGAAGAAGAACTAGTTTGTTGATTGACAAAAACTCCAGCGATTTATCGTTGGAGTTTTTTTTATAACCTGCTACACGAGCAACCCCACCGGCGCCGGGTCTTTTGAGAAGTACGTGAGCGAGCCCTAGGGGCAAAAGGGGGTTGCAAGCTACTGAACCATTACGGGGGGTTGACATTTTTAAAAAATAGTGTATTTTAAATCGTAGTTAATGCACATTCAAGAGAGGGCAACATGAACAGTCATTTCCAGCAAAAAAATCAAGTATTTGGGATTGTGACACGCGTGGATTTCAAAAAAGATGTGGCATATATTTACCTTGTTCGAGGGGAAGATCAGATGTGGTCACTTCCGGGCGTGGAAATAAAATCTGGCGAGAGTCCCTCGTCAAGTCTCCAAGAAGAGTTGTATAGACAATCAGATATTCTAGCAAACGGGTTCACTCTGATGGCGCTGTTCACTGTTGGAGATATTCTAGTACTTTTGTATGATGTTGAGGATTATCCGGGGGAACCTGGTATGCAGCAAGAAGACATTGATGATGGGAATTTTTTCTGTGAATCTCAAATATTGGGCATGGAAAAGGAAATTTCTCCAGCTCAATTCAAGATGATTGAACGCTATTTTAGCCATCGTCATATAGATGACATTGATGAAGTTGTTCTGAATCTTGATACTGAATTGTGTCCCGCCGGTCCAGAAAAGTAAGGAAATAAAGTAAATTAACCTCCGTTTGTATCCGCACATCAGCGCATACAACACGGAGGTTTTCTTTTGAAAAGTAAGTGAGCGAGCCCTGTGGCCCACCCCGCGCAAGGGGAGTGACGGTCAAAATCTGCATACCCTCATAGTAGCGCATAGGGACCAAAGGGGCAAAAAGTTGTGTTTTCGAGAAGTTCATGCTAAAGTATTTTTTGGGAATGTTCCCGTGCCCTAAGTGAGGATTTTCGCTATGAAGATGATTGCTCCCTGTTACGCTGATCCGAACTGTCCCGATTGCCCTGGTGACCCCGGTGATGCACCTTGTGGTGGTGAGTAAAACTACATTGCGGTTCAATGAGGTAGTGCCTCAAATCTGAAGCACTGCCAACCCCCCCTTGTCTCTTTAATGAGATCAGGGGGTGTTTTTTAAATATGGTAAGATATGATGAAGTATTTTAAATAAAAACATCAAACAATGAATTTTCCACACACAAAACGAGAAGAAGTGATTGATGAAATGTTTGGCATCAAGATTGCTGACCCATATCGATGGCTTGAAGATGGGAGTAATCCTCTGGTGAAAGAGTGGACTGAGGCACAAAATGTTTACACTGATGCCAATATCAAAGGAGAAACCTTTGATATTATTTCTGATGAATTAGTCAAAAATTTTAATGTCACTACATTTTCGAACCCAACAATAAGAAAAGGAAAGTACTTTTATTACGAGCGACAGCCTAATGAAGATCACAGTGTTTTTTATATGAAGGTAGGTATCGATGGTGTGCCAATAAAACTTGTTGACCCAAATGGAATGAATGCAGGTAATATATCCTCGCTTGATTTTTGTGTACCTTCAAGAGCAGGGGTGTATGTTGCTTATGGGTTACAGCAAGGAGGAAATGAGATGCCGACACTCTATATAAAAAATGTAGATACGAGAGAAAATCTAGATGATGTGATTCCTCGGTGTCTCGGCGGGGTGACTTGGCTTCCGGACGATACTGGTTTTTTCTACAAACGATATCCTGCGCCTGGCAGTGTACTCAAAAATGAAGAGCATCTCCATATGAAGGTTTATCTCCATCACCTCGGCGATAGCCCGGAAAACGATGAGCTCATTTTTGGGGAAGGTCGTCCAAAAGATGACATGATCATGCTGAAGAGTTCTGTTGACGGGAGGTATTTGGCGATTAGCGCAAGTCAGAAATGGACTGAAAATGATATTTATATTTATGAACAAGAAACGAAGAAGACTACGCCTTTTGTTGTGGCGATTTCCGCACGGTTCGCAGTGTTTTTCCTAAAGGATAAAATAATCATTCGTACAAATTATAAGGCTAATAATTACCGCGTTCTTTCGATGCCAATTGAATCCATGTTTGCCCCAATAGATGAGTGGAAAGAGATTATTCCAGAACAAGAGCATGCATTGGTTGGTGTTTCGCCTACAAAGGATAAGCTTCTTCTGGAGTATTTGGTAAACGCCTGTTCGAAGGTAGAAATTTTTGACCATACAGGAGAACGACAAGGTGAGATTTCGTTGCCACCCTATTCTACTCTTAATGAAATATCTACGTATTGTGAAGAAAAGGAATTTTTTTATGGTGTAAGTTCGTTTACACACACACAAACTACATATCGCTATATTCCAGACGAAGATATATTTGTCCAATATCGAAAAATTGAGAACCCTATTGATCCCGATGATTATGTAGTTAAGCAGGAATGGTACGTGTCGAAAGATGGTACGCGTATCCCTCTGTTTATTTTTCATCGCAAAGATATAGCACCGAACATAGCTCACCCGACTGTTCTATTTGGTTATGGTGGATTTGGGATTGTGAAGAGCCCTGGTTTCATGCGAGGGTTTGTGCCGTGGATGGAACGCGGGGGTATTTATGCACTCGCAAATATTCGCGGGGGTGGTGAGTTTGGTGAAAATTGGCACAGGGCAGCAATGGGGGAGAAAAAGCAAAATAGTTTTGATGATTTTATCGCTGCATCAGAGTATTTGATTGCACAAGGTTATACGAGCCCCGAGCATTTGGGCATTCTTGGTGGGAGCAATGGAGGGCTCTTGGTTTCTGTAGTTGCAGTGCAGAGACCGGAGTTGTTTGGCGCAGTGTGTTCACGGGTGCCACTGACGGACATGGTGCGATTCCCTTTGTTTGGGATGGCACTCCGCTGGGTGCATGAATATGGTGATCCAAAAAAGGAAGCGGAATTGAAAAATATTTTGACATGGAGCCCCTACCACAATGTGAAAGCGGGTGTTGAATATCCTAACTTCCTGTTTACTACTGGAGAGAATGACAACCGTGTCGACCCACTTCACTCACGAAAAATGACGGCACTCCTGCAGTCGGTAAACAAGAAAAATGAAATTTTGCTTTTTACCGAAAAGGACGCGGGGCACGGTTCGGGAAAACCCGTCAAAAAGATGGTAGAGAGCCAAGCTTTGCTCCTTACCTTTTTTGCAAAAAAATTGGGGTTGAAGGTGTAAAAACAGCAAGTTTCAGAGAGAAGAAAGGGTGCTGTATTTCAACACACTTTATATTTTTGGCAAAATGGGATTTTGCGTAGTAAGATAGGGTACTATATGAGCGAATCACTGGTAATCAAGGGGTTTGACGGCGCACGAAAACTTGCGGGTTCGGTGCGGGTGACGGGGGCGAAAAACGCTGCGCTCAAAGCCATTGCGGGGACGATTCTTTTTCGTGATGAGGTGACGCTCTCCAACATTCCTGAGATCAACGACGTGGAGCGCATGTTTGAACTTCTTTCGCTTTTGGGTGCAAATGTCGCACAAAAGAAACGAGGGGTGTATGAGGTGCTCGTCCCCAAAACACTTTCGACAACCATGACACCCGAAATTGCAAAACGCTTTCGTGGATCGGTGGTGGCGACGGGTCCTATCCTCGCGCGTTTTGGTCGCGTTTCGTTTCCGCATCCGGGTGGATGTCTCATTGGTTCACGTCCTATCGATCTCTTTATTGAGGGGTTCAAAAACATGGGTGCGACCGTGCATCTTAAAGATAGTGTGTACACGGTGACCGCGCCCGAAGGAGGGTTGCGAGGCGCAACATTTTTTCTCAAACACCAGAGTGTGACCGTAACGGAAACATTCATGATGGCAGCAACACTTGCGAAGGGGACGACTGTGATCAAGAATGCGGCGATGGAGCCCGAAATTGAAGATCTTGCAAATTTTTTGAATACTTGTGGTGCAAAGATTTCGGGACATGGCACGCCGACGATCACGATTCGTGGTGGTAAGTTGCTTTCAGGGAAAGGTCACACGTACAAGACAATGCCAGACCGTATCGATGCGGGGAGTTTCTTGGTGCTTGGTGCGCTCGCGGCAAAAGAGCTCACGATTACGGACTGCAATCCGCTTCATCTCGAGGCGCTCATTGAGGCACTTCGTACGGCGGGGGTGCATATTGAGACGACAAAAAACACCATTGTGGTGCGCGCGGGCAACAAAGCGTATACTGGAGTAGGAATCAAGACGCACGAGTATCCCGGCTTTCCGACTGACCTTCAGGCGCCGATGGTGATTTTTCTCACACAGGCGGAAGGGGAGAGTATGGTGTTTGAAACTATTTTTGAAGGACGACTCAACTACGTTGAGGCGCTTTCTTCGATGGGAGCAAGTATCGTGACAATGGATCCGCATCGTGTGTTGGTGCGTGGGACGACGTCGCTCAAGGGGCGCAATTTGAAAAGTCCGGATCTGCGCGCGGGGCTCGCGTTTGTCATCGCGGCAGTGATTGCAAAAGGGGAGTCGGTTATCCATAATGTAGACACGACGATTGACCGAGGGTATGAAGATATTGAGGATCGTTTGCGCGCCATTGGGGTCGAGGTCGAGCGCGTTCGGGATCAATCCGCGAGTTAATTTTTATGGCATTTTTTGTACGAAAACTCGGCATCGATCTTGGCACAGCAAATACGCTCGTGTATATTCCGGGGAAGGGTATTGTTTTGAATGAGCCTTCGGTGGTCGCGGTATCGGAACAGGACAACCGTATTGTTGCGGTGGGGATTGAGGCAAAGCAAATGATCGGTCGCACTCCGGATAACATTGTGGCGTATCGTCCCATGAAAGACGGTGTGATCGCCGACTACCGTGTGACGGAAGCGATGCTTCGCTACTACATTGGTAAGGCACTTGGCAAGTGGAATATTTTGAAACCCGAGGTGATGATTTCGGTGCCGGCGGGAGTTTCGTCGACGGAGCGCCGTGCGGTCATTGAGGCGACTATTAAAGCGGGGGCAAAGAATGCGTATGTGGTGAAGGAGCCGATTCTTGCGGCCATTGGTGCCGGCATCCCTATTTACGAAGCGCGGGGACACATGGTGGTGGATATTGGGGGAGGGACGACCGATGTGGCAGTGATTTCTCTCGGTGGTATTGTGGCGTCGACATCGGTGAAATGTGCAGGAAACAAGATTGACCATGCTATTGCAGATTATATTAAAAAAACGTTTAACCTTGCGGTAGGTGACCGTACCGCGGAGGACATTAAGGTGCGCATCGGCTCTGCTCTCCCTATGGATGACGAGCTTTTGCTGACTATCAAGGGGCGCGACTATGTGACAGGACTTCCGCGCACAGCGCAGGTGTCGAGTAATGAAATCGTGAAGGCTATCGACCGAGAGCTTCGCGAGATTGTGCGTGCTATCAAAGACGTACTCCAGGAGACCCCGCCAGAACTTTCTGCCGATATTATTGATCAGGGGATTATTATGACAGGTGGCTCGTCACAGCTTCGCAATCTCCCCGAGCTGGTGGAGCGACGCACGGGAGTGAAAGCGCGACTTGCGGAGGATGCGCTTTACTGTGTGGCAAAGGGGACGGGGATTGCACTTGAGCATTTGGAGACGTACAAGAAGAGTATTTTGGCAAAAAGGTAGAGACCGCTCGCCCAAGTTAGTTTCGGGGTACGGATATTTTTCTGCTGAAAAATTCCTCGAGCTCGCGCCGTCGCGCTCCCTAGTCCCCGAAACTAACTTGGGCTCGCTCTAAGGTTGGATGCAATTACTAAAGGCGCCAAAAGGGCGGGCTCGCTTCAAGGTTAAAGACACTTATGGACCATATTTTTGAACATTATAAAAAAACGGGATATTTCCATCATGCGCATGTGCTTGAGGGTGAGCATGAGGTGTTGGTGCCGATGATCTTGAGTGCGGTTCATCAGCACTTTGGTATTGTTGCGCAGGGCAATCCCGATGTGACGGTGGTGCATCACGAGTCATTTGGTATTGATGAAGCACGAGGACTTAAAGAGGCGGAGACGCGTGCCGCCTTCGGCGGCACGCGCAAGATTTTTATTGTCAGCGCCGATTCTTTTACCCGCGAAGCTCAAAACGCACTTTTGAAAACATTTGAAGAACCAACCGAAGGCACGCATTTTTTTATTGTCATTCCGCGTGTCGATGCTATTATCGCCACATTAAAATCTCGTGTTGTTCTTGTTCCGGCGACTGCAAACAAGGGTTCTGACGATACCGCTCTTCTCGCCAAAAAGTTTCTAGATGCATCGCTCGAAGAGCGTTTTGCAATGGCGAAAAAACTTGCTGACGGCAAAGACCGAGAAGCGGTGCGTCGCATGCTCGACCATATCGAGCGCATTCTCTATACACGTCTTGCGGGACAAAAAAACACCGGAGATGTTTTTCGCGATATTTACCAAACCAAAACCTACCTTGCTGACCGCGGCTCATCCGTCAAAATGCTCCTTGAAAACCTTGCAATTGGACTGTCTGCGGTTTCATTGTAGCAATTAGACTTGTTCGTTTGTTTATATTTTCATTGAACTCCTTCTTGAATTTTGCTAAGATGTAATGCATATGACTTATGATTTTTCGGATTTTAAGAAGCGCGTGGTGGGAGTGGCGGAGCACTTGGCAAAAGAATTGTTGTCTATTCAGACAGGGCGTGCCAGTATGGCGCTTTTGGACAATGTGTCGATAGAGTCCTATGGCGCACGACTCGCTATTTCTCATGTTGCAACCATTGCCACCGAGGATGCACGCACGATTCGCATTGTTCCTTGGGAAAAGACCAACGGCAAAGAAATCGAGAAGGCAATTAATCTTGCGAATCTCGGCGTGTCGGTTTCAACCGACGAGGGCGGTCTTCGCATCTTTTTCCCCGAGCTTACCACAGAGCGTCGTGTCGCGTTTACAAAAATTGTGCGCGACAAGGTGGAAGAAGGGCGTATTGCAATAAAAGGTGAGCGCGAAAAAGTGAAAAATGCCATCACAATGGCGGAGCGAGAAGGGGAAATGAACGAGGACGAGAAAAAACACGCCCTCGAAGAGCTCCAAAAATTGGTGGACGAAGCAAATAAAAATCTCGGTTCAGTAGGCGAAAAAAAGGAGAAAGATATTTTAGGGAAGTAGTCTTTTGTGAGAGCAGTCAGTTAATTATTTTTTTCTATGTCCATTATCCTTTTTATTGTCATTCTCGGCGTCCTTATTCTTGCTCACGAGTTTGGGCATTTTATTGCCGCAAAGCGCGCAGGTATTCGCGTGGATGAATTTGGTATCGGATTTCCTCCACGACTCTGGGGAAAAACAGTGGGCGAGACGACATACTCCCTCAATACGTTTCCGGTAGGCGGTTTCGTGAAAATTTTTGGTGAAAATCCCGACGAAGAATCTTTGCATGGCGCGGACAGTGCGCGCAGTTTTGTGCGGAAGTCGAAACTTATCCAAGCGTGGGTAATATCGGCAGGCGTCGTTTTCAATCTTCTCCTTGCGTGGGTGCTTCTTTCTCTGGGATTCATGATTGGCGTTCCGTATTCTCCTGACGACACGGTAAATGGTGCTCGCGTGACTAACGCAGAATTGACGATTACTCAAGTGAAGCCAAATTCCCCCGCGGATGTCGCAGGGCTTCGTGCGGGGGACAAAATCATCTCGCTTGCCTCAGGGAAAGATGTTCTTGAGGGCGTCGACGTGGACTCGGTGCAAAAGTTTATTGCCAGACACGATGAATTGGAACTCACCTATTCGCGTGGCGGGGAGATGAAGACCGCAAGCGCCAGCACCAAAGATGGGCTTGTCGAAGGGCGTCGTGCTATTGGGATTTCTATGGATATGGCAGGCATTCTCAAACTACCTGTTCATCAAGCTTTGTATGCAGGCGCAGAAACGACGCTCTTATTCACAGCGTCAACGGCAGTCGGTATCGTATCCTTTTTCATGAATATTTTTTCAGGATCAGCTGATTTTTCACAAGTATCGGGTCCTGTTGGGATTGTCGGAGTGGTGGGTGCATCTGCAGCGCTTGGTTTCGTATATATTCTTTCGCTCATGGCGCTCATCTCTATTAATCTCGCTGTCATCAACCTGTTGCCATTTCCCGCGCTTGATGGTGGTCGACTCCTCTTTATTCTCATAGAAGTGATTAAAGGTTCGCCTATCAAACCCGCTATCGCCAATGCCGCAAACGGTATCGGTTTTATTTTGCTTATTTTGCTTATGATTGTGGTGACGTATAACGACATTGTGAAGATTGTGGTGGGGTAGAAGGGGTAATAAAAAAACGCCAGGGGTTAGCCTGGCGCTCTGATGAGATTATTTCGGTAGCTGTTCCGTGCACAAATCTCTGTAAATTGCTATTGCAAGAAGAGTAGTGGTAATTCCCTTTTCGGGAGTAAGCGAATTTTCCTCCACAAGGTCCTTTGCCATTTTAATAGCTGCCTGCATCTTTAGTTTGACATCGTCGATTTTTGTGACCATTTACTTTCTCCTAGAGGTTGATTGTTTAATGAACTACAAGATAAATTGTAGCAAATTATTAAATATTTGTCAAGTGTTTGGCGCATGGTGGTTTTTAAGGTAAGATACGTGGATATGAAGCAATCGCAACTTTTTACCAAAACACGCAAAGAGGCACCCTCGGACGAGGTTGCAAAAAATGCAAAGCTCCTGATTCGTGCGGGATTTGTTGACAAGCTCCAAGCCGGCGTTTACACCTACCTTCCTCTTGGACTTCGTGTGCTTAAAAAAATTGAAAACATTATTCGCGAGGAGATGAACAAAGCCGGCGGCCAAGAAATCCTCATGCCGTCACTTCATCCGAAAGAGTTGTGGCAGACGACGGGGCGCTGGGACACCATGGACGATTTATACAAAGTGAAAGATTCTTCAGGGCGCGAGAATGCACTTGGACCTACTCATGAAGAAGTTGTAGTTCCTCTCATGAAGCAATTTATTTCATCATATCGTAACTTGCCATTTTCTGCGTACCAGTTCCAAAACAAGTTTCGCATGGAGCTTCGTGCAAAGTCGGGGATATTGCGTGGACGTGAGTTTTTGATGAAGGATATGTATTCATTCCATGAAGACGAAGCCGACCTTACGCGTTTTTATGAAGCAATGAAAGGAGTATATGCGCGTGTTTTTGAGCGTGCGGGAATTGGCGCAGTGACGTATCTTACGTTTGCATCCGGTGGCAGTTTTGCAAAATATTCGCATGAATTTCAGACAGTCACTCCTGCAGGAGAGGACACTATTTACGTGTGCGACACATGTCGTGTGGCGGTAAACAAAGAAATCATAGAAGAACAAAACACCTGTCCTTCGTGTGGAAATAAGGATTTACGAAAGGAGACTGCTATTGAGGTGGGAAACATTTTTGAACTAAAAACTCGTTTTTCTGAACCATTCAAACTTACTTACAAAAACAAGGAAGGAAAAGAGCAGGCTGTGGTTATGGGTTGTTATGGTATTGGGCTGGGTCGTATTTTGGGGACGGTTGTTGAAGTATTGGGCGACGACAATGGACTTGTGTGGCCAAAGGAAATCGCACCGTTCGCAATGCATTTAGTGGAGCTTGGTGGCTCAAAGGATGCTGCGGTTCGCAAGGAAGCCGAATCGCTTTACGTCGAGCTTGTTGCGCTCGGAGTCGAGGTTCTTTGGGATGATCGCGATATGCCCGGAGGTGCCAAGTTTGCGGAGAGTGATTTGATGGGAATTCCGGTGCGTGTGGTCGTGTCTCAAAAAACTCTTGAAGCGGGGAAATTTGAAGTAAGGGAACGCACAAGCGGTAAGGTCGAGATGCAGACACGAGCAGACGTTCTCGGTGCGTATATTCAGTAAACACTATTGTTATGTTCGATAAATTTTACAAACTTTTCTCCAATGATATTGGCATCGACCTCGGCACAGCGAATACGCTTGTGTATTTGCGTGACCATGGGATTGTTCTTTCCGAGCCGTCGGTGGTTGCGGTGAATCAAAAGACGGGAACCGTGGTTGCCATTGGTGCGCAGGCAAAACAAATGATTGGACGTACACCGGGGCATATCGTCGCCATCCGTCCGCTCGTTGACGGTGTTATTTCAAACTTTGAAGTGACTGAAGAAATGCTCACCTATCTCATCAATAAGGCAAACAAGGTTTCAAAAAAGAGCGTGCGCCCGCGCGTGGTGGTTGGCGTACCGTCTGGTGTGACAAGTGTGGAGACGCGTGCGGTGTATGATGCCGCAAAAAATGCAGGTGCGCGCGAGGTGCATATTATTGAGGAGCCGATGGCGGCAGCCATCGGCGTCAAGCTCCCCGTAAAGGAACCGATTGGCAACATGATTATCGACATCGGCGGAGGCACCACCGACATCGCAGTTATTTCGCTCGGTGGTATTGTGCGGTCAAAAAATTTACATATTGCGGGAGATCGCCTAAATAATGATATTATTAATTACATCCGAGATGAGTTTCGGGTGATCATTGGTGAGCGCACTGCCGAGTCTGTAAAGATTGCCATCGGGTCAGCAATCAAGGGTGCAGGGTCTATGGAGGCGGTCATTCGCGGACGTGACCTTGTCACCGGACTTCCTCGCGAGGTGGTGGTGACCGACACCGATATCCGTGAGGCGATGGCGGCATCCATTGTTGGACTCGTTGAGTCGGTGAAAGAGGTGATAGAAACAACACCACCAGAAGTCCTCTCTGATGTAATGAGTCGAGGAATTGTTTTGGTGGGTGGCGGAGCGCTTCTTCGAGGGTTGGATGAACTCTTGACGCAAGCACTTCGTGTTCCCGTTTATGTCGCCAACGATCCCTTGACCGCCGTCGCGCGAGGAACCGGTATTGTGCTCGAGAACATGGAAGAATTTCGTGATGTCCTTATTCAACATGGAACAGATACGCCGCCGCGATAACAACAGAACACGCCGAAAAATTATCACAGGAAGTGCCTTGTGCGCTTTGGGGTTATTTGTCCTGCTTATCCCCGGAGTTCGCGCTCCATTTTCGCGCACCGTATATATGGTTGCGCCCAGCGTGTGGGAGTGGGGTGATGGTATAGGGAAGGCGGTAAGTTTGTTCGTTGCAACAACCAAAGAACGGCAAGTATTGATTTTTGAAAATGAAGCACTCAAGGGTGATTTTGCGCGAATGGAGGCGTTGGTTCTTGACCGCAATCTTTTGGAAGAGCGAGTCGCAATCCTTGAGGAATCTTTGGGGCGCAAAGGGAATGACAATCGAATCTTGGCAAAAGTGCTTTGGGTGCCGGGTCGTACCCCCTATGACACCTTTGTGGTTGATGTGGGGAGTGAACAAGAAGTGTCTCTGGGTGATCTTGTGGTGTATGCGGGCGCGGGTGTTGTGGGTGAGGTTATGGAGGTGTATGAACGATCTGCAAAGATTAAATTATATTCATTCCCCGGAGAGACACGCGAGGTGTTGGTGGGGGAAGCAGAAATACCGGGGACGGCGGTTGGTCGAGGTATGGGAAATTTTGAAGTAAAAATTCCGCGGGACAGCCTTGTGTTGTCGGGAGATTGGGTGTTTTTGCCTCCGCACACGACTGGACAAGACAAGTTTATTTTAGGAACTGTTGGTTTTGTGGAAAAGAAACCTGAGGAATCTTTTGATCACATTCTGTTCCGCGCCCCCTTCAATACTGCAGAAATTCAGACAGTCGAAGTGCTCAGAACCACAAAATAATGGACATGTTTGTAAAAAGATTTTTTTTTGATGTCGCATTTGTTGGTGCACTTTTTTTTGCGCCGTGGTGGGCCGTGCTACCTTGGGGGATTGCGGGAGTTTTAATTTTTCAAAATTATTATGAAGCTTTGCTGGTAGGGATTCTTTTTGATCTTCTGTACGGAGGGGTGAACGCTTCGCTTTCGGCAGGGTTTGGCTTTATGGGGCTCGCGGTTTCTGCGGTAATCATGTTTCTACTTGAATGGTTGAAACGAGAGTGGCGTTCGTAAAATCTATCGTGCGAGGGGATATTTTTAGACTTGTGATACTATCTTATTATGTTCGAGAAACGAAAAAGACTGGATAGTCATTATTTAACCCAACTGTCGCGGGACATTGATCCTGATGAGATATTTCTTGATGCGACCAACTTACCCAATTTTGACAAGGATCAGTTTGAGGGACGCATGGAAAAACCCATTGGAAAAGGTGCCATTATTGCTGTTGCGTTAGTTTTTTTATTCATAGAGCTCGGGTTTTTGGCACAGGCAGCAAATTTACAGATTTTACAAGGGGATTATTTTTTTTCAAAAAGCGAACGCAATCGTCTTGAGGATGTTCCTATTTTTGCGATGCGAGGCAATATTTATGACCGCACGCAAACACCGCTTGTGTGGAATGCATTTGACGCAAGTGTCGCTAAGCGTGCAGTGAATGCAACCACAACAAAAGAAACTTCGTTTGCGCGCCGTGAGTATATTGCAAAGCCGGGATTCGGACATATTCTAGGATATGTGAGTTATCCAAAGCGCGACAGTAAAGGAAATTATTATCAGGAACGATTTCACGGTGTTGATGGTGTGGAGGAGTGGTACGATTCTCTGTTGGAAGGGAAAAATGGACGTCAGCTTGTGGAAGAGGATGCACTCGGAAATATCCAATCAGACAGTATTGTCGAGGAGCCTCAAAATGGCGCGACTCTGACCTTGGGAGTCGATGCACGCGTACAGGAAAAATTTTATACAACAATCCGAGCGCTTGCTGAAGAAAAAGGATATAGCTCCGGAGCGGGGGCGATTATGGATGTTGAAAATGGTGAGCTCCTTGCTTTAGCGAGTTTTCCTGAATACGAGAGCAGTGTCCTTTCGGATGGAGCGGACAAAAAAACAATTCAGGGGTATCTTACCGACAAACGGTTGGTCTTTCTTGATCGTGCGGTGTCAGGTGTGTACACTCCCGGATCAATTGTGAAGCCAATTATGGCAATTGCCGCCTTGAATGAGGGGCTTATTGACCCCAAAAAGCAGATTCTGAGCACGGGGTCTATCTCTATTCAGAATCCTTACAATCCAGAACTCAAGTCTATTTTTAATGACTGGAAAGCACATGGGTGGGTGAATATGCAGCGCGCAATCGCTGTATCGTCGGATGTGTATTTTTACGCTATCGGTGGAGGATTTGAGGATCAACGCGGCCTTGGTATCAGCAATATTGAAAAATATGCACGCATGTTTGGGTTCGGAAGAAACACGGGGGTTGATTTGGTGGGAGAAAAGCTTGGTACGGTTCCGAATCCTGCATGGAAAGCAGGTGCGTTTGGTGGCGAAGCATGGCGCTTGGGAGACACGTACCATACGGTTATTGGGCAGTATGGGTTTCAGGTTACACCACTTCAAGCGGTGCGTGCTATTGGGGCTATTGCAAATGGCGGCACGTTGGTAACTCCTCATTTAGTGCGCGAGCCAGCTCAAAAGTTTTCGACAGAAAAAATTGCCATTCCAAAGAAATATTTTGATATTGTTCGTGAGGGGATGCGTGATGCTGTAACGGAAGGCACTGTTTCAGGGTTGAGCGTTGGGTACGTAAAAGTTGCGGGAAAGACAGGGACTGCGGAAATTGATGCTGGGAAAAAGTACATCAACTCATGGGTGGTGGGATTTTTCCCTTACGACAAACCGCGTTACGCGTTTGTGGTGGTGATGGAGCGTGGACCCTACCAAAACAGTATCGGTGGTGTCTATGTAATGCGCCAAATGTTCGACTGGATGTCCGTAAATACGCCGGAGTATTTGGAGTAAAGGGGACTTGAGGTGCTTTGGGGATAAATTTTGTAAATTGACTTTTCTTAAAAAATCTATAGAATAGAACCTATGCCAGAAGAAAAAGAATACTTAAGCCAAGAGAAATTCAATGAGTTCCAGAAAGAGCTCGAGCACTTAAAAAGCGTGCGCCGTAAGGAGATTGCGGAAAGTCTCGAGTTTGCGAAGTCCCTTGGTGACCTCTCTGAAAACGCTGAATATCACGAAGCGCGACAAGACCAAGCAGAGACCGAAGAGCGTATCTCGAAGCTTGAAATGATGGTAAAGAATGCCGTAATCACCGAAAAACATAAAGGTGGGGTTATTGGTATTGGGTCAACTGTTTCCGTCCAAAAGGCTGGACAGAAGAGTGAACATCGTTACCAGCTCGTGGGTTCTGAGGAGTCAAACACCAAAGAAGGGAAAATCTCAAATAAATCACCGCTCGGTGAGGCGCTCATGGGAAAGTTAAAAGGTGATCAGATTAGCTATGAAACTCCGGGAGGAATAGTGAAAGCGAAGGTTGTTAACGTTGAGTAAATAATATTGTAACTTTGTGGCATCCATCGAAGAAATTCGCGCGGAGCGTTTAAAGAAACTCGAACTTCTCAAAGAGAAGGGGATGTTGTCGTATCCTGTTGCAACCAAACGCACGATGAGCGTTGAGGATGCGCTTTTGTCATTTGCGAAATTCTCTCGCGCAAAGAAAAAAATTGTTTTGGCGGGACGCATCACGGCTATTCGTGGACAGGGAGCAATTATTTTCTTCAATTTACGCGACGGAGAGACGATGATTCAAGGGCTTTTGAAGCGTGGCGATGTGCCTGAGACACTTTTTGATCTCTTTCGCGATACCGTGGATATGGGAGATTTTATCGAATGCGCAGGTCAGCTTTTTGTCACCAAGCGAAAAGAAAAAACTCTTGACGTAAAAAGCTGGAGCATGCTTACCAAAAGTCTGCGACCACTTCCCGATAAGTGGCACGGGCTCCAAGACGTGGAGGAACGTTTTCGCAAGCGATATCTCGACCTCCTTATGGCACCGGAAGTACGAGCTCGTTTTGCGCTCCGTTCGAAAATCATCACAGAAATTCGTTCTATTTTAAACGATGCAGAGTACATGGAAGTGGAAACACCACTTCTGCAGTCGCTTGCCGGTGGTGCGCTTGCGGAACCATTTTCTACTCACCACAATGCGCTCGATATTGATTTGAATTTACGCATCGCACCGGAGCTCTATCTAAAGAAGCTTTTGGCGGGCGGATATTCTCGCGTGTATGAGATTGGACGCAATTTTAGAAATGAGGGTATCGATATGACGCACAATCCTGAGTTTACGATGCTCGAGTTTTATGCCGCATACGCAACCGCAGATACTCAGATGGCATTTGTGGAAAAAATGATAAAGACGCTCGTGAAGCGTGTGCTAAAAACTGCGAAAGTTCCAGCAGGGGATGAAGTGATGGATTTTACAAAAAAGTTTGCTGTAATATCGTTTTTCGAACTCTTGAAACGCTATGCATTGATTGCCGACCCTGCGAATGCATCTCGCGAGGAGCTTGCGCTTCGCGCCGAGCAGGCGGGAGTGCGCGTGTTGCCTGCCGACGGCATTTCAAAAATAATGGATAGTATTTACAACAAGACTTGCCGCCCAAAACTTATTCAGCCAACATTTATTATCGACTATCCTGTCGAGTTCTCACCTTTTGCAAAACGCCAAGAAAAAAATCCGCTGTTTATCGACCGATTTCAGCTTGTTGCTGGGGGGATTGAATTTGTAAATGCATTTTCAGAACTAAACGACCCTCTTGAGCAACGCGCACGATACGAAGAGCAAGACAAGAAAAAACGCGGTGGCGATGGAGATGTTTCTCCTTCAGATGAAGACTATCTTGAGGCAATGGAGTACGGTATTCCGCCGGCAGGAGGAGTGGGAGTTGGTATTGACCGTGTGGTTATGCTTCTCACCAACACGCGCAATATTCGTGAGGTGCTCTTGTTTCCTACAATGCGTCCGAAAGAGGAATAAGTTGCCAATTGGGTGTTTTTCTGGTACTATTTTGAGAGATTAGTTTTTTCTATTTCAGACGTCTCTAGTGGAGGAACGTGTCATGGACATCCAATTGAAAAACCCGATGACTTTTGAAGACGCTGAGCGCTTTTTGAGCAATCAGAGTATTCAGGAAGTCGCCCGCAGGGATCATATATCTTGGTCGCTCAAGGTGAGTGTAGAGTACTCAATATTGCTGATTCAAAGAAGCGAACGTACTCCTGAAGCGCCGGTTCCGGTGAGTATTGCAAGTTTTCTGTTGGAACTTGCGAGAAGAGTGAGAGATGTTGCGCTTTCTGGGTCAATTAATGGTATTGAAAAACCAAGACCTAAATTAACTCTGGTGAGTTCGAAATAGTCAGTGTTCATGTGTTCAAAATTCATTTTCCTAATGGAGGAATTATGGAAATAGTTGATCCTGTAAAAGTATTCTTGGACGACCCACGCGTAAGACACATGAAAGGAGTGGACGATTCTTTCTCACAGTTGTATCTTCATGTTATACACCATTCGAAGCGGGGACAGAAAAAAGAAGCTCTTGAGTGCATTAAGAATTTTCATGAAAGAGCAAAGGAACAATTTGATCTGAATTTGTCCCTCCCTCTTGTTGCAGTCGAATAGTTTTTTAAAAAGCCGAGTTTTACTCGGCTTTTTTTCTTGTGGGGATAGGCTTAATACGCCGTACCTCCTTGTGGATAACTATTGTTGTGAAGTGGGATGAAGTGCTATATAATGGTAATTAAGTGGGGCAAAGTGGTAGATAGTATTTTAAACCTTTTTGTCTCACCAATACCATGTTGATCGGTGAATACATCCATACCCTTGATGTCAAAAAGCGCCTTGCGCTTCCCGCAAAATTCCGCAAGGAGTTAGGGAAAAAAGTTGTCATCACGCATGGCTTGGACAATTGTCTTTTTGTGTATCCGATGAAAACATGGCAAAAGGTTAGCGACAAGTTGGCTCAGCTTCCTATGGGACAAGCAGATACCCGTGGGTTTGGACGCTTTATGCTTGCGGGTGCGGTCGAAAGCGATATTGATTCGATTGGACGCGTCCTTGTTCCTGATTTTTTGAAAGATTTCGCGAAACTCGAGACTCAGGTTGCCGTCATTGGCGTACATGACCGCGTTGAAATCTGGAACAAGACTACATGGAGCGAATACAAGGGTCGTATTGAAAAGCAGGCTGACGCGCTTGCCGAGAAGCTGGGCGAAGTCGGCATTTTGTAGGAAGTTTTAGTTTATTTCCTATGAATACCGTAGAACACACCCCCGTTCTTTTACAAGAAGTGCTTGCTGGGCTCGAGATTAAGCCTCAAGATCGTGTTTTTGAGGGAACGGTCGGGCTTGGTGGGCACAGCGAAGAGATTATGAAGCGCCTTGGTGCAGAGGGTGTCTACGTTGGTACCGATCAGGACGCACAAGCGCTTGAAATCGCGAAACGCCGACTGGAAAACTATTCTTGCAAGAAAGTTTTCTGCGAAGAAAATTTTAGAAATCTTGATCGCGTGTTGGATGAAGCGGGAATTCCATTGGTCGACAAAATTTTGCTCGACATCGGTCTCTCCAATCTCCAGCTCGAAGGATCAGGTCGCGGATTTTCTTTCAAGCGCGACGAACCGCTCCTCATGTCGTTTTCAGTCTCTCCGCACGAAGGAAGTCTTACGGCGAAGGAAATTGTCAATGAGTGGGCAGCAGACAGCATGACGGATATCTTTGAGGGTTACGGTGAGGAAAAATTTGCATGGCGTATTGCGCAAGCAATCATTTCCGCACGAACAAAGAAGTCTATTGAGACGACCACTGAGCTTGCAGAGATTATTCGCCTTGCCGTTCCTGCGTTTGCGCGATTTGGCAGGATACATCCCGCAACAAAAGTATTTCAGGCGCTCAGAATTGCGGTAAATGACGAACTGGGTGCGCTTCGTGAAGGACTCGTCAAAGGATTTGCGCGACTTGCACCCGGAGGACGTATGGCCGTCATCTCATTTCACAGTTTGGAAGATCGGGCGGTAAAAACATTTTTTAAAGCTCGCCAAGACGAAGATATTGCGACACTTGTTACCAAAAGACCAATAAGCCCTAGTGCGGAAGAACTTGAAAGAAACCCAAAATCAAGAAGTGCGAAATTAAGAATTATTCAGAAAAATTAGCAGCATCATACACCATCTCCATGACAACAAAGACCCTCGATTTTAATAATATTGAACAAAAGCTCTTTTGGATCTTTGTGGGGGTGGCGACGCTCTTGATTGCGGTGTATTTATATTCTGCTTTTTCGGTTACGGTGAATGTGGTTGAAAGAAACAAAATGACTCAGGCGACTCGAGATATTGAAGCAAAGGTCGGAACCCTTGAGGCGGAATATATGCAAATTCAAAATTCAATTACACTTGCGTATGCAAAAAATTTAGGGCTCAAGGAGGTGACGGCAAAGTTTACAACCGAAACACCGTCAGTGAAGTTTTCTATCGTACGATAATGAAAAACGGGCCACTCTCACGCATCTGGTTTTTGAACACCGGAGTTCTGGTTATTAGTTTGTTTATGGTTGGGCAACTTGGATATATCCAGATCGTGCAGGGGGAGATGTATCGCGACAAGGCAGAACGGCAATACACCAGTGGAAAAACAACATCATTTGACCGTGGCACTATTTTCTTTTCAGAGAAAACTGGGCGCAAAATCTCAGCGGCGACCATGGTGCCGGATTATACACTTGCAGTCGATCCGACGCAAGTTACGGACTCTCAAAAACTTGCTGACTCGCTTGCTGATATCACGGGTGTTGATGTTGCAGTCATTTTGGCAAAGATAAATCGCAAAGGGGATCGCTATGAAGAGATAGCCCAGCATCTTTCTGAGGAGGCTGTGGTATCCATAAAGGCACTTGAAGAAAAAGGAGTTATTTTGAATAAAGAAAAAAAGCGGTTTTACCCCGGTGGTAAAACTGCGGCGCAGGTTTTGGGTTTTGTGGGGTGGAATGAAGATATACTCTCAGGGCGATATGGTCTTGAGCGATACTATGATGAGGCGCTTGTGCGCAGTGGTAATAATAGCTCATCCTACTTTTTCGCCGATCTTTTTTTACAAAAAGGTAAATCGATACTTTCCGACCGTGAGCGTGCGGGGGATTTGGTGACCACTATTGAGCCTTCGGTGCAGGGTTTTTTGGAGCGTACGCTGTTTGATGAGGTTCGAGAACGCTATGGTGCGGCGAGCGCGAGTGGGATTATTATGAACCCTAAAACAGGCGAGATTTACGCGATGGCAACCGACCCTTCGTTTGACCCCAATCTTTTTTCGAAGGAAAAAAATCAGGGAGTATTTGTGAATCCGCTCGTGGAAGGAACTTATGAAATGGGGTCAATCATCAAGGCACTTACCATGGCAGCAGGGCTTGATGCTGGCGTGGTGACTGCTGCTACGACGTACGACGATAAAGGGACGCGCACCATTAACACGAAAGTCATCGGAAACTTTGACGGCAAGGCGCGCGGGGTTGTACCAATGCAGGAAGTGCTCAATCAGTCGCTCAACCTTGGAACAGTCTTTGTGGGAGAGCGTTTGGGACATGAGCGATTCAGAGATTACTTTAAAGCGTTTGGATTGGGTGAAGAAACGGGGATAGATCTGCCCAATGAAGGAGTCGGTAGGCTCGACAATATATCGACCACGCGCGATATTGAATATGCTACGGCGTCGTTTGGGCAGGGTGTCTCCATGACTCCAATTGCCACCATCCGTGCGCTCGCAGCCCTTGCCAATGGCGGCGTGCTGGTGACGCCACATGTGGTCAAGCGCACTGAATACGGGCTTGGTCCGTCACGTAATTTTGTGCCCGGAGGAGAGCGCAGGGTGATCAAAAAAGAGACCTCGGTGGAGATATCGCGAATGCTCACCGAGGTGGTCGATACGGCGCTCCTTGACGGGACGCTCAAAATGGAGCATTATGGCATAGCCGCAAAGACGGGAACGGCTCAGCAGGTGGGGTCCAATGGGAAATACTCTGAGTCGGATTTCCTTCATACTTTTTTCGGCTACTTTCCTTCCAAGGATCCGCAGTTCATAGTGTTCCTTTCTGCAAAAAATCCTCGCGGGGAACGCTATGCCTCACACACACTTTCCAAGCCATTTATGCAGATTACAAAGTTTCTGATAAACTATTATGAAGTACCGCCTGACCGATAACTGATATGAAATTATTTTTACGAAATACAGTAGCTGCCATCTTGGCATGGGAAACCCGCATGGTGCTTCTCAAGTACAAGCCCCGAATTATTGTAGTGGGAGGGAGTGTTGGCAAGACTTCTACTAAAGATGCTATTTTTACCGTCATTGAAAAGACGCTGATTGCGCGCAAGAGTGCAAAAAGTTTTAATAGTGAGATTGGTGTACCTCTTACAGTTTTGGGCTGCGACAACGCATGGTCCAACCCACTGCTCTGGATAAAAAATATTTTAAAGGGCGCACTTCTGTTGGTGACGCGCGAACATTATCCTAAATGGCTTGTGCTTGAGGTGGGTGTGGGGAAGCCGGGCGATATCAAGAAAACTATGCAGAACATAATCCCCGATGTGGTTGTGTTGACGCGGTTTGGTTCAGTCCCTGTGCATGTGGAATTTTTTAAATCTCCAGCAGAAGTCTTTGAAGAGAAGATGCAGATGGTAAAAGCACTCAAATCCTCGGGGATGCTTATTGTGAATGCCGACGATGAAAAAATCCTCGCTGCGCGAGAAAAAACAAAAGCAAAATCAATTACTTATGGACTGGCAAAAGAAGCAATGTTTCGCGGGACAAACGTAAAGACAGTCTACAAGAACGGACAACCAATCGGCACAACATTCAAGCTTGAATACGACGGCAATGTGTTTCCTGTGTTGATTTCCGGAGCTTTGGGTGTTCAGCAGGTTTACAGCTCTTTGGCAGCACTTGCAGTAGGAGCATATCTCAAACAGAATATTGTCGATATGACCCTTGCTTTGAGCGAGCACGAGAATCCTCCGGGGCGCATGAAAATCATCCAAGGAATCAAAGAAACGACCATTATTGACGATTCCTACAACTCTTCACCCATTGCCGCAGAGGTCGCGCTTGATGTGTTGAAAAAGATCAAAACAAAAGGGAAGAAGATCGTCGTTTTGGGAGATATGCTCGAACTGGGAAAGTTTGCGCTTGAGGAACATCGAAAGCTTGGTGCGCAAGCGGGGGGTATTGCAGACTATGTTCTGGTGGTGGGTCCGCGCGCAAAATACCTTGCTGAGGGAGCACTCTCAAAAGATATGAGCGAAAAGAACATCATTGAGTTTGATGATGCAAAAGCGGCGGGAAAATACCTTGAAGGTGTTCTAGGCAGTGGTGATATTGTGCTCGTGAAAGGCTCGCAATCTATGCGCATGGAACGCGCGGTTTTGGAGATTATGGCACATCCTGAAGACGCAGAAACACTTTTGGTCCGCCAAGAAGAAGAGTGGATGGCAAAGGAATAGTCGCCGGCATGAATATAAAAAAACCCGCGCCTTGCGGCACGGGTTTTCAATTGTTATGCCTACGACAAATTTCTTATTGGAGTAATCGAGTCTTCTGCAACGCAAGATATCTGACCTTCAAATTTGATATCTTTCCCGCAAATTTCGAGGATAACTCCACTATAAAAAAATTGTTTTTTGGGTGAACCACGTGGACGATCCGATTGTACATTTTTGACCAGCATTATCCTACGGTGAGTAAGTGGGTCGAGGGGTATGTCGTCTAGCCACCTTGCTACTTGGTGCAATGTTAGTTCGTTGATGTAGACAATTGACCCTGATTGGTACAGAGGCTTTCTTTTTCTGAAAAAAGCTAACATGTTGAGAACCCTCGCTTTGGGATTACATCTGTTTTTATCTTAAACTAATTTAAGCGCTAGTCAATCTAGGTCTTTCATTATTGAACAATTTGTGCTATAAAATAGGGGTTCACATTATGGCCCTATCGTCTAACGGTTAGGACGGAGGCTTCTCAAGCCTTAAATCCGGGTTCGATTCCCGGTAGGGTCACCATATCGTGCTAGCACGAGAGGTGTAGGAGTCATAGGTTCTCGGGCTAGCCCGAGAAGGGTAAAAATTCCTAATATTTTCCTTTAATTAGGAGTTAGTGAATTTTCAATAATTGATATAATTTCTTCCTTAATAAAAGGTTTGGTGATGAAAAATTTCTCAATTAATTTTTTTAGGTTTGCTAGAATATCAATCTTGCTTTCCCGTTTTCTTGTAAGAACGGAAATAGTGTAAGAAGTTATTTTTTTCTTATTTTCATCTGGGATAGAACTATCCCCCCATAAAAGATAGAAAAACTCAACTGCTACAGATCCACCCGAAATATAATCTGTATTATCCTCACTTAATAAGTCGATCATTTTAACAAACATAGGATTGGCAATATCCCATTTTGCCTCTCTGCCAGCTCTGAAAACTACACGATTATTAATCATCGTGTAGAAATAGTTAGAATTAACCATTTTAACCGTAGCTAAATTACACTCATCTTCATTGAGAATTTTTTCTTTTAACAACTCATTTATTACAAGTTGCGTCCATACGCCTCCAATTCCATATTCGCTTTTTGCATAAGAACGTAATCTTTCGTCGTCGGTATAGAAAACATGTTTCCCTTGAGAAGCAATTATCAAAGTATCAGAAAAAGATTTTCCTAGTAAATACTCTGTTTCTCTTCTTTTCTTAGGATTACCTACAGCTTCAGGAGGAATAGCGATAACCTCGCAGTTGTCAGAAATCCACTTTTTTAAATCCTCAAAATGAGTAATTCTATCAGCAACTTTTTCTGCAGAAAATTCTTCTCTGGTGAAATTTTCACCTTCTTTTGCAATATTCATGTATCCCTTAGATCCTACTCCCTTATTTTTAGCAATGATTTCAAATATTAAATCAATAGTTGATTGAGTAATTCCAAGTTTTCCATATTTTTGCACTACTTTATCCGCGACGTCAATACCTTTAATAGATATTAAACTTGTTATATCAATAAGAATTTTAGGATCTGTAACCGAACGAAGATATTCGGTAGACTCTTTAAGTTCAATTGTTGTTCCTAGTGCAACTCGAAGTTTCGCAGTTTGAGTAGCCATTAATCCACTAAAAATTTCAATAGGATTTTTCTCTAAAATACCTGCAAACGCACCGATAGTCAGTTGACCTTTGTTATAAAATTCTTCTACGGCGAATATTTGCTTACTAGCACCGGCAACTTGATCAAGCATTTTTTTGACACTTTCAGATTGCTTTTCTGGTGTTGATGAGTCAAAAGTAAAACCAACGAGTCCTTGCGCACCTGGAAACATAGTATTGTATTTCGACATTACCTCCTGGAAAGCATAAACATATTTACTTTGTATCTGACTCATTGTTATTTTTTCTTTGCTTATTGGATTAATCTCAATTTCGTCTCCAATCTTTTTACCTGAAAATTTCTGATAAAGTTCGTTTTCTTTATTAACCTCATGTAAACGCATATCTGCATTTTCTCGATCTTCAAATATAAATAAGTCTTCTACCCCCATACTATTTTTATACTTAACAACAGTATTAACTTCACAAATATCTTTTTCAAAATAAGATTGGTTCTCTTTTTCTCGAGCAAGAAAGATACCCATATAATATAAATGAGCTTCTGGAATGGAGTGGAAAGACCTTCTAATTTCATAGGCTAAATCTAATGATTTTAATCCTTCTCCAATATCTTTATATAATCTAGCAAGCTGACTTGCATATTCGAAACTTAATCCATCTATGGTTTGTATTGGCTTTAAGGTTTCTAAAATTTCTTCTTCATCTTTTCCTAATCGTAGCTTTGTCACACCTAACCTGATTCTAATCTCCTTATCCTCTTTGCTTTTTTCAAGATATTCACTGCATACTTTTTCTGATTTTACTGGATCTCCTATGTCGTCATAAATTGACGCTTCAACTTCGACAATATACTTATTCAAGCCAATTTTTAATTTAAGCAGATTTATTTTCTCTAATGCTTTTTTATATTGTCCATCTTGATACAAAGAATTAATAAATCTTTTCGTTATATCGTCATCACCCATTTCATTAATGAGATCTTCAAAAAGTTCAGCTGATTCTGTAAATTTTTTACTAGAGTAAAGAACATTTGCTAATTCGAGTTTTTGTCGTTTAGGAGTATCAACACTAGAAATCTTCCTTGCCTCTAAAAGGTCTTCAATTGATTCAGATTCTAGACCTTCTGCAAATTTAATTCGTGATGTCTCCAATAGAGTAAGAATCTTAAGTTTAGGAGTATCAGGGAGTTGAGAGACAACTTCTTTTGCTTTGTCATATTCTTTTTGATCCAAATATAACTGAATTAGTAGCCGTTTTGCATCATGACCCTCTGTCTCACCATTGGGTTTTTTTATTAGCTCATTCAAAACCGAAATTGCCTTATTTTTTTGACCAGTATCACGAAGCATTCCTGCAAGCATAAAGGTTAACGAATGGTCAGTTTCGAGAGCTTTTGTATTATCCTCTAGCCATTTAACAGCTTCTTCTTTTTTACCCAATTCAAATAACATGCTAGCTTTTGATCTAACAACGTTTATGTTTTCCGGATCTACTTTGATCGCAAGGTCAATATCATTCATCGCTTCTTTACGATCAGTCAGACCTTTAGCCATTGATCGATTTATTAAGATAGAAGTTTTATATTTTTTAAGCTCAGAATTCTCTATTTGCTCCCATGCTTCTGTAAAAAGTTTTATAGATTCTTTAAGTTTGTTTTTGTTTTTTTCATCTATGTGCTGAGCAAAAACTACCATGGGATCATCAATTACTTCTTGAAGTAAAACTTCTGCTAGGGCAGCCTGGGTTTCATCATCTTTAGGTTTAGCTTTAAGTGCTACCCGAAGCCATTTTTCTGCCTCGTCTAAATTGTATGACTCATTTTGTTTTGCAAATCGGCTGATAGCATGAGCAACATCAAAATCCTCATGCAAACTCTTCGGTATTAAGGCAAGAATATCCTCAACCTTTTTGAAACTATCTAGTTCAGATTCAATTTTAAGGGAATACCCACGCCCACTTTGAGGATTTTTATCTATAACTTCCTTTATTTCTTTTGAAGCTTCTACCTTTTCTCCTATTAACAAGTTACCTATTGCGGCATTCAATAGTGCTTTTTCATCGTTCGGATTATATTGCAGGGCTTCTATAAAGAACTTTGCCATTTTATCAATTTGTCCAATTTGACCATAACCAACGCCTAGGTTAGCTAATATCCTGAATTTGATTATTTCGTCACATTGGCTCCAAATTTCTTTTTGTAAAGATTCCAGTTCAGCTATAGCTTTTACTGGATTATTTGATTCTAGGAATTTTTTAGCTGTATCTACTTTTGCGTGGTGAACTCTATCGTCGTCGGAATTTTCTTGGTTGATAACAATACTATTATTATCACCTTGAACACTTATCTGATTGCCACCCGAGACACTACCTTCGAGTAGCTGGGTATTTTGGTTTTTAATATTTTGCTTTGCACTCACAGAAGAAGGATTACTCATGGTTCCAAAATGGTATGGATACCACTTTGTTCTGAAAAGAGGCATGTCTGGAATTGCGTCGACAAAATCTTCCCAAAACATTATTTGAAATCCAAACAACCCCTCCTTTTTATGTTTGAGATTAATTTCTCTTTCTATCGCTTGTATTTTAGTATCTCTACTGGCTGTGGTAACAATGATAAATTCTTTAAGTGTTGGTTTGAAAGTTTTGGCTTTTTCAATTTCGAAGTAAATATCATCTTTTGAACCCAGTGTATCGTTAGCAACAAGCTTTACACTTTTTTGCCGATCTTTCAATTTACACTGAACACCTGAATATCCTTTTTCGTCTTTCGGGAGACCAAAAACATCAACCCCATTTTGAGTGCTACCTTTTATTCCGTTTTGATTAGCTTTAGGATCACTCCAACGCTCACGAAAAAAATCAAGAGCGAAGATTTGAAATTCGTTCTCGTCTTTGGGTGGGTAAAGCTGTTTGTCCGTTAATGTTCTCGACATGACCACTATTTTAGCATTTTTTGACCCTTTTCAATAAACCAAGTCAAGAGTTTTTGAGAGTGATATTTTTATTATTTAAAACAATTTCGCTCATCAAACATCTCAAAAACTCACGTTTTTCGTCAACAGTCCCTTCTTACAGAACGAACTTTGCATAATTCCTAACATCAATATCTTTGATGGCTACAGGCGTTTTGCTCCCAAGAAGCATCTGCTCAATTTTTAAAACCTTTTAACCTTCTTTGTAGTCTGCTCTCGCATTGATACAGTGTTTAAGTCTATGTTGTCGAGCAAATTTTGAGGTTGCTTAATGAAGTCGTCTTCGTTGATAGAGATTTTTACAATTAACATTTTTGTTTTTAAAAATGATTGGGGTTATACTAAGGATTGAATTAAATCTGCAATGAAAATTAAGTCACTTCCGAAAATTGATTTACCGCGCGAGAAACTTCAAAAATATGGTGTGGGCAAACTTGCCGACTATGAACTTATTGCGATACTACTTGGTTCAGGTATTAAGGATTTAAATGTCCTAGAACTTTCAAAGAAGATAGTTAAGTTGATTCATAAAGTTGGTTTAGATAAACTCACTGTCGATGTATTAACTCAAGTACATGGGCTTG
>ERZ1292625.1170-Hain-H41-01um-R1-1170-length-33389-cov-10_pt1 | contig 33389 bp, 43 predicted proteins | sample MGYA00564400_ERZ1292625 | MGnify/ENA primary metagenome ERZ1292625 (study PRJEB36523, sample SAMEA6512639) | groundwater metagenome | collected 2019-01-08 | study: AquaDiva: Metagenomics assemblies of 32 groundwater samples
ACATCGGAAAACTTGCGAGCCTCAAATTTCCAAATGTGTGGTTTGAAAATACTCCACAAGGAAAGTTCACTTTGTCTATGGCATTTGTCCAAAGCAAATACTATGTAGATTCTCTTTCCGAAAATACGAAACGAGGGCTTCGCCAAAAAGTTCGTAATGGTCAATACCCAAGCCTCGCACCGATTGGTTATATAAATGATAGTCGTAATAAAAGTATTATCGTTGACAAGAAAAAATCTCGTGTCATTCGCTCGGCTTTTGAACGATATGTCAAAGGTGGTGAACGACTGGAAGATGTGGCAAATTTTTTGGCAAAGTCCGGAATCGTTTCGAGAGGTGGAAAGATAATCTCCAGAACTCGAGCGTCTGTTATCCTATCCAATCCATTTTATACTGGACTATTTCGCTATGGTGGCGAGCTTCACGAAGGAAAGTACGAGCCAATCGTGTCAAAGAAACTTTTTGATGAAGCACAGGAAATGTTAAAGTTTCGTGGACAACCAGAACGAAAAGCAAAGAATGAACCTCAACCATATTGTGGTCTCATTTCCTGTGCTTCATGCGGAATGATGATAACTGCTGAAAACAAAACGAAGCGACAGAAAAATGGTAATGTTCACCATTATGTTTACTATCGTTGCACTAGAAAGTCTAAAATCACTAAATGTCTCGAGATGTCGCTTCGTTCCGAAAAAGTAGATGAGCAGTTATCATCATTAATCAAATCAGTTTCTTTGCCCAAAGACTGGGCGGAGGAATTATTGAAAATGGCAGAAAAAGATTTCAAAAATTCCGCCCAGTCTAATTTTGCTGGTGTGAAAGATAAAGAAGAAAAGATTTCTTCTTTATCGAAAAAGTTAGAGCGACTTCTTTCCGGCTATCTCGACCAAGTAATTGAGCAGGACGATTATCGTTTACAAAAAGCAAAACTACTTTCTGAGAAGAAGTCGCTCGAAGAAGAAATCTCTACTTTTTCACACAAGCAAAATAATTGGCTCGCACCTTTCAAAAATTGGATAAAAGACGCTCAAAACCTAAACGGAATCGCACGGGATAATGACCTTTTTGCAAAAAAGGTCATTGCCAAAGAAATCTTTGGCTCGCACCTCATCCTTGGCGAAAAAACAGTGCGCGCAAGCGCGCCAAAAATTCTGAATTCGTTTGGAAAAATGGGGGGAAATCAGTGGGACGCGCTTCGCGCGTCCCACATTCAGGCTTCTAAAAAACCTTTGAGTTCTGTCTTGGAGGCCACAGTGGGAGTTGCACCCACCCGGTAGCGGTTTTGCAGACCGCCGCGTTGCTACTTCGCCATGTGGCCAATCGCGTGTACTGTACCACAATTTAAGCTAAGATTATCCGCACGTCCTCCTTCGCCGAAGGCTTCGGACGGACAAAGCCGGGGTGGCGTAATTGGTAGCCGCGTTTGACTTAAGATCAAATGCTCGAAAGAGCGTGTGGGTTCGAGTCCCACCCCCGGCACATGAGACAGGTAAAAGAATTCATCTCCTTAATTTGGCTTCCGATTTTTGCATTCACGGCACTTTGCTCCTTTTATGTACTCTGGGCCCTCCTCGGCCTGCCGCCCAAGGAAGAAGTCGTCGAGATAGCCAAGTTGTATTTCGAGAAATACGGCCTCATCACAATATTCGTGTGTGCAATCATCGAAGGCACCCTCTTTGCGGGCTGGTATTTTCCCGGAAGCTTCGTTATCGTCCTCGGCGTGTTTCTTGCGGGCGATGATTATGTGCAGCTTCTCGGTGTATTTGCCGTAACGACGATTGGCCTTATTACCTCATATGTGTTCAACTTTTACGTCGGCAAATACGGATGGTACCGACTGCTCCTCGCACTTGGATTCGCTGAGGCGCTCGAGAAAGCGAAGGGCCAGCTTGTACAGTACGGCCCGCGTGCGACGTTCCTCACCTATTGGCATCCGAATCTGGCTGCGCTCACCTCTACCGCCGCCGGCATACTCCAGATTCCGTTCCGGACCTTTATGCTCTACACGCTCGCGGCCACGCTTGCATGGGACACATTCTGGACCATAGTCGGTTATACACTCGGCGAAGCTGCGCTCACCGTTATCGGTCCGCAATACGTTGTCGCATTTATCGTACTATGGATAGCTGCAATACTTTTCCAAAAATGGCGGGAGCGAGGCGCACCTGAAATAGCAGACAGCTCTTCGCAAGTGTAATCTTTTGGAGTACGTGAGAATCAGATTCTCACAGTTAAATGAACTGGCGTCGAACCCCTTATTTGCTAATTCAATTGAATTAGCAAATAGACCTATACATGGCTTTAATTTTGCTCAGATTCATGTAGAATCTTTTGAACCGCCTGTATTTCATACAGACGGGTCATTCGGAAAATATGTAAGCGAGCCTCCATGGCTCCTCCCTTGCGCCCGTAGCTCAGTTGGTAGAGCAGTCGCCTCTTAAGCGAACGGTCGTTGGTTCGAATCCAACCGGGCGCACTAAACACAGAAACATCCCGCCTGCGCGGGATTTTCTGGTTTAGTGCGGGGCGCAGCGATGTCGCACGAGCTTGTGCGACCGCGAGCCGGGGTCGCGGGAATTTCCGAGCGACGGCGAGGAAATTATCTGTGACCACAAAGACGTATCAAACCTTACCCGCATCCGCCCCCACCGCTTCTGAAACATGTTTGAACCCGTCGCGCGCGAGAAGCGCCGGTAGGTCGGCGCATATTTCGGCCGGCACCTGCGGGCCTTCCCACACAGTTGCTGAGACGAGCTGGACGAGCGACGCACCATTCCTGATTTTGCGGTACGCATCTTCCGCGCTGAAAATGCCGCCACAGCCGATGATGGCGAGACGCCCCTTCACGTGATTGTGTGCAAGCTTCACGAGGTGGTCAGAACGCTTCTGGCACGGCATGCCGCTCCAGTTGCCGGGGAACTTTTCGAGTGTCGCCAATTCCTCGGGAATAAACGCGGGGTCTTTGCGGCTTATCTGCAAGTTGCCGAATATGACGGCCGCGACGGGGAACTGCATAATCGTGTCGAGTAACGCCTTCACTCCGTCATCCGGAAGGCCGATAGGCATTTTGATAAAAAGCGGTTTTGGGAGCTTGAGGTCGCATATCATTTTCAGCAGTGGCGCGAGATGTTCGGGCTCGTAAAAGGAAACTTCCTTGAGCATATTGGGGCAGCTGATGTTGAGTTCAAAATAGGAAAACGGAATCTTCGAGTCACGTGCTTTCGTGAACGCCTCGATGATATCGGCATAAGAGACGGGGTATGTGTACTCCTTGAGCGGATTCGTGCGTCCGATAGAAATGCCGACGGGCACGCGCCATGTCTGTCCCTTGATACGCTTGAGCACATTACTCATGCCGGTCGATTTGAATCCTTTGTACACGAGCATCGTGCGCGATTTCACGAGGCGCTTGATACGCGGATACGGATTGCCTTCGTACGCGCCGTTGGTCACCGTGCCGACACTCTGAAAACCGAATCCGAGGCCGTCGACGATGCGCGGCATTTGCGCCTCGTGGTCGAACCCTGCGGCAAGGCCGATAGGATTCTCGAATTCAATACCCGCAACGGTGGTCTTGAGCGACGGATGAGACACCCGCAAACAAGTGCGCATCAGTGACGGAATGCCGGGCACTTTCCCCATAAACTCGCTCATATCGAGTACGAAATCATGTGCCGGCTCGGAGTCGGAGAGGAAAATCAGCGGCGTGAGCGCGCGGTACGACTTCCCCACCAAATGCACGAAAGCATTTTTCATATCCGCTAGTATATACCTACCGGCCGCACCATGTCTAAAACGGTGCTACAATTTACCTATGGAAATCACCTTGCGTGATTTGATTACCGTTCTCCACGGCATGGGATTCGGTGCGCTTTTTCTGCTCGCCTTCTCCGGCGCCGTCGCCGAAATGTATCGCATGTCCTCCCCCGCCGCGTCCGCTCCAAGTTCGCGCGGGAAAACAATGCTGTATCTGTACTTGGGCGCGATGGTCATACTCGCCTGGGCCGCGGTACTGTCGGGCACCTACCTCGCGTACCCGTGGTATCGCGCAGCTCCCCCTGCAGGAATAACAGACTTGGCGATGTACCCGAGATACCTGCTTCTCTCGAGTCCCACGACGGCGCAGTGGCACAATTTCGGCATGGAGTGGAAGGAGCATGTAGGATGGCTTGCGCCCATAGCGATGACAATGGTCGCCTATATATACGGCAAATACGGACGGGTGCTTGCGTACCAGCGGCAAATCCGTCTGGCCGCATTCGTCTTCGTCGTAGTGGCATTCATCGCAACGGCAATAGCGGGGGCATTCGGGGCATTCCTGAATAAATACGCGCCGGTACGCGGCGGCCCGACTATCCAAATAATGCAAAGCAAATGACCCGTATGTCCGATAACACAAACACAATCACAAACGGGCCGGGCGCGGCGGCGATACTTGCGGCCGGCATCGGCTGCTTTCTGATAGGGCTCTTTTTCCTTTTTGCCGAGGCGTCCCCCGCCGCAAAAAGTTTCTTCACCTTCTACAAGCCTTCCGGCGCACTTTCCGGCATCACTACATCGGCGGTCGCAATATGGCTGGTCGCATGGCTTCTGCTCGCCCGCGCGTGGCGCAAACGCAACGTGAACATGTGGTGGGTGAATCTGACCGCATTTTTATTGCTCGGATTGAGTCTGCTACTCACGTTCCCTCCGGTTATTGAAATGCTACTGGAGTTAGGCGCATAATTCAAAATAGTCTGCTAGGATACCCGCATTGGGCAGGTGGCGAAACCCCGAAGTACAGCGAAGCTGACTACGGGGCAGGTTGGTAGACGATTCCCGTCCAAAGTGCTGGGGTTGCGAAATTGGTAGACGCTATATGGCATAGTATGATCACACAGTGAGAAGAAGATCAAACGTAGATTTGACATGGTCGTCTGATCTCGCGTACGTAATTGGCATAATTGCCACAGACGGAAACCTTTCCACTAGCGGTCGGCATATCAATATAACGTCAAAGGATCGCGAAATGGTGGAGACCGTGAAGAGGCTTCTGCGTTTAGAAAATAAAATAGGAAGAAAAGCCCGGGGTTATTCAAAAGAGAAAAAATACTTTGTATTTCAATTCGGAGACATTAATTTCTATGAGTTCTTGCTGTCGATTGGTCTTACGCCCGCCAAATCGAAAACCCTGCGCGAAATCTTGATACCCTCGAGATACTTTGCGGATTTTTTGCGTGGCTGTATCGACGGGGACGGAAGTATCGGGACTTTCACACACCCGGAAAGCCAGTATCCTCAAATTAGAGTCCGTTTAGTTTCGGCAAGTCCTGCTTTTTTAGTCTACATTCAACAATCAGTTCAAGACCTGTACTCAATCGAGGGAGGCAATATCTATCACGCGAAAAAGAAAAACGTCTGCACTCTATCTTTTGGAAAGAAAGATTCTATGAAGATATTGGCTTTGATGTACTATGAGAGGTCCTTACCGTCACTGAAACGGAAGCGTAAAATTGCGGAAGGACTTCTAAGGGCGAGTAGCCGAACTGGTACAGGCGCACGGCTTAGGACCGTGTGGAGAAATCCGTGAGGGTTCGAATCCCTCCTCGCCCACAACGTGACACGGTGCTAGGTATCGATTTCACATGAGAGAAAATCGCCCAAAAAATATTTACCTTCCATTCATACCCGCCAATAAAACGGCGGTGACGATTTATCCTTTTATTTTCTGGTCAAAGAAGAAAGCCGGGTGGAATAAGAACGACGTGCTTGTTCACGAAATGTATCACTGGAATGAGCAAAGAAACTGGAATGCGACCAAAACCCTCGGACTGGGGCAATGGCTATCGAAATACATCTTTCTATGGGTATGGTTTAACGTAATCAGAGGTATGGGAAGTGAGGAGCATCCGATGGAAAAGCTTGCTTACCTGGAACAGCGGAACTACTTACGGGGTCATTCCCGCTAACGTTATTGCCCGAAGAAAAGAGGCGGTGCGGTCACGTTGTTGATGCGGCCGACATCGGGGTTGGCCGCATTGAGGCCGAGCGTGTTGTCGATGATATTGAGGATGCCGAAGACGGAAACCATGATGAGCATGCCGACGATGCCCCAGAGCATGTGCTGTTTGCCGGAGGCATTTTCGCCTCCCTCGTCGAGGTTCCAGAGAAATTGTACGAGCCCCCAGATGAACAGGAAGAAGCCGAACGTGAAAATGACGAGAATCGCCGGGTCGATGATGAGGTCGACGAATCGGCTGACGATGTCAGAAGTGGCGGTCATACAACTATATAGCTACTTTGTGGCGCGGCCGAAAAGCCCCCAGATGCTAGGCGCGGGAAAACGAGAGTGCGAGTCGTATCAAGCATACGGTGAGCACTATCGTTGGGCCCCGCAACGACGCAGATGGGGGCTTTTCGGCATGCGCTAGTAGGAGACGGTGTTAATTTGAATGCCCTTCGGAATGATTGGGTCAGTCGAGGTGACTTTGAATGTGTTCTGCAGAAGGCGGATGATGCCCCAGATAGATACCATCACGAAAATGGCAATGACGCCGTACATCATGATTTGGAGACCGGCGGCCTTGTCTTCGCCCATGTCCCAGAGGTATTTGATGAGACCCCAGAAGAAGACGACGATGGCGAGCGTGATAAACAGGCCGATGAGGGCGTTCAGGAACGTATTGAAGAGCGAGAGCGTGTCGAAGAGACTTGCGGCGCCGGCAAGGGCCGGAAGAGCGAGCAAACCGAGGGTGAGGGCAGAAGAACCGATAATTCGTGCACGCATACGTGTGGCGTTTAAAATGATTAGTAGATAAGCCCTTTCATCGTATCCCGCAGACGGGAAAGCGCAATAGACCTGTTTGCCCCAATGTGGATAGCTTGTTAGTGCTCTTCGGCGTCCTTTTTCGGCTTTGCCGTGGCGACGGTCATAATCACCCACACGACAGCGAGGAAGAGAATGATGCCGAAGACGAAGGCGGCGGCGGCTTTGTATACCTGAACGAAGTGCACGAGCATGAGCAGTACCACCAGCACAAACATAACGACGACTGCCCATTCCATGATGTGAATCATCTCATCGCGATAGCTCGGCCACGCGCCGCGCCTCACGAACCAGCCGACGAGCGCCCCGAAATACAGGAGAAAGGCGGCGACCAGCATGAGGCCGACCAGTATGTTGAACACACCCGTGACCACCGAGAGTGTCTGGGCAGCGGCAACTTCCGGAGTCAGTGTGGCGAGGAACGCAAGCGCGAGCGCCGGGTAGCGCATACCTGTCACACGAAAAGGCCCGACACACGAGCCGCACGATAATAATAAAATGTTATGCGCACCGAAACGATTCTGTTTGTTTGGAGTTCGTAAAAAAGTCTCTCGTGTGGCGGGCAATGCCTTTTCGTGTGTACAGGCATACTTATTCGGTGAATTGCGGCACCTGGAATGTGGCCGCGCTCTCACTTTCGCCGGTTGTCGGGTTGTACGGATTATTGCCGAAGAGCGTGTTCTGCAGGAGATCGAGAATCCCCCAGATACTCACCATGACGAAAATGACGAGAATGCCCCATACGAAATACGCACGGGCCTTCTGGCCGCCCTCATCACTCATCTTCATGATATTGGTCGACACACCGTAAAAATAAATAACGATGCCCGCGAGCACGAGAAGCCCTACGCCGCTGTCGAGTATCTCTACGATAAGGTTCGCGAGCTCCTCGAAGGTGCGCGGCGCGGATGCGAGAGCGACCGTCGGCAACGCGAGGAGCGCTACGGAGAGTGCGCGGATAAATTTCATACGTTATTTTGTCAATTGCGTGACCGTGCCGCCGATAAGTGTCGCGATGACCCACGCGCCGAGGATAAGAATGGCCCCGATGACGACATAAAAGAAATTATTGCGGGCGGCCGCGAGTTTTTCCGTGTTGCCTTGCGCCGAGACGAACATAAAACCGGCGTAGACAATAAACAGCGAGATGATGGGAAGCGCCACCATGACCATGACCTTGAGCGCCCCTGCAATGAACTCCGCGATGCCGTTGAACTGCAGGGGGTTTTGCAGAGAATTGCCGCTTCCGGAGCCGTCCGCCCCGGCCGCTAGTGCGATGGAGACGTTCGCAAGAAACAGCGCAAAAGAGGAAAGGAATATTTTGACAGTCGCGGTCAGTGTTTCGTTTTGCGTCATAGTCCGAGTAGATGTGCCATCTCCTGATCGGCTCGCTGTACAGCCTCGGTAAGGAGTGCCGCACCGCTCGTCGTGTTCTCAATCATACCGCGGAAAATACCCTCAGTCGCGGCGGGGTCGGGGTCTACCCACGTGCGAACGATGATAGCCTGCTTGTTGAACAGCTCGTCGTCGCCCTGTGCTGTGAGCGAGAGGACATCACGGCGCGCGGAAGGAATGCCAAGCGCGACCGAAAGAGATTTCGACATATCGGCCGCCGCCAACAGGTAGGCGATGGTGATGGCACCTGTCGGATTTTTCGCAGTTCTCGGTATGGCAAACCCGTACACCCGCCCCGTATCAATCGCTGTGGCGGCGCCGCGTATCTGCGGGATGGCGGAGACGGCGAAATTGAGATTCGGATTCATGCGCAGAATGAGCGGCTGTTCGCTCGCGTAGCCCACATAGAGCGCCAAGTCGCCGGCCGCAAAAGACTGTCTCGACTCGGGGCGCGAACGGTTCCACGTGTAGTCGTCTTTTGACGGGTCGGAAAATTCGGTATAGAAGCGCAGCGCGCTCGGCGTCGCCTGTGTCGTGTCTCCCGTTCTCGGCGCAAGCGCGGGCATAATTTTGCCGGACTGGTCGCGGGTCGTGATGAGCCCGCCTGCCTGCAGAATGAGGAGGCTCAGGGCGTCTTTTGCGTTGTTCACATTTACATACTCGCCGAAACCTATCGCGCTTTTCTTGATGGTGCCGCCGTCGCTCCTCACCGTGACTCTACGCGCAATGTCATAGAGCTCGTCCCAGTACTGCGGCGGTTTGGCGAATCCGGCCGAAGACAGCATGTCTTTGTTCCAATACAAGACAAGCGGGTCGATGGAAAGCGGCACAGCCAAGACCCCGCCCTCCGCGATGAAAGGCTTCGCCGCGTCGACGAATGTCCCTTGGAATTGCGCGGTCGAGAGCGATGTTGACGGTATCGGAATGAGTTTGGTCGCCTGCGAATACGCGTAGTCCTGCCGCAGGAGGAACAGGTCGGGGCCCTGCCCTGCCGCGAGCGCGTTGGTGAGGTCGTTGATGTAGGTGTCGGCGTTTTTCTGCAGATAGGTCACCTGCGCGAGCCTCGGCTCGGTTTCCAGTCCTTGGCGGATGACCGTGTTGAAAGCGGTTTGGTCGAGCGTGCCCCAAATCGTAACGGTGCCGACGGTGCTCGCGGAATTTCCTCCCACCGCAAGAGCAAAAATCAAAACGGCGGCGACGGCGACCGCGGCGAACGTGGCCACGAGTATTATCTGGAACATGGACATTCCTTTCATCCCGTTAGAAATAGGACGCGGAAAGTTTGAGTCCGCACCATACTCGATTACGCCTAATAACACCGACCCCCATATAATACGCTATGCTGGCGCGTCCGCGATTTCTAACGGGATTCATACTTTTCTTGCCCCGTTAGAGCTCGCAGAGTCTCTAACGGGGTGGGCGACGGGCCGCAGGGTGAGTCCGTAGTGATGCGCACCTGCCTTGAATTGAGTGAGGGGTTCGAAACCGGACTGCACCGCAAGCTCCAGCGCCTTCTCTTTCTTTACCACTTCTTTGTTGATGGGTCCCATACCGCCGAATGATTCACTCCAGTCTATCACCGCGAGCCGGCCCGTGGGCTTTAATATCCGCCACGCTTCAGCAAACAGGGCTTTCTTGTCCCCGACTTGGAAAAGGAGATTTGAAATCAAGACGAGGTCGGCGTGCCGGTCGGCGATTTTGCTACCGCCCGGCTTCTCGAGGTCACTCCAAATTATTTCGACATTTTTGTATCCCCTTTTGTGCGACTCATTTTTGATGCGACGCAGGAGGTCTTGTTGCACGTCAATCGCATAGACGTGGCCCGTGCCCTGCAGGCGTTCGGCGATGGCATAGACATACGCGCCGGAACCCGCGCCAAAATCAACGACGGTCATTCCGGTATCAACCCCGAGCACGGCAACGTTGCGCGCGGGATGTGCAAAGCCAGCCGTGTTGAGCGCGGTCATTACACTCATTATATAGCAAAGGGCGCGCCTCCCGGCGCGCCGCAACGATATTCTGTGGGCAGTGTCATGTCGGTTCGACGAACGGGCAGTGACGACACTATTCTGGCCTTAGAAAAGTCGGCAGAACGTCATCTGACAGAAGTTGTAGGCAGGTTCCGGGAACAGTGCTGTCGGAATCGCGATGGGTATCCCGACGAGGGCCAGCACCGTGCAAATATCGCCGAACAAAAAGAGCGCGCGTTTCAAAGCGTTTCTCATGAGTTCCTCCGAGGCAACCATTCGACTGCGGCTACTCTCGAAACTGTACTCCTGTTCCAGAACTTATCAACCTATTCTTCCGCCTCAAAAATCACAAATGATGCGACTGAATCCCCTTCGCGCATTTTCATGACGCGCACGCCTTGCGTGGCACGGCTGAGTGTAGAAATTTCGTCGAGTCCAGTGCGGATGGTCTGGCTCTTCTTGGACATCGCGACGAGTTCGCCGCCGCCGAGAATCACTGCGCCGCCGACAAGCTGTTTGGTCTTTGCAGTGATGGACATCGTCTTGATGCCCGAGCCGCCGCGGCCTTGGCATTTGTATTCTGACAATTTAGTTTTCTTGCCGTAGCCCGTGGAAGAGAGCACAAGAAGCTGCGCGTCTTTCGCGCCCTTGGGCACAACGCCGGAGCCGACGACCGAATCACCCGAGCCGAGCTTGATGCCGCGCACACCGGCCGCCTGTCGGCCCATCTCGCGCACATCTTTTTCATCGAAACGGATTGACTGACCTTTGGCGGTAACGAGGACGACGTTGTCGCCGCGGTACACGAATTGCGCAGAGATGAGCGAGTCGCCTTTGTCGAGCGTTATTGCAATCAATCCCGAGCGGCGCACTTCACGGAATTTGTCGGCCGCCGTTTTCTTGACCGTGCCGTCTTTGGTCGCCATGACGAGCGAAAGTCCCTCGGCGGCTTTTTTCTCTTTTGGCATTGCGAGAATCGACGTGATTTGCTCGCCCTGTTCGAGTGAAATGAAATTCATGATGGATTTGCCCTTGGTCGCGCGGCGGCCTTCCGGCAAGTCGTACATCTTGAGCTGGTAGACCTTGCCGCGGTCGGAGAAGAAGAGCAGGTCGGAGTGCGCCGAAGCAGTGAGGAATTGCGTCACGAAATCTTCCTCTTTGGTATCGAGGTCGACGACGCCTACGCCGCCACGCTTCTGCCGGCGGTACTCCGCCGGATTCGTGCGCTTGATGTAGCCGCCTTGTGTGAGCACGAGCACAGAGTCTTCATCGGCGACGAGGTCTTCCGCAGAGAGGATGGTCGCGCCGCGCTTCACGATTTTCGTGCGGCGGTCGTCGCCGAATTTCTCGACGACGTCGCGGATTTCTTTCTTGATGAGCTCCATGAGTTTCTTCTCGCTCTTGAGGAGTGCGGTGAGCTCTTCGATGAGCGCCTGCACTTCTTTGAGCTCGTCTTCTATCTTCTTGCGTTCGAGGCCGGCGAGCTTCGAGAGACGCATTTCGAGAATGGCGTTGGCCTGCAATTCGGAGAATTTGAACTTCGACATCAACTGCGCGCGGGCATCATCGATGTCTTTGCTCTTTTTGATGAGCGCGATGATTTCGTCGATGTGGTCGAGTGCTTTCTTGAGGCCGAGCAGGATGTGCTCGCGCGCCTGCGCAATTTTTAGGTCGTATTTCGTGCGGCGCGTCACCACCTCTTTGCGGTGCGCGATGAAGTATTCGAGCAATGCTTTGAGCGAGAGCGTCTGCGGCACGCCGTCGACGAGTGCGACGACGTTGTAGTGGAAGGTCTCTTCGAGCTGGGTGTGTTTATACAAATAGTTGAGCACCGTCTGCGGATGCGCGTTGTTCTTGAGTTCGATGACAATGCGGATGTCTTTGGTGGACTCATCGCGGATGTCGCGCACGCCTTCGAGCTTTTTCTCGTGCACGAGGTCTGCGACTTTCGTAATGAGGTCGGCTTTGACCACGCGATACGGAATCGAAGTGATGATGATTTCGTAATCACCCTTTTTGCCCTCGGTGATTTCCGCGTTGCCGCGCACCACGACACCGCCGCGGCCCGTGCCGTACGCATGCTTGATGTCGGTCTGATTGAACGCGATACAGCCGGTCGGGAAATCCGGCCCTTGTACGAACTGCAAAAGGTCGTCGGTCGTCGCCTCGGGATTTTCGATGAGATGAATCGCGGCGTCGCACACTTCTTTCAGATTGTGCGGCGGGATATTTGTAGCCATACCGACCGCGATGCCGAGTGTGCCGTTGAGCAAGAGGTTCGGAATAGCCGCGGGCAGGACCGAGGGTTCCTGCTTGGTGTTGTCGTAGTTGGGACGGAAATCCACTGTTTCTTTTTCGATATCGCGAATCATTTCGCCCGCGAGGCGCGACATCTTGGCTTCGGTATATCTGTAGGCCGCCGCGCCGTCGCCGTCGATGGAGCCGAAGTTGCCCTGACCGATGATGAGCGGATATCGCATCGAAAAGTCCTGCGCCATTTTCACCATCGCGTCGTACACAGAAGCATCGCCGTGCGGGTGGTATTTGCCGAGCACATCGCCGACCACCGTCGCCGATTTACGCGTCTTTGCATTGGCCGAGAGTCCGGCCTCGAGCATCGCGTAGAGAATGCGGCGGTGCACCGGTTTGAATCCGTCGCGCACATCGGGAAGCGCGCGCGCCGTGATGACGGTCATCGCATAGTCGAGATACGATTCGCGCATCTCGGTGGTGATACTGCGCGTGACTACATTCACGTGAGCCGGCTTTACCGGCTCAGAATCAGGCTTTTCCCCCTCTTTCCCGCGTGCCATATATGCGCGAATTATACCAAATCTGGAGTAACAAATCCACTCGAAAATGGCTCAACGTGAGCAAAAACTAGGATTTGACTTGCCTCCTGATAAGTGGCATTATCGCTCTTAGCGACATCAACACGGTGCTCGCGAGGCCATGAATGGAGAACGTCATGCCCGACCCAGTGAAGTACCATACCGTTATCGCAACCATTCTTCTGCCGATCGGACAGTCCAATGAGGGAGTAACTATCGTTCAACGCGCGGGTATCGTCTCGAGTTCAAAAGATCTCAAGACGATACTGAAGGCCTACTGGATGCGACGTTTTCTGATGGACTACAAGGGGCCAAGCTACGCGGCGCGGTGCGGAATCTATGACGAGACGGCTTCTCAGCAGAGAAATCGTGACAAACTTTTGGCGTATCTTCAAAAGCGCTGGCGTGATATTGGTCGTCGCGAGGAGATCCCCACTGCGGTTGATATGGAGCTCGATCTTTACAATACGGGATGCAGCCTGCGCATGCCGTAAGTGATCAACATCTAGACCGCGTCACCGACTGACGAAAGAGACCGCCTCGGCGAGGCGGTCTTTTGTTTTACCCCTTGTTTGTTTTTCCTCTTGTTCCACCTTCCACATTCCCCACAACCCCATATCCCCCAATCTACAACGGCCGTATATAATAGGGGGATATGGGGAAACTGGAATCCGAAGCCCGATACGAGCGTCGCAAGGGATATCTCCAGAGCGCTTTACTTGCAGCGGTCGCACTCCCGGGAATTCTTCTCGTAGCGGCCGCTGCGCCCAATGTTTTGCAACTCATCGAGAAAATTCCCGGAAGCAAGAGCAAATTCAATTTTCGGATGAAATCGGTTGCCTCACGGCTCGTAGAGCAGCGGCTCGTTCGTTTCGTGGAACGCGGCGGAAAAAAATATATGGAAATCACGGCTACAGGTAGACGCACACTTGAGAAGGAACAACAACTACACGCTCTGCAAATGCGAGCTCGTAAGCGTTGGGACAAACGGTGGCGAATGATCATATTCGACATTCCCGAGAAATACCGCAGAACGCGCGACAAGCTGCGTCTCACACTTCGTTCGCTTGGATTTGTCCAATTACAAGGGAGTGTTTGGGTCTACCCCTACGATTGCGAGGAAATCGTTGCACTGATGAAATCTGAACTTCGCGTCGGAGCGTCAGTGCTCTACGTAATAGTGGAAAAAATTGAGAACGACGGTGCACTTAAGAAACATTTTAATCTTCGCTAGAGCGTATCCCCCTATCATCAACGGCCGTATACAATAGAGGGATACGACAAGAGTGCCCGTCAGTGAGAATCCTACAGGATTAGTAGCTGGAGGTGGGGTTGCCGAAGTTGTCGGTACCGTTACCCACCTGCTGTATCTGGAGCTGTTGCTGGCCACCCGCCTGCTGGGCCGCGGCGTCGTTCCTTATGTTGTACAGGTCTTCCGGCGTCTGGCCATTGGACTGATTTATCGCCTGCTGAGCCTGCTGTGTCGCGGTCGGGTTGAATTCATTCTGCGCGCCGCTGTCGAGATTGACCTGCTGTTGCCCGCTTTGGATACGCTTGAAGAAGAAAATCGCCCACGCGATGAGCAGTACCGAAATAACGAAAATCGCGATGCCGCCCGCGACGACCTTGCGTTCGTCTTTCGGTCGGTCCTTGAGATTATCTATTGTCTTCTGGACAACCACCTCTCTATTATATATTAGACAGCGAGCACAACGACCTCGTTTTCCTTGCCTGCGACGTCGCGCGGCTTGATGGTCAGCTTGTCGACCGGTTTCGTACCTTCCGCGCCGGACTCCTTCAGAAATTGCTTCAGCGTTTTCTCGTCGTACAGAATCGGAATGATTATTTTTGCCTCAAGCTTGACCGCAAGCTTCGCCGCCTCCGCCGGATTCAATGTCCCCTGTCCGCCTATGGGAACAATGAGCACGTCAGGCTCATCCATTTCCAGCACTTCGGTGGGCAAGTCGAGGTCGCTGAGCGCCCCGAGGTACAAAACCGAGAGTCCGTCGAAGTGGATGGAGTAGATGGTATTCGTTCGCGCTTCGCCCTCCGAAGCTTTGGCGGAGGAGGGGCCGCCCCCGCCGGGCAGAGCCCTCTGGGCGGCGCCGTATTTGGAGCCCGAGGGAAAACCGGAAGCTGTAATCTCTTTGACCTCATACTCCCCCGGTCCGGTAATGACGAATGGTTGTTTCTCTCCGCGGCCCGCTTCGGTGGCACCGTTCATATCGGGATTGTTCAGACTGACGAATGCGACATCGGCCCCGAAATTAACCGCTTTGAAATTCTTGGATGCTTTGGAAACGGGCCCAAGCACCAGCGTCGTGTCTCCCGCACTAGCCCGCACGCACGCACCTTCATGGAATGTCAAAATCATGGCGGTAGTATATAGCAGTTTTCGCTATCCACATATCAGAAAACGACCCTTGACCAATCATGAAGACCAGGGGATGATGTAGGTGCTATCTCGCCTCTCCTTCCGGTAGAGGGTGGAGGAGCGAGTTCGTTTCAGAAACAAGTCTTTGGAGGTTCAACGATGAAGATGATAAAAAGTCTTCTCCTGGGCACCGCAGCGGGTCTCGTTGCGATGGCTGGGGCGCAGGCGGCCGATCTTCCCGTGAAGGCCAAGCCGGTCCAGTACGTGAAGGTGTGCAGTCTGTATGACGCGGGCTTCTATTACATGCCTGGCGCCAACACTTCGATCAAGGTGATTGGCTGGACCGTCGAGCAACGTAATCTCGACACCGGCTCCTACGTCATGATGCGGACCTTCGTGGCCACCGACACCCGGCTGGGCGACGGCGCCACCATGGTGCAACATCTTCTGACAGACCGCGTGGCGAAACTCGAAGTCGACGACGGTTACACCCAGGTGTCGGCGCACTTCGACCTGACCGCTATGCAATGGGCTCCATCTGTCATCGGCGCGGCTAGCGTCGGCGATCAATCCAAGGAGCTCGCCGCCATCGGCATGGAATTGGTCTTCAGCACCCAGCGGCAGCAGTCGTCGAAGGCTTTCGGCACCACCATGTTCGACGACTTCGCCAACACCGCTGGCATCACGCTCGAGATGCGCATGATGTCGTCGCGCGACTTCTACGGCTCCGGCACCAACGGCTTTGCCAACGTGGCCGTCGAAACCCGCAACGCCTATACTTCGCGCTCGACCGCCTAGCCGCAGACCAGGCGGTAAAGCAGGTTAGAGCAAATTACGATCGACCCGGGGGACTTAGCTTCCCTCCGGGCTCGAATTTTTTATACGCACTCATACCCTTTGACGCTTTTCATGAAAGGCGTAGCGTTACGTGCAGTACCTGTCTCTACTACCCGCAGTGGAATAGGACACGTATTTACATAGCACAAAAGCGGGATGGAGGAAGCGATGCGAAGCTGTACTATCGCGGCCGTGACCGCACTCTCTATGTTCGGAACTTGTCTGTTCGTTGTCGCAGTGCCCAATACGGCAAAAGCGGACGAACGCTGCACGCCGCAAACCGTGGGCGTGTCACAAGTCATCGGTGAGGCCGACTACACCTACGCGCAAAGCGCGAATGCCGAATACTGCAACCGCTTCGCCACCCCGCTCAGCAAGGTCACATCGGTCATCGCCGACGCGGCACGAACGACCCGCGACATGACGACGCTGTTTGCCGCCGTCGCGGAAGCCGTGAAAGAACGCTTCGCCGTAACATCGGAGCACGTGCATTTGTCCGCAGCTGCGATGCGCTTCCGGCGCGACGCGAACTGTCCGGTCGACAAGAAGCCGTCCGGCTCGTGTTTCCCGCTCGGCAGTCAAGCATTCGAACTGCAGACGCCGGCATCGTCAGCGTTTGCGCTCGCGCCCCGTTAGACCCGATGCGCACGATTGAATTATGACGACCTCGGCGGCAACGCCGAGGTTTGTTTATGGTGTTTTCTTCGCCCGCGACTGCTCTTTCAGCAAGTCGCGGATTTCGGTCAATAGTTTTTCTTCGTTGGAAACGGGCGGAGTCGGCGGTGCCTCGGCCTCCTGCTTTTGGAAGCGCTGTATCACACCCTGCATTAGTTTGAATATGAGAAATATCGAGAGGCCGACGACGAGAAAGTTGAGTGTCGCTTGAATGAGATGACCATAGCCGATAATGAGCGGAGGCACGTACGCGCCCGTCGCGGCCTCTGTACCCTCTCCGCGAATGACCAAGCCCCATTTACTGAAATCTACGTTGTTTGTGGCAAGCGAAAGGAGCGGCGTGATGATGTCGGTCACGAGCGAATTGACTATCGCCCCGAAAGCGCCGCCCAAAACCACGGCGACCGCAAGCTGGACCGCGTTCCCCTTGGCGGCGAATTTCCAGAATTCACTGAAGAATCCGCCCACCCGTTCCATGTCTCTGAATACCATGCAAATACTGTATCACAATCGTCTTGCGCTAGCGGGAGCATTCATATATATTGTGCCCACGCCCGCACGGGCGCTTATCGTTTAGCGAGCCGAGTGAAGTGAAAGCAAGCTTTCACTTCCGAGCGAGTGCGAACGAAAAGAGGGCGCAAGCCCGATTATTAATTAATAGTTCGAACGGTTTATACCTCCCTGCCGGCAGACACGGTAAGCAAAGCTTTCCGGAACGTCGTTCGGACAAAATCAGAAAGAATCTCTGATTTTGCTCCTCACTAGTCCCGGTAGCGTAAGCAGGAAGGCGCCGAACGACCATAACAATGGCAAAAGATATTGAGGATAAGAAGGTTGTTGATAATGAGAACGAAGAAGGCTTGCCCTCCGAAGCCTTGGCGAAGGAGGGGCCGATGGACGATTTTCTCCGCTCGTCCCCCAAAGCGCCTGCAATAGACGACGTGGTCGAAGGACCGGTCGTCGCCGTCGGCCGTGCGCGTGTGTACGTGGACCTGCCGCCGTTCGGCACAGGCATCATCTACGGCCGCGAGTACCTTTCGGCCCGCGAGACACTCAAGAACGTCCACATCGGTGACCTCGTCACCGCGAAAGTCGTCGGGAGCGAGAACGAAGATGGTTACATCGAACTTTCGCTCCGCGAAGCACGCCAAGCGCTCATCTGGAACGAGGCCGAGGTCGCGTCGCAGAAGAAGACCGTGTTCGAACTGCCGGTGACCGATGCGAACAAAGGCGGACTCATCATCGCGTGGAACGGCATTCAGGGGTTTCTCCCCGCCTCTCAGCTTTCACCGACGCATTACCCGCGCGTCCCCGACGGCGACAAAGACAAGATATTCGTCGAGCTCAAGAAAATGGTGGGTACCAAGCTCGAGGTCATGGTCATCACCGCAAACCCGAAAGAGCAGAAACTCATATTCAGCGAGAAGGGCGCGGGCACGACCGAGCGCGCATCGCTCGTCGAGAAATACAAGGTGGGTGACACGGTGGAAGGTGTCGTGACGGGCGCAACGGAATTCGGCGTATTCGTGAAGCTCGAGGACGGGCTCGAAGGCCTCGTGCACATCTCGGAAATGGACTGGGCGCTCGTCGAGAATCCCAAGGCACGCTACAAAGTCGGCGAGACCCTCAAAGTGAAGGTCATCGAAATCAAAGACGACAAGGTGTCTCTCTCCATCAAGGCACTCGTCGACGACCCGTGGAAAGCCGCCGGTGCAAAATACAAGAAAGACCAGGAGGTCACCGCAGTCGTCATCAAGTACAACAAGCATGGCGCGCTCGCTTCTATCGAAGAAGGCGTCGCGGGCCTCGTTCACATCTCGGAATTCACGAGCGAGACGGAGCTCCGCCAGAAATTGGAGCTCGGCAAGGTGTATCCGTTCACTATCACCTTCTTCGAACCAAAGGACCGGAGAATGACTCTCAAGCCGGTCGTGTAAGAAGTATTAAAAGCGTTTGGACCCGTTCGCAACTTCGCGTCGGGTCCTTTCGTGTTTTTGTCATCGTACTGCTCCATTCTTCTTGTGAGTCAGGAACATCCCGGAAACGGGGCCAATCGCATATCCTGGCCCGAGATCCAAAAGTTGCGGATGCGGTGCCGGTGGCGATTCGACCAGTTTAAACCCCTGGACTGTCCATGCCTTACGGCCGCACGGTACCGGAAGATGCACTTGCGCCGCTTTTCCGACGTTATTGAACTCGATTTCTTCGCCGACGGCAAATAGTTCAGGTTCACTTGCCATCAATTCCTCCTCCAGCGGCCGCACACCCATTGATGAACGTCGCGATGATGGTCAGCTCGCGGAACCGGCGTGACTTCGGGAGCCACATTGAGAGCGCGAGGGAGTGGATGTATTCCTGCACCCATTCGACTTGCGCGTCCGTGAGCACAGGGTCGCCGCAGAGGATTGGCTTCAGTTCGTCGATGAGCCCCTGGCCGTGAATAGAGATGAGCGGCCCGGCAGACCAACGGACTGCGTATCCTTGCCTCTGCTGATCAAGCAGCGCGATGATTGCAGACATTGAAGCCTCCCTACAGAGTGAATCTCCGCCGGCCCACAGCTAACCACACACCCCACTTACCGTCAACGAGTACATTATAAGAGGCCGACCGGCCTCTTATAATGTACTGATAATTCAGCGGGCGGTGTTGAATTTATTCATTGCGATTTCGCAACCTTCGGTGACGATTGTCTCGATGGCGAGCGATGCCTTCTTGAAAATCTTTTTGAGCTCGTCGAGTTCGTGCGCTTTGAATCGCGTGAGGATGAAATCGACGACTTCTTTTTCGCCCGCAGGCTTCCTCAGCTTGCCCGTCGCGGTCGAGGGCGAGACGCCGATGCGGATGCGGACGAAACGCTTGGTCTTGAGTGTCCGCGCGATGGACTCGATTCCCTTGTGCCCGCCGGACCCGCGGTCAAATGAGAGCTTCATCGCGCCGAGCGGCAGGTCTAAGTCGTCGTACACGACGACAAGCCGCTCGGCGGCCTTCACGCTTTTTACAAATTTTATGAGCGCTGCACCGGACTTGTTCATAAAGGTGTTCGGCAATACAAGCGCCAGCATCTGTTTGCCCACCGATGCGCCTGTGGTGAGAGAATTGGACTTTTTGTCCTCCTTCCACGCGCTGGCACCCTGTTGTTTGGCGAAAAATTCGAGTGCCATCCGTCCGGTATTGTGCCGCGTCGCCGCATATTCGTCGCCCGGATTACCAAGACCCACAATGATCCAGCTCATTGCGGCACATAGTAGCATGCGAGTATAAAAAGGTATCAAGTTTCAAGTATCGGGTATCAAACAAGTCTCAAGCGTCAATAGAAAGAGAAAAATCATTCGTCACTTGATACTTGATACCTGCTACTTGATACTTCGTTTGCGGTGGACCACCGCAAACGCTTTGCGTCAATGCCACCGCCAGAGTAGAATGCTTGCACATGAACCCCGTTAGAAATACTTCTGATGGGACTACTCGAAAAGAGAGCGTCTTTTTGCTCGTATGACCGATCCTCACGGCCAAATTGGGCACATTTCTAACGGGGTGAATGTTCCTGTGATGAGAAATGCATCATCAGGCACGGAGAATTCCTCCAAAGGCTCACTCGTCGTTTATACCATTGCCGCGCTCGGGCTCGCCATCTTCATCCGCTTCGTCGTCGCGGCCCCGTACATCGTCTCAGGTGCCTCCATGGAGAACACCTTCCAGGATTTCAATTACCTCATCGTCGACCGCCTCTCCTACGACTTCGGAGACCCCCGGCGCGGCGACGTCATCGTGTTCGACCTGCCCCAAGACACCGGCAGAGCTCTTATTAAGCGCGTTATCGGCCTTCCGGGCGAAACCGTCATTCTGAGCGACACCACGGTGACCATTGTGAACGACGCTCACCCCAAGGGATTCACGCTCTCCGAGCCCTACCTCTCGCCCGAGAACCTCGGGGGCTCCGGCAACATGCGTGTCACGCTCGCTCAGGACCAATTTTTCGTACTCGGTGACAACCGCCGCGTCTCCGCCGACTCGAGACTGTGGGGAACGCTTCCGCGCAGTGACATTGTCGGGCGCGTATTTCTGCGGCTCTTCCCGCTCAATGAAATCGGTGTGCTCCCCGGCGAAGTACGATACATAGAAAACTCCACGGCAAGCTCGTCGCAATAAATAATTTTATGATACGTCTCAAAGACACGAAGCACGCGAGCACTGCGGATTTCCTCGGCGCAGCAATCCGTATCGCCGAGTACTACGGATTCATCCCGCTCGATGAAATGCGCACGATGCGTCTAAACGAGGCTGACAGGAAGCGCATGGCGACCAAAAACGAAACTGAGATTAATTATGCGCGCCGCGAGGAGCGCCCGCTCACCGTCGCCGCCCGTCGCTGTGCCTCCTGCGTACGCTCGTCGCCCGAGGGGTTCCTCGCGTGGCGCACGGTCCCGGGTTCCTCGGGTATGCCCTCGACAGCGCTCGAGCTCCACGTCGTCGGTACCACTTCCGCTATCGCCGAAGCACTGCTTCTCGTCGTCGCAAACGCCATCGCAGAGGAAGCGGGTGTCAAAGAGCGCAAACTTTCCATCAACAATATCGGTTCGTTCGAATCTTCAAATAGATTCGTGCGCGATGTCGGCTCCTATCTCCGCAAACACATCGAAACTATTTCCCCGACGCTCCGTCCGCGCGCGGCCGAAGACCCGCTCGGCACACTGGTGCAACTCATTGAACGCGGACATCCGGCGGCGCCACGCGCGCCGCAGGCGATGGAATATCTCACCGAAGACGAGCGCCGCAAGTTTTGGGATTTTCTTGAGTATCTCGAAGTCTTCGGACTCCCCTACGAACTATCGCCGCAGGTCCTCGGTAGCCGCGACTGCTGGTCGCACTCGCTCTATGAGATTTCGACAACCGACGAGGAGAGCGGCGGCAATATCACAATCGCTTTCGGCGGCCGGTACGACCCGCTCGCCTCACGCTTCGCCGTCAACCACACGCCCGCCGCGATGATATCCATCAATTGCGAAATCCGCGGCAAGACGCGCGTGAAGCGCGAGGCGCGGGGTATCCCGGGCATGTACTTCGCACACCTCGGTCCCGAGGCGCGCCGCCGCGTGCTCGTCGTACTCGAGACACTGCGCCGCGAAGAAATACCGGTGCACCAGTCGCTTCTTTTCGACAAAATCGGCGAACAGATGGCGCAAGCCAAGCGGCTCGCGACGCCCTACATCCTCATCATGGGATACAAGGAGGCAATGGAGGGTACTATTCTCGTGCGCGAAGTTTCCACCAACTCACAGGAAGCGGTACCGCTCGACGAATTGCCCGGCTATCTGAAGCGCCACCGCGTCGGTATGTGGCAAATCGGCTCGAAGGTGTAGGGGGCGGTATCGTGTATCGCGTATCTTGTATCGCGTGTAGAATTCATACACGACACCCTATACACGATTCAAGATACTTTGCCTTTTCTGCGAAGCAGTGGTACACTCCCGCCTGCCTGTGCGTGAACGCACGCAGACAGGCGGCAATATGTCAATCAACGCAGAAGTCACAAAAACCGGCTCCGAGAGCGCGCTTTCGGTTATCCGGAAATTCTCGCGCCGTGTGCAGGGCACGGGGCTCGTCAAGAACGCCCGCAAACTCCGCTACTACGAACGCACCAAATCCAAGACCGTGCAGAAAAAGCGCGCACTCAAGCTCATCAAGCGCCGCGCCGAATACAAGCAACTCGTGAAAGAAGGCAAGGTCGTGGAAGCTCCGGCCCGCCGCAATTACACCCCGCGCACCGAGACCACCGGCCCTGCCCCCCGATTCGGCGAAAACACCCCGATAGCTCGCTAATTCCTACCAAGGTCCGACCTTGGTAAAACCGCCATGTTTGAAATGAAGAAGACTGTTCGCGGCCCTGTGCCGCGAATTCCGTTTGAGGAAATCGCGAAGAATGTACTCGGCGTGCAATACGAACTTTCGCTCGTGATATGTGGAGACGAGCTCGCGTGGCGCATCAACCGCGAAAACCGCCTGCCTGCGCTGCGCGGCGAAGCAGCGCGGCAGGCAGGCAAAAAAACGTACGCTCCCAACGTGCTTTCATTTCCGCTGGAGAAGCTCGAGGGGGAGATATTTTTGAATATCCGCAAAGCCGAGCGCGAGGCATGCGAATATAAGACATCTTTACGCGCGCGCCTCGCGCTTCTTTTCGTACACGGTCTCTACCACCTCAAAGGTCTCGACCACGGCACACGCATGGAACGCCTTGAACAAACGACGCTGAAAACATTCCGGCTCTTGTAGCACGCCGGAAGGTTTTTGGAGAGGAAACTGTTTGAGCGAAGCGAGTCTTTCCGAAACAAAAATCTTCCGGCGTGCGCCCACAGTATCCACCGTGCCCAAGCTTTGGGGTCGCGATTGCGCGCTATAATGCGTAAATGCGTCCCGTTAGAAATAGCGGACGACGCCCCCATTATGGCAACAGGTCGGAATTACGAGATTGGTAGCGACTTAGGCGTGGCTCACGGTTTCCGTGCGTCCGCGTCCTATTTCTAACGGGATGCGCAAGTTTTATACCGGCATCGATATCGGCACCTACCACGTGAAAGCCGTTATCGCCGCACCGGCCGAGCGCCCCGACCTCCCGATGCAAATTCTCGGCACCGGTACCTCTTCTTCGCGCGGCATGCGCCATGGCTACATCATCGACCGTGCCGAGGCCGCAAAAAGTATCCGTGAGGCGCTCATGCGCGCTTCCGCGGCCGCAAAAGTCCAAGTGAAAACCGCGCGCGTCGCCGTGGGCGGCGTCGGTCTCGACGAGGTGCGCTCATCGGGTGATGTCACGCTCACCCAGAGCGGCGGCATTGTACAAGACCGCGACATCGAGCGCGCAATGCGCGAGAGCGAGAAACGGGCCTCGCAGAAGCTCACCAACCGCACGGTCATTCACACGATACCGCTCGAATACCGCGTCGACGGCACCAAGGTCCTCGGCAGACCGCAGGGACTGCAGGGTACCAAACTCTCCGTCGACACACTCCTTATCACAATGCTCTCTCAGCACTACGACGACCTGCTCGAAGCGACAGAGACCGCAGGGGTGGAGGTCGAGGGTGTCATGGCGGCGCCTCTCGCGGCGTCTCTCGTCACCCTCAGCAAAGCGCAAAAGACGGCGGGGGTCGTCTTGGCCAACATCGGCTCCGAAACGCTTTCCATCATCGTCTTCGACAACGACACACCGGTCTCGGTGAAGGTCTTCCCCGTCGGCAGCAACGACATCACGAATACCATCGCGCTCTCCTTCCAGATACCTCTACCCGAAGCGGAGCAGATGAAACGCGGTGCTGTCACGGGCTCGGACATCCCGCAAAAGAAGATGGAGGCCATCGTGAGCGCGCGGCTCAAAGAAATGTTTACGCTTATCAACGCTCACCTAAAGACACTCGGCCGTCAGCGCCTGCTTCCGGCCGGTGTTGTCATCACCGGCGGCGGCTCCGGACTCACCGGAGCATCCGACATCGCCCGCATCATATTGAAATTACCGTCGCAGGTCAGTCAAATCGGCCAGCTGACACGCGGCACGGGCATCGATGCCGCGTGGGCCGTCGCCTATGGACTCTGCCGTTGGGGCTTCGCCGACGATACCGAAGGCAATCACACACTGGGCGAAGCTCTCTCCGGCGGCTGGGATTCGCTCAAGCAGGGCCTCCGCAATTTACTGCCCTAAACCCGCCTTTGGCGGGTCGGGCGAACGGTTCGCGTGCGAAACGTTTTAGCCCTAACGAAATCGGCCCCAACGACGGGGCCGACACAGCGACAACTAACGGCAATCGCTACCGGTGCCAGATGTCATAAATTTCGCTTACCGACTGGATGAAGAGGTAGACACCGAATCCGGCGTATACCGGGCTTACGACGAGCGCCGGTCCTCCGGTGTGACCTTCGTATATCGCATGGCAGAAAATCACCACGCTAACAACGGTCCACACGAAAGTCAGCACCGCAATTACGAAAAAGAGAATTGTTTCCAGTACTGCGATGAGACGAAGGGTTACTTTCAGATTCAGAACATTGGTCATGGTGGTCTCCCGCTCCAGTGACTGCGTTAAAGATGTCATGAGCATTCAGGATGTCAAGAATGTAGCCGACATCGAATGTCGTTACTGCATTCCCAGTTGGTGACGATAGCTTACAACTGGGAATATCGCTTTAGCTCAAACACAAAAAAAGGGCCCCAACGCGGGGCCCTCGCGGCTACTATCATGATACACACGATGAGTGCCGCAGTGAGTATCAGGACGGCGACGTTTTTCATTTCTCTTCTCCGGGTCGCCCTCCCCGTCTCCCAATTCACATCTGGAACTCACGCTTCTCTGCGCGGACAATCACGACTTCGGCGTCGACGATGTCCCTGCAAACCTGCGCGACGATGCGGTTGTCGCGCTCCGGGTCTTCCGACATCCGTAGCGCATCTTCCGCATCTTTGCGTGTCGCGAAATATCCGGTCGGACCCTTTTCAGAATACGTGCTTTCCGACCACAATCCGTTCGAGTGCAGATACAAGCTGCGTGGTTGGGAGAAGGTTTCCCATCTCCAACGCACTGTTCGGGCAATACAGAACCCTTGGGCAACAGTGCTGGGGGCATGAATCGTCGGTTCGGACAGCAGAATCCAGTCCTCTTCCAGTTCATTGCTCGGATACATGGCATCGCCTCCCGATAACCAGTCAATAGTGCTGTTATGCACGATACATACATTTTGGCATATAGTCAAGCTTGCCCTTTTGCGTAAAGTGCTATGATGTCGCCTATGTCAAAACAGGTGAAGAGTGACGTGCAATCGTTTGCCCGCATCCGTGTCGTGGGCGTCGGCGGCTCCGGCGGCAATGCCGTCAATCACATGGTCAGCTCTCACGTGGAAGGCGTTGATTTCGTCGCGGTAAATACAGACGCACAGGACCTCCACAAATCAAAAGCAAAGAAGAAGATTCACATCGGCAAAACCCTCACCCGCGGACTGGGCACCGGCATGAATGCCGACGTCGGCAAGCAGGCCGCCGAAGAAACCCGCGAGGAAATTCAAGACGCCATCAAGGGCTCCGACATGGTGTTCATCACCTGCGGCATGGGCGGCGGCACCGGCACCGGTGCGGCTCCGGTCGTCGCAAAAATCGCACGCGAACTCGGTGCGCTCACCGTGGGCGTCGTCACCCGTCCGTTCGGATTTGAAGGAGCACAGCGCTTGCGCCTCGCAGAATCCGGTATTTCCGAACTGCGCAAGGCGGTGGATGCAGTTATCATCATCCCCAACGACAAACTTCTCGCAATCGTGAGCCGCGACACGGGCATCCGTAACGCATTCGCGATGTGCGACGACATTTTGAAGCAGGCTGTCGAGGGAATTTCCGACCTCATCACACAGACTGGTATCATCAACGTAGACTTCGCCGATGTGCGCTCCGTCATGGCCAATGCCGGCTCGGCGCTCATGGGCATCGGCACTGCGATGGGCGACAAGCGCGCAGAACTCGCCGCACGCGCCGCCATCAATTCACCCTTGCTCGAAGTTTCCATCCATGGCGCGAAGGGCGTGCTCTTCTCTATCGCCGGCGGCGAAGACCTCGGCATGCTCGAAGTGCAGGATGCGGCAAATGTCATTACAGAAGCCATCGATCCGGAGGCCAAAGTCATCTTCGGCGCCGTTACCGACGACACTCTCAAGAAAGGCCAGGTACGCGTGACGGTCATCGCGACAGGATTCCCCGAGAGCATCACACGCCCCTCGCTTTTTGCCCCGCGCCCCGGAGTGCGTAAGGATGGCGATGTCCCGCCCGCGACCGTGCGCACATTGGAGCAAAAGTCCGAACCCAAGAAAATCGTCGATGCATCTGCAATGGAAAAAACAGAGAAGAAAGACGGTAAACCGGTTATCCCCGCGAAACCCGCCGCAGCGGCCGCAGAGACCGACGACGACACATGGGGCGGACTTCCCTCTTTCTTGCGCCGCAAGTAATAGCTCATGAGTGACCGATACGACCTCGCTATCGTGGGCGGGGGGCCCCCCCGGCCCGCCGGGCCCGCCGCAGCTATCTATGCCGCCCGCAAACAACTGAAGACGGTATTTCTCACCATGGAGTGGGGTGGTCAGAGCACGGTCTCGACCGAGATACAAAATTGGGTGGGTACGCCGAAAATCACGGGCGCAGAGCTCGCCGGGAATCTCCGCAAACACGTCGAAGAGTACAAAGGTGAATTCCTTGAAGTCCGCTCTCCCGCCGAGGCTACAGGACTGAAGGTGTCTGACGACCGCGTTGAAATAACGACCAAAAAAGGCGAAATGGTTTCCGCCTCAGCCGTCCTCATTGCCTCCGGCGCACAGCGCCGCAAGCTCGACATTCCCGGTGCCGCCGAGTTTGACCAAAAGGGCCTTACCTACTGCGCAAGCTGTGACGGACCGCTTTTTGCCGGACAGGATGTCGTCGTCGTGGGCGGCGGCAACGCCGCATTCGAAACATCACTGCAACTCCTTGCCTACTGCAAAACCGTTACCCTCGTCAACAGAAGCGACAAGTTCCGGGCCGACGAAATTACGGTTGCCGCCGCAAAATCGCACCCGAACATGCGCATCATCGCCAACGTGGAGCCCGTTGCGGTAGAGGGCTCGCAATTCGTCACCGGATTCAAATACAAGAATGTGCAAACGGGGGAAGTGACTACATTGCCGGTCGCGGGCATTTTCGTGGAAATCGGTCTCATTCCAAACTCCTCATGGGTCGGCGACACGCTGGAGAAAAATGCCATCGGCCAAATCAAAGTAGACCCCCGCACTCAGCGCGCATCACACAAGAGGGTATGGGCCGCCGGAGACATCACAGACGGCGTCTACCACCAAAACAACATCGCCGCCGGCGACGCAGTGAAGGCGCTGGAGGATGTGTACATGTTCCTCCGCAAGAATAAGGCTTGATATTGTTTTTTTGCCGTGCCATAGTGCAGACCGTTTTGGACAGGAGGATGTCGTGGATTTACGGTTCAAAGGAGAGCCTACGAAATTACAGCCGGGCGATAAGCTCGTGTACGACGGGAAGCGCATCAGCATTTACCGTGGACGATATAAGTTGCGCTTTGCTGGCGGAACCGATGACCGATTCCTGGTTCCCCAAGCATGGACGGATGGCTTCTTGCTCGCCTCTGCCATCTCTTACGTGACGGGCTTGCCGTTCGCGATAGACCGCTCGGACCGGATTGAGGGATATTTGTTCAAGGCCCATGGCCTCGATGTGATAGACGCCGAGTTCAGCGTTGTCACGGCGCCTAAAATCGCCGAAACAAAACGCCTATCCGATCAGCGTGTCTAGCAGGATCGCAAAGGTTTCGTGGCCGCCTCCGGGTATCCGGAGGTGGCAATTCTTTTTAGTGCCTAAAATGGCGGACGCCGGTGAAGACCATTGCCATATCATATTTGTCGCACGCATCTATTGAGTCTTGGTCTTTGAGCGAGCCGCCGGGTTGGATGATGGCGGTCGCCCCCGCCTCGTGGGCGGCCTCCACACAGTCGGGAAAGGGCATAAACGCGTCACTGGCCATCACTGAGCCCTCGAGGCTAAGCTTGGCCTCCTGCGCCTTCAGAGCGGCGATCTTGGCGCTATAGATGCGGCTCATCTGCCCTGCCCCGATGCCAACCGTCGCGCCATTCTTGGCGTAGACAATGGCATTTGATTTCACATGCTTCACCACGGTGAACGCGAACAACATGTCCGCAAGCTCATCGACAGTTGGCCCGCGCTTCGTGACCGTTTTTACTTCCCCTGCCTGCGCCGTGCCCGTCGCGGCAGGCAGGCCGTCGAAAACTTTGTCATCCGAAGTCGATACGAGCAGACCCCCGCTGATTGAACGCACTACCCGTTGTCCGGAATCCTTATCCGGCATCGAGCCGGTGATGAGCACGCGGACATTGGGTTTCGCCGAAAGAATTGCAAGCGCCTCGTCGTCCGCAGTCGGAGCGATGACCACTTCGAGGAATATTTTCACAAGCTCGCTTGCAAGACCCGCGCTCAAATGCGAATTGATGGCGACGATGCCGCCGAATGCGGAGACCGGGTCGCAGGCGAATGCGTGGCGGTAGGCATCTTCGACATTCTCACCCAGTGCGACGCCGCACGGATTCATGTGCTTCACGATGACCGCGGCCGGCTCGTCGAACTCGGCGACGCACTCAAATGCCGCGTCGGCATCCATGATGTTGTTGTAGCTCAACTCCTTGCCCTGCACCTTGCGCGTTCGCGCGACAGAAGGCCGCGTGTCCGTCTCGTCGACGTACAGCGCGGCCTTCTGGTGCGGATTCTCGCCGTAGCGGAGAACCTCGGCATGTTTGAACTTGAGATTCAATTCTTCCGGAAATTCCGTATCCGACATGGAGCTACTCTATCATCATTGGACGACGGTTACACTTCCGAACGCACCCGATTTTATGTGATTATGGAACGGCCACGTGCCGACTTTGTTGAAGGTGAATGTGTAGCTCGTCCCGGCGACGCATTGGTCGAACGGAGCGGCACCAGTGTATCCCGCGGCGCAGTGCTCGCTACGCGATGTGCCGCCATAGCCCGTGTGTTCGGGGTGTGGACCGGACGCGACCCACATATTGCCCGCCGTGCTTGTGAACGTTACCGACCCGCCCTGTTTTACTGTGACGGAAGAGGGGGAATAGCCGGAACCGTCGTATGTCACCGTCGCCGATGTCGGCGCTTCCACGATGGCCTCGGGCGTAGTACTTCCGACGACCGGCATCGTCTGTTGAACGCCCGCATCGTCGCTCAGCGCAGGTGCCGCATTATTCTGCAACAACCAGTAGCCTCCGCCGATAACGACTATCGCAACCACTATCCAAATCCATGTATTTTTCATAACAAAAGATACTTAACAATTGGTAATCGCGCATCAGTATACAACACCATCTACTTTCCCGCCTTTTTCTTTGCCAAGAATTCTTTGCCGTGTCCGATATCCGTATTCACCGGAATCTCATGTTTGCACAAGTCGCATTCTTCCGCTGGCCATTGTTTCAAATACACCTTGAGTAACTGATCAAACACAGGTGGATTCCCAACGGCTTCCTTGGACACGTCCCCGCGATTGCAGAGAGCTATCGCTCCCACTACTTCCGCTCCACCGGCACGTGCCGCGTCGACGACTTTCTTGATGGAACCGCCGGTCGTCGTCAGGTCTTCCACAATGAGCACTTTCTTTCCCTTAATGACCTCGTCATATCCTCTGCGCACGACAAAGCCGCCTTGCCCGTCTTTGTCGGCATACACGGCATATATTTGCTTGCCCGTCATCTCAGTCAGGTGATGCGCTGTCCACTGTGCCAAGACAGCTGCCGCTACAGCCGGACCCAACACCACATCGACGCCGGCATCTTTGAATCGGGAGGCAATCTCTTCGCAAAGCCGCGAAGTCTCTTCAGTATACGGATAGAGTGCATCTTTGTTTACATACGTATCGGCATGCAACCCAGATGTGAATACGAAGTGGCCGGCACGAAAGGCGCCAACCTTCTGCAATAATTCGAGTACCTGTTCTTCGGTCATCATATCGGCAAAGTGTAACAAAGAAGATGCTGAGTGTTAATCGGATAAGTTCCACTCATATCCCTTCTCACTGATTTCTTGGGCAACAACATCTTTTTGCGCCGCGGAAAGAGTCGGCCACAGCTCACGGAGAATCATTTCGTAAGTCGCAACGTATTCACATGCAATTCCGGCGTCCCGCAGCTTTTCCACAGCAGTTGTGTCCCGACACGCGGAAATGACCGCGCGGCGGACAATAGCGCCTTTCTCACGCAGTGCCACCGCGGCATTAAGGAGGATGACACCCGTTGACGTCACATCATCCACAAGGACCACATTCCCAGTGGCGTCTCCATACACTTTATTCTCAAGCCCGTGCCCAGTCTTCTTTTCTTTCACGACCACAATATCTTTCTTGGTAACCTGTGCGAGAAGCCCGCATAAAATCGGACTCATTATCGAATCGACGGCGGCCAATTTATAATCATCGGTACCGTTTGGCAGTAAATGAATATAGACGGAGGTTAATAATTCGACATTATCGAATCGGGAAAGGAATTCACTATGATTGAGGAACAGGTGGCTCTTGCCTCCGTGATGAAGCGTAAAAGGTTCTTCGCGGATTAAAAACGCTTTTTGCTCATAAATTGCCGTGATGTACTTAGTCCGCAACTTCGACAACTCAGCGTCCTTTGACATATGAGATCCCGACTACTGGGGTAGCGCAGCAACAATCGATGTATGCAATTCCATGGCGTTCTTTCGCGCTATCGCGGCGAAATCGTTCCCACTCGAGGCAAATAATATCGAACGCGAGGCGTTTATCATGAGTCCGCCTTTCTTGCTATTTATGCCGCCGAGCACGCATTTCTCCAGGTCACCATCCTGAGCACCGATGCCCGCAGTAAGTATCGGCATATCTCCAATCATGGCACGCACTTCTTTGAGCTCCTCCGGATACGTGGCTCCCACGAAAACGCAACAGTTTCCATTGCTGTTCCACTTCTCCACCGCAAGACGAGTGACGACTTTGTACAAAGGCTCCCCATGCACTTCAAGTTCCTGTATTTCCCCTGCCCCCGGATTCGACGTGTGACACAACACAATCACACCTTTATTCTTATATTTGAAAAACGGAGCAAGCGGCTCGCCGCCGAGGTAGGGCTGAACGGTCACGGCATCTGCCCTCAAGTGGTCGAAAACTGATCGAGCGTATTGCTCATTGGTATTACCAATATCGCCACGCTTAGCGTCGACGATGACGGCGACATCAGGTGCCTGCAGATGAATGTATTCTATGGTCTCTCGCAAAGCCGCAAAGCCTTCGTCACCATGTGCTTCATAAAAGGCCGGGTTCGGTTTATAGGCGCACACAATGTCTTTGGTCGCGTCGATGATGGCGCGATTAAACGCGACTAGCGTCCCGCGCACTCCGTCGATACGCGCCGACTCAGGTATCTTTTCAAAATCGCTATCGAGTCCCACACAGAGAAACTTCTTCTGCGCCCACTGCGCCGCTATCAGTTCGTGGAAATTACGCTCAACCATTGCGCGACATTGTATCCTGCCCTATCCGTTTGGCCAATTGCCTACGGCGGACATAGAGCATGAGCGCAAACCCGCCGTCCGTAAGCACAAGCGATGCGGGGAACAGCCAATTGACGAGGGCAAACGAGTCGAGTGCGGCAATCGCAAAGACAGAGCGTAGCGCCGCGAGTGCATAGGAAACCGTCGTTTCTTCCTGAGGTTTGTAGAATGCCTTTCGATACGTCGGAATATATGCGATGGCATCGGTGATAGTCACGATAATCACCGCCAGGAGCGGCTGGTCGGTGATTCGCCAAAGGACGATGCCGACAAGCGCCGCAAAGAAGCACGCCCAATCAAGCTTCGTAATACCCCGCTCCCCTTTGAACAAGGCCACGAACGAAATGGAAAGACAGGCGACAGCAACAAGCGCGGTCGGCCATTCGCCCGCGCCCGCATTCGACGTATCTTGGGCGAAAAATACGGTGACGTTCATCAGGCCCCATACGAACCACGAAAATGGATGGGGCTTTGTCTTTCCTTTGAATATGTCGACGTAATAAATCCCGTAGCGGGCAATTCCGACGACAATCGCAAGCACCGCCAAGGCGACCTGATAGTCGTATGTCATACCGGTCGCAATTGTTTACGGCGCACCAGTATCATCACGACCAGCATGACGTTGCCGAGCACGAGTGCCGCCGGAAAGAGCACTGTCGTTGCATTAATAGAGCCGAGCGCGATGATTCCCATGGAAAAGCGGATGATGTCCAGAATCCAAATGCTCGTCGACTCCTCAAACGGGTTTGCGTACGACTTTCTGAACGTCGGGAACATCGCGAGGAAGTTGATGATGGCGGCAATAACGACCGCGACGAGCGGCGTATCGGTGAGAAGCCAGAGCACGATAGCGAGAAGCGCGGCTCCGAAGCTTATCCAGTCGCTCTTTCGGATATGTTTCTCGCCGAGGCGAAGAGCCACTACTGCCACACAGAACGTCCCGACCGCGCCGCTCAGCGTCACCCACGTACCCGCACCACCGCCTTTTACGACCTGAGCAATAAACACGATGATATCGAGCAGAAAATACGTGAGCCACGTGAATACATGCGGCTTGGTGATGCCGGCAAAAATGCTCCGGAAATAGAGCGCGTAACCGAGCAATCCAAGCCCCGCGCCCAATGCACCCAGCACAATGTGGTAGTCGTATATCACGTCCACATTCTACAGCAACGCAAGACTACTTTTTGGTCACGGATAATTTGTTCGCCGTCGCTCACAAATTTCCGCTACCCCGGCTCGCAGTTTCGCCTGCAGGCGAAACATTGCTCCGCCTGTCAATGCGCAGAAAACCTGCCGCAGGGCAGGTTTTCTGTCGTCATTGACCCTACCGGGAATCGAACCCGGATTAACGGCTTGAAAAGCCGGCGTCCTAAC
>ERZ1292625.1118-Hain-H41-01um-R1-1118-length-34717-cov-25_pt1 | contig 33381 bp, 42 predicted proteins | sample MGYA00564400_ERZ1292625 | MGnify/ENA primary metagenome ERZ1292625 (study PRJEB36523, sample SAMEA6512639) | groundwater metagenome | collected 2019-01-08 | study: AquaDiva: Metagenomics assemblies of 32 groundwater samples
GGCGACCCCGGCGGCAGCCCCGGCGGCGGCTCTGGCGGCGGCCCCGGCGGCGTCCCCGGCGGCGTCCACGGCGGCGGTCTCGTAGGTCATGTTCGTCCTCCTCGTGCCCTGCCCCTCGACGGGGCCTCCGGGCATCTGGGCGCGACTTGGGAGCTCCCCCGGTGCGCGCGGGCCGGGGGAGGGGGGAGGGGGCTAGGTCACGCCCGTGATTTTCTCCCCGCCCCTCGGGCCAGACTGGACGCTCACAGTCTGGTATGTTCCCCCCCGTCCGTCCGCCCCTCCCCACAGGGGCGTGACCAGGGTTCCGGCCGGGAGCCCCTCCCAGGGCTCCAGTAGCCTCAGGACGACGACTCCTGGGGCGGTGGGCACTCGTTCCGTTCTCATGGCTTGCCTCCTGCTTGCCCTGCCCTCCGCGAGGAGAGCCTCCGGGCGTGTGGGCGCGACTTGGGACTCCCCCGGTGCGCGCGGGCCGGGGGCTGGAGGGCGCGCCATTCTGGCGGCCCGGCCGTCCCGTCATGGCAGCGCAGGCTGAGCTTGCGCTGCCATGACACGCTGGACGAGGCCGCGTGCCTCGTGATAGTTGGTCTTGACCACGTAGACGTGCGTGGCGTCTACGTGATAAACCAGGCGGTCCCAGGGCCCCTGCTTGCGGCCCTGGCGGTCCTTGCTCCCCCAGATTAGGAGGGAGCCCTGGGACAGCCCCCCCGCCACGTATCCGCCCGGCGCACGGTCGAGGAAGGAGTAGGACGGCTTCGCGTCCGTCAGAGGGGAGGTGGCGGCCCACGTCGAGCCGTCGATCGTGATGACCCCGTCGCGGACGGGGTACTGCGTCGTCTCGACGCTCTCGGTCTGGGCCTCGTCCCAGGCCTCTACGGCAGCGACGCGGGCGCTATCCGATCCCAGCCGGACGGTGAGCCCGCGGTAGATCGGCCCCCGTCGCGAGGTGGTGGCGAGGACGACCCGACCCCCGTCGTCGGAGATGATGCGGACCGGGTGCCACGTCCGCAGGTCTAGAGGCAGGATGCCGCTCGCCGCGAGGCCGAAAATCGCGGCTCCGTCCTCGCTGATGATCTCCCCGGCGGGCATCGCGGCGCGCGCCGCGATGCCGATGGTGATCAGGCGGTCGTGTTCCGCCTCCGCGCAGGCACGGGCCGCGGCGTTGGCGGCCTGTACGTCGTCGAGCCAGGCATCGCGCAACGCGCGGAACCCCTCCGGGGCCGGGTAGCAGTAGGGGGCGCTGGTCATCCCCCTCTCGGTGTACTCCACCGAGAGGGGGCCAGCGCCGAGGCGCACGGTCGAGGTGTACTCGTGGCGCTCCTGGACCCACGCCATCGCTGCGGCCTGCGCCGCCTGCGCCGCGGCCTGCGCCGCCATCGCTGCCGCCTGCGCCGCCTGCGCCTCGGCCTGCGCCGCGCGGATGGCCTCCAGCGCCGAGGCGACGGTCGGGACCGGCAGGACAAGCTGCAGGCGCATGTCCCTGTCCAGGGCACTCGCCAGGAGTGCCCGGTCCTCCGGGGCCACGCTGTCCATGTCGATGTCCAGGTGGTCGGCCGGCTCCACGCCGGCCAACAGGCAGGTCCGTTGGTCACAGGTGATGTGGATCTTCATCTTCTCCTCCAATGGGGTCTTACCCCGGCAGCTCGCCCGCCGGTGGCGTAATGCCTCTAGGTCCCGGCGCCAGACCTGCCACGTCATCTCGGCACGTGGCGCGCCACATCCCCGTCAGGGAGGGGATCCATCCCTGCCCGCTATACCTCTGCGGGCCGATGGCGGCGTTACCCTGCCACAGGGCTTGCCGGCCTGTGAGGGCCGGCAGGTGGGCGCGACTTGGGACTCCCCCGGTGCGCGCGGGCCGGGGGCTGGAGGGGTGGGGGCGCCCCGCTCCCCCTGTGCCCGCGGCGCTTGCTGCGTCCCGCCGGGCCTCTACCACATACTATAGCATATGCTGGAGGGGTGTCAATAGGCTTTTGAAGGGGGTTCAAGTATACTTCTGCGGATGGCGTAACCACGCCGTTTTTTGCTCGTCTCTTGCCTCGCCATCCGCGAGCGTGGTACGATACCATGCAGGAGGATAGCACCATGACCGACACCCCCCGCGACACCCCGCCCGCCTCGCCGCAGGTCTGGCACGGACGCCCCTACGTCCCGCCGGCCCCACCCCCGGCCCCGCCGGCCCCAGAGGAGCTCCCCCCCGCATGAGCCTACCCGGCACGCCACCTATCACCCCCGGCCAGGCGCGCGCCATCTATCGCCTCTACGGTGTCAGCGAGCGACTCATCGCGCAGCTCCATCGCACCACGCCAGGAGCTCGGGCATACTGCCGCGGATGCGACGACGGCACCTGCGCCCACTGTCCGCGCATCCGCGTCAGGACCCTGCGGCGCCTGCGGTGGACGCGCGCTACCCGCACCCTCCCCGGAGGATGGACCTACACCGGCCCGGCCCGCGACGGCGCGGTCCACCTGCGCCACGTACCTACCGGCATCGACCTCACCCTGCGCCTCGTCTCCATGCCCCCCTGCTACGACGCCACACTCCACCCGCGCATCCGCCCGGCCTGCGCGATCCAGTGTCCGGCCTGCAGCAGACCCGCGCGCGCCCTCTACCTCCACCCCGACCGGCCGATGGAGCCTATCCTCGCCTGCATGCGCTGCCTCCACATCCGCCTGACCCGCAACCTCGCCCACGCCGGTCCCCGCCGCATCGGGCTCCTCGCCGCAGATGCCCACGCGCGCGCCGGCCTCACCGCATCAGGCCGACTCCATCGGCCGCACTCCAGGCAGCCACCGTCCCTCCGCCGCCAGTACCCTGCCCTCCTCGCTCGACACGCCGCAGTGTCGGACGCATCACTGCAGGCAATGGCGGCAATGGCGGCACTAACCGGAGGAGACAGGTAGCTAGGGGCGGAGTCTACACTCGGTCACGTACCGTACCTCCGGCCCTCCCATGATCGATCATCAGGGGCGCATGTGCGCACGCATGTGCATGATGGGCGCGTGCGCATGCGAGAGGACGGCTGCGTGAGTCTGGGTGGGAGATGCGACGCTGCCGACGAGAGGCGACTACCTGCGATAGTGGGCACTATCATAGACGGTCATGTGCCGACCGAGATCACGTGTGGTCAGCACATGCGGCCTGCTATGCTAGAGACACGTGGCAGAACGAACACCGAGACGAAAGAGGGGGAGGGGGGTCGGTCTGGACGCGGCGGAGTGAGCCCATGGGGATAACGAAGGGCTTTCGCTCTCACGCTTCGCGTTCCTGTGCGGTTCCTGGTGTAGGTTCCTCCGGGAATGCGGGGATCCTCCCAGCTTGAAGGCATTCAACTCGTCACCGGGTGGGGGTAGGTTGCCTCGGAACGGGTCTTTTGGTAGTCTGGTACCCTCGATCTGGTGGCGGGGCCTCCGGTGCCCTCTCAGTGCCAAATCCGGTTCTGGTTCCTGGGTGGGTTCTTGAAACCGGGGTTGTGGGGGGGGTTCCTGGGTTGTCTGGTGGGTGGCGGTTGCGGCGCGGAGCGTAGGCTTGCGGTCTGGGCGGGGGGGCTGGTGCGAGGTGGTGGTTTGTCGGGCGGAGCTCATGGCGCCGCGTCGTGGATGCGCGGCGCAACCCTCGAGGCAATAGCCAGGGATGGGTGGGTTGCGGGTTGTCCACATGTCGTCCACCCGTGGTTTTCCGCGTGGTCATGGGGCGGGGCGCGGTTTTCCGTTGAGTTATCCACAACTTGGGAGATAACGGTACCGCGCGCGCCCGCTATGAAACGTTAGCTAAGAGATGATCGTTAGCCTCAAGGGTCTCAGTACTGTAAGCTGTTCTCACCAAGGATCGTATGTATGAAGAGTAACGTTTCGATCCGGAGGCTTCCGGTACCGGTAGTCTCTCAGATGATCCGGAAGTCTTCCGTTACTGGTAGCTTCCGGTACCGGGTAGATGATCGATCATGACTAGTCTTACCGGACTGAGAACCGGGTGCGGGGGCGTGCGGGCGCGATTTAGATAGGACGGCTGCGGGGGCGCGTGCGCATGAAGAGGAGGGTTGGTTTACAGTGCGTGGCGTCGTGTGGTATGATGTGGATAACCTGCGTGCTGGACTACCTGTCGCTAACAGCACAAGGCGCGGGAGAAGGGCCTCACCTGTTGTGGGCGTGAGGCCCTTCTGTTTTACCGCGGGCCCATGTTGAAGTTCCTTCAAGCCTGTGGTAGGATGGCGGCATGGGCTACCTCATGGACCGCAAGGACGAGATCGAGGCGGAGTGCGTCGATACCCTGCGGGAAATCGTGCAAGACGTGCGGGCGCTGCGGGGGGACCGCATCTCAGCGGCCAAGGAGCTGCTGTCACGCACGACGCCGGCGAGTAAGCACGTGTCCGTTGAGAACACGCACGGCCCCATGCTTGTCTACGTCTCCTCGGTGGCGCAGGCGAGAGAGGCGCTCGAACGGCACGCGCGCCCCGCCCTGGGGGAGATCGTGGTGCAAGAGGTCGCGGAGGAGGAGGACGACGATGCGCCCCTCTGAGCAAACCACCACCTGGCAGCCCCTCACCCCCAACCCGGGGCAGGCGCGCTTCATCAACAACACCACGTCGCGCGAGTGCGGGATTCACGTTTTCGTCGGCGGGGCCGGGGCGGGGAAGTCGCAGGGCTTGTGCCAGCCGGCGCAGGAGTGTGCCGTCTCCCTCCCAAGCAACGAGATCTGCATCGCCCGCAAGTTCGCGCGCGACCTGCGCCGCACCACCTGGCGAGAGTTCATCTCCACCGTGCCGCGGGCCTGGGTGCTCGACGAGCGCAAGATCGACATGGAGATCCTCATGCGCTCCTCTGACGAGCGCGCCCCGTCGCGCATCACCTTCATCGGGCTCGACGACTCGGCACGGCTCGGATCGACGCAGTTCGGGCAGGTGTTCGTGGACGAGGCCAACGAGATCGGGCTCGACGACTTCATCACGCTGAGGCAACGCCTGCGCCATCGCCTGCAGCCCTTCGTTGACCCCTCGCAGTCCCCATTCGCCTTCAATGACGCGCGCAAGCGGTGGCAGATGACGCGCTTCATTGCCCTCGCTTGCAACCCCATCCCCAACCCAGACCACTGGCTGCGGCAACTCTACGTCTCCGGTATGGTCGCCGGGCGCCGCATGGATCGCACCATGGTCCGCGTGTCCACCTACGACAACCGCGAAAATCTCCCGGAAGAGTACATCCAGACCCTGGAGGAACAGCCGGAGGCGGAACGGCGCCGCATGCTCCTGGGAGAGGACACCCCCGGCATCATCGGAGACGCCTGCACTCCCTCGTTCAACCACGAACGGCACATCTTCCGCGGCGCCCTCCCCTCTGGACGCATCTCCGTGGTGCGGGGTTGGGACTTTGGTTGGCGGCACGCCGCCGTCCTGTGGGCGACCGTGCTGGACAAGTCGGCGGTCTACGTCTGGAGGGAGAACTTCTCCAGCAAGATGACGTTGCGTGAGACCGTTCAGGAGTACGTGCTTCTGACCCAGGGCGAGTTCGACGAGGACTGCGACTACACGGACCACGTGGACCACATGGCCCTGCACCAACGCACCGACAAGACCGAGGACACCTGTTCCAGCATCCTGCGCGACCTGGGGTTCCGCCCCCGCTCCGCCTACTCCAGACCTCGCGAGCGCGCGGAACTCATCGACGACCTCCTGCGCACCGGGCGGCTCTACGTCCACGCCTCCTGTGAGAAGACCATCGCCGCCCTCGATGGCTACTGGCATCGGGAGAAAGAGTCTGACGAGCCGGAGAAGGACGGCTACTACGACCACATCGGGGACGCGCTCGGATACCTGGTCTGGGGCGTGTTCGGGAGCAAGGGGCGAAAACTGGCGCGCGATGTCGACGCCGCCTTCCGCGACCCGGCCGATGAGGCCTATCAGCCGCGCTACACGGGGAAGGACAGCCCGGTGCGCCAGGGCTTCAACACTCCGGCCATGCGCCTGGGGAGGTCCGCCTGATGGCCACGATCATCAACGGGAGCAAGAGCCTGCCCACCACCATCGACAACACGCACCTGGCACGCACAAACGCCGATGACAGTAAGCAAAAGAAGAAGTTGAAAAACTGAAGAAGGTTCAACTCCATCGCGCGCCGAACGTGCGAACCGGGAAAAGGAGGAGTGACAGATGGGTACCGTTTCGCTAACCGTGCTGCAGGCCGGGGGCCTCACGAAGGTCCCGAACTCGAAGTACGACGGAGGCAGCCCCCTGCTGCTGATCGGGTCGATCACCATGTCGTCCAGTTACGCCACCAACGGCGACACGCTGGATCTGTCCTCTTACTTCGCCAGCATCGACTCGCTGCTCGTCGTGCCGCTGTCCGGCCAGGACATCGTCCGTGGCGCCGCCGGGGCCACTCCGGCCGTCGAGAAGGTTAAGGCCTTCCAAAACCTCAAGGCGCACCAGCACAATCTGACCATTACTGCGACCGGCGGGGGCGCTGCAGCCGGCACGAAGGCGCTCTACAACAACGCCGGGGCACTCACGAAGGAAGAGGCCGGGAACTCGAACGTGACTGTCAGCGGCGGGGCGGACGCCGCCACTGCCGTGAACGCCCCGACCGAGGTCGCCAACGCCCAGGACCTTTCCGCCGCCACCGGCCTGATCATCGCCGTGGGCAAGCCCGCGTAGGAGGTAACAGCACATGGCCGTCACCATCACCCTTCTCGGAGACGGCGGTTCGCCCGGCCCGTTGCGCTCCTACGGCGTCGCCGCCGGGTCGAAGATCGCCGAGGTCGCCGTCAAACTCGACCTGGACGCCTCCTACCCCACCGGCGGAGAGGTCGTCGACCTCTCGGACTACCTCAACACCGTCGATCACGTGGTCGGGGTCGCCCTCGAAGGCGACTACAAGGCCGAGTACGTCTTCGGCGCTGGCAACTCTGCCGCCCTCGGCAAGGTGCTGGTGCGCGTGATGAACACCGGCGCGCAGGTGGCCGACACTACCGACCTCTCCGCCGTCGACGTCTACCTCACGGTGCGCGGGCACCTGAAGTGACGCAGGATCTCTGGCGCAGGCGGATGCTGGCGCGGGTGCGCGAGGCGTTGCAGAAACTTCCTCCGTGCCACCTGCTCCACGTCGCTTGCCCGTCAGAGAATTACGTTCACCTCCTGCGCGAGCATCTCGACAACCGCGAGCTCGGGCGGTGTATCTTCGACCTGATGGCGCCTTCTTCACAAGGGAAACGCAATGCTGCTTCCGAACGACGCACAGGATAAGGTTCGCTTCCTGGTCGACCTCTACCGCCGCGTGCGCGACGAGATGTCCGACTGGCGCGAGCGCGCCATCGGGTACTACCGCCTGTACGAATCCTGGGTGGATGAGGACAGCTATCCCCTGCCCTTCAAGCTGTTCTACCCCGGCCCTTACGCCATCATCGAAACCCTGCAGCCGCGCTTCTTACACGGGTTGCTCGGGCGGTATCCCTTGATGCAGATCACGAAGGCGGACCCGTTCACCCCGGATCGCGCAGTGTGGGCCGCCAACCGCCTACTCAATGACAAGTGGATGACGGACCCGTCCACCTGGGCTACGCTTCACGGCATGCTCAAGGAGTCGCAGATCATCGGCATGGCCGCCGGGAAGATTGCTTTCCGGCGCCGCCGGCGCGTGGTGCGTGAGGTCGAGCCCGTCATGCTGGCCGGAATGAAGGTCGCCGGCAAGGTCTTCGAGCGCTCGCGCAACGTCGTGAACCGTCCCGTGCTCATCCAGCGGGACATGTTCGACGTGTACCCCGATCTGGCGCTCTCCGGCGAGGAACGCCGCTTTGTGTTCGACGCCTGCGTGAAGGGCATGGACGAGATCGAGTTCGGGGACGTGGAGTACGACCGCGGCGCCATCCGGGACCTGAAGGACCTGCCGGACTGGAACACCGACGAGCTAGAGTCGCACGCGCGCATGCGCGGCGACGAGGATCAGGACAACTCCTCGCGAGCCGTCTTCTCCCCCCGCGTCTTGCCGGACCGGCCGAAGCACATCCTCGAGGTCACCTTTCGCGAGTTCACGCGAGAGGGTGAGGTCATCAACCTGCTCACCGTCGCGAACGAGAAGGTGCTGATGCGGCACGAGATCATCCCGGCGATGAACTGGGCGTTCTTCCGCAACAACCCTCTTCCCAACGAGTTCCTTGGGCGGTCCGAGCTACAGCCGGTCGAACGCCTGACGCACGGGGTGAACGACCTGCTCAACATGAACCTGACGAACAACCTGGCCAGCATCACGAAAATGGCCATTATCGGGGAGAACGGCGAGTTCGACCTGGACCAGTTCAGCCTGGAACCGTTCAACCTGATTCAGTGCGCGGACCCTGCCGCCGTGCGCTTCGAGGCGTGGGGTGACGGCAACCGCCGCAGCATGGACCTCGAACAGTTCCTGCTCGGGGCCACGCAGCAGGCCAGCGGCATCTACGACATGCTGCGGGGCACGGCGCAGGCCTCCGCCACGCGCTCGCCCACCAGTGTGCTGGCCCTGCAACAGGCGGCCGAGGCGCGCATCGATGCGAAAATTAAGTGGTTCGAGAAGACCGCCATCTCTCCCATCGCCCGAGCCTTCATCGAATGCGCGCAGCACTACCTCGACGAGCCGGAGTTCGTTGCGGACCCCTCGGACCCCAACGCTTTCGAAGAGATCGACATGTACTCCCTGCAAGGGCTGTTTGACTACCGAGTGAACGCCGCCAGCATCGGCATCAAGGAGATGCAGCGCCAATCCCTCACGGAATTCATGCAGATCGCGGCGCAGGTCATCGGCCCCAACATGCCGCCTGTGCTGGCGCTGCGGTTGGTCAAGGCGATCGCAAACCTGAACGACGGATTCGAAGAGGTGGTGACCCTCATTGATCGGGAGATTACGAACCAGGAGCAAGCAGCCACCGCAGGTGGAGGCCTCGCGGGACCGGGACCAGATCCTGGACCTGGGGCGGGATCCCCGCTGGCTGGCCTTGCAGAAATCCTTGCTGGAGCGGCGCCAGCGAATGGTGCGGCAGTTGGTGCGACTGGAGGCATGGAACCCTTTTTCCCTGTGGGCTAGGTTCATCGTCCTGCAGGCACAGATCAAGGCGCTCGACGCCCTGATCTTCATCCCAGAGGACGTGCTGGCTAAGAACGAGATCTACAAGCGAGCGGTGAGCTTCTACGGGGTCAACGGCGTGAGCCAGTTCCCCTGGACGGAGGACGGCAAAACGTGAAGACGATGGATGCCCTGGACATGATGGGCGGCATGGGCGGCAGTAAAATGGCGCCGCCTGAGAGTTCCGGCAAGGACAACCCCATGGACATGGTGCGGGACGCCCGCGACATGATGGCTGGGGCAGCGAAGCTGATGGATGGCAAGAAGGCGGAGCACCTGCAAATGTGCATCGACATGCTTGACGCGGACGTGCTCGAAGTGGAGACGGAGGAACAGCCATGAACGCGATGGGTGAGATCCAGGGCGCCTGGGACGATCTGGGCGAGACCATCAAGGCGGAAGAGGCCGCGGAACAGGCGCCCGCGCAACAGGACGAGCGCGAGGCGGTACATGTGGTCCTGGACGAAAGCGAGGTGGAGGAAGAGTCCCCGCCCGCACCGCCCGAAACCGCGGCCGAAGCGAGCGCCCTTGAGACGCCGACGCAGGCGCAGGCCATGCCGGACGTGCCCCTGCGCGAGATGCCGCAGCAGGCGCCGGTGCCCTACGAGCAAGCCGCACGGCACTACTACGTTCAGAGCATGGTCCACGCTCTGAAGCGCAACGGTGTAGAGGTCGCGGACGACGGCGCGAACCTCGCCGAGAAGGAGCGCGAGGCTTACGAGCGCGACCCCAAGGGCTACATGGACATCCGCGACTGGGCGCGCGAGAACGCGCGCACGCAGGCGGAACACTACCGCCAAAACGCCATCGAGCCCTACCGCCAACGGGCGGAAGAGAACCGCGTCATCGGGTTCCTCAACCGCTTCCAGCGCGAGTGTCCGGACGTGGTCAGCCTGCTCGACGACATGAAGGCCGCACAGGCGAAACTGTTCGAGCGCTGGCCGGAACTGGCCGAGGAGCCCCGCCTCGCGGTGCCCATCCTGTATCAGGCGGCCAAGGAGGCGAAGCTGCGGTCCGTCTCGCCGCAGGCGCGGCCCACCGCTCCCCGGTTAGAATCCGGCGGCGCCCGCACCTCGAAGACTTCCGCGCCCACCAAGCGCGACCCGCTCAAACTTCTGGAGCCCACGCGGGCTCCGTCCAACCTGGCAAAACTGCTGGACCTCATCTAACACCAACGGCGACCGCATCTTGTTTTTTCACGCCCGAGCGTGTGAAAAAATTCACAAACGAGGAGGACGATCATGGCCATCATCAGAGGGATCCGCGACACCAAGAACGTCGTCACGGCCGACACCAAGCTCCGCAACGTGGACAAGCTGGTGACGCTGCTTCAGCCTGAGCGTGGCCCGTTCGTCACACTGCTCGACGAGCTCAGCCAGACGCGCTCCTGCAACACCATGAAATGGGAGCACGGGGAGCGAGACTACCTGGCGAAGACGGTGCAGGTCAACGGCGCGCTGAACACCACGGCAACCGCCCTGGTGGTGGATGACGCTTCCTACGTCAAGGTGAACACGCAGATCTACAACAAGACGAGCGGCGAGGCCGTGCGCGTCACCGCCGTAAACACCGCCACCAACACCCTCACCATCGTGCGCGAGGCCGGCAGCACCACCGCCGCCGCCATCGCCGACAACGAGGTGCTCATCCTCGCTTCCGAGGCCAACGAGGAGAGCGTAGCATACTCCGACGCCATCACCAACGAGTCTTCGCTCCTGACGGGCTACCTCCAGGAGTTCGAGACCGCCATTCAGATGTCCAACATCCAGATGACCTGGGAAGAGTACACCAACCCCGATTGGAAGGAGATCATGTCCCAGGCCATCGGCGAGCACAAGGAGAAGATGGAGGCCGCCTTCTGGCTCGGGCTCGGTGAACTCGTGGCCTCCGGCCCGAACAATCACCGCGTCTTCTACACCACGGGCGTACGGTCGTTCATCGCGGCCAACGGCGCGGCGAACATCTCCACCGTCACCGGGTCGCTCACCGAGGCGAAGCTCTCCGCCTGGGCGAAGGGCATCTACCCCTACGGCACCCCGTCGAAGAAGGTATTCTTCGCTTCGCCTGCCGGGCGCCTCATCCTCAACCGCCTGGGTGCCAACAACATCGAGACGCCGCGCAGCGAGGACACGTTCGGGAACGCCATCTCCAGGGTGGTCGTCAACGGCAACCTCTTCAAGATCGTGGAGTCGCAACTCTTCACCAAGTGGGGCCTCGACGACCACATCTTCTGCGTGGACATGGGCCACGTCGTGAAGCGGTTCTTCGCCGGCAACGGGCAGAGCTGGCAGACGTCGTGGAAGACCAACGTCCAGGCCAACGATGCGAAGTCGCGCAAGGACGTGCTCTACACCATCTGCGGCCTGCAGATTCGCAACGGCCTGGCCCACGGTCTCATCAAGGGCTTCTCCACCTAGCAGCGTTGATCGGACCCGGCCTGCAATGCAAGGCAGCAGGCCAGGCCGGGCCCGATCTCACCCCCGCCGAATGAGAGGTGAGCCCGATGGCAGGACAGGTTTCCCTGGAACCCTACACCCAGATCCTGGCGCACAACCAGCAGGCCGTGCCCACAGGAAGCGCCACGGCGGTTCCTCTGGCCGCCGCGACGGCGCGGCATACCATTCTCATCAAGAACCTGGACACGGCGACCACCATCTACGTCGGCAAGGACGCCACCGTGACCACCTCGACGGGATACCCCATCGAGAAGGGCGTTGAGGCGGTGTTCACCATGACGGCGGCGCAACCGCTCTACGTCATTCACGCGAAGGGCTCCGATCTGACCGTGGCATGGATGGAACTGGGGTACTGACGTGGCAACCGTGCAGGAGGTCGTCGACCGGGCCGAGGCGCTGCTGACGCGGCAGTTCAAGACCTCCTCGCCGGCGGCGTTCCGTGACACGGTGGCGCTGCTCTGGATGCAGGACTGCTATCGCCTGATCGCGGATCGCGTGCGCATCCCCCGCACTTCCGCCACGCAGAACAGCGTGGCCGGCACGAAGGACTACAACTTGCCCGCGGACATCTGGGACGGCATCGACGGGATGATCGCGATCCTGTACGATACGATTCCGCTGCAACGCGCCTACCTCCAGAACATGCTCGACCGCTACGGGGAGGATTGGCAGGTCCCCCCGGACCTCTCTGAGCCCACCTATTTTCTCGACTACAACGATTCGACGAAGTACCGCATCCTGCCGGCGCCCGCGGCGGTGAAGGTCATCACGCAGGTCTACGTCCAGCAGGTCGCCAAGCCGACCGCGTTCTCCACCACGATCCCCACCATCTACGAGCCGTACATCACCTTCATGCCGCTCTATCTGGTGGGGCGCGCCATGGAGCTCGACGACAAGGGCCGGGGCGCCGCCATGCTGGCGGAGTTCGAGGGCCGTCTTCTGAAGAAGTGGCGCGTGAAAGAGCGGCACGGCCGACGCACCGCGGCGCAGGGATACACCCTGGGCCTGGATGAGTACCGGAGGATCTATGCGCGCCGCCGGTAGTTTCCTCTTCACGGACATCGATCAGGCCCTGCGGCATGCCTGGCTCTTGGGACAGTTGCCGGGGCGCATTCGCGTCTACGAACATGACGTGTACGATGGGGCGCTGCTCGCGCGTCTCTCCGCGGATGAAGTCGTGGCCGGCACCTGGACCTTCAATCAGAACTTGATCTGGAAGTCCGGGACCTCGTTCAAGGGGACGCTCGACCACGCCAACACGGCGGATCGCGTCTACACCATGCAGGATGCGGCCGGCACCGTTCCGCTCTGGGGTGACCAGCACGACAAATGGGCCGGCCTGACGGATGACGACCACGCGCAGTACGCTCTCCTGGCGGGGCGCGCCGGCGGCCAGCTCGAGATCGGGGGCACGGCGGCCAGCGAGGACCTGAAGCTGCAGTCGACGTCGCACGCCACGCGCGGGGACGTGGAGGTCGGGCAGGGCGCGGATGGGGCGATGCTCGCCTCGGCCACCGGCAGGGTGGGATTTTTCGGGACCGCCCCGCAGGCGAAGACGGCGGTTGCGGACCTCGCGGCGGGCACGGCGGGCGGGGCCTACGGGGTCAACGAGCAGACCATGCTGCAGGCGGTCTACGACAAGATGAATGGCCTGCTGAACGCCTTGCAGGCGCTGGGGGTGGTGTGATGTTCGGCTACCGCTCGACCCCAAGTTTCGAGTCCCTGTCGCCCGCGAACGTCGCGGGGGATCTGATCTACGAGTCCGGCACGGGAGATACGCGCTTGCCAGCAGGCGCGCTCGGCCAGGTGCTGCAGATGGGCGCTTCGATCCCGGCTTGGGTGGCTCTGGCGGTGGTGCCAACCTCCGTTTCCACGAAGACGGGCGCCTACACGCTGACCGCGAGTGATGCGGTGATTCTGGCCGACGCCACCACCGCCGGGTTCACTCTCACCCTTCCCACCGCGGTGGGGCTGAGCGGTCACCTGTACCACATCAAGAAGATCGACGCCAGCGCGAACGTGGTGGTCATCGACGGCGCCGGGGTGGAGACCATCGACGGCGCCGCCACCGTCAGCATTTCGGTACAGAACCAGTCTTACACTCTGGTCTCAGATGGTGCCGGCTGGCGGCTGATCTAAAAAAAGGGGGTCTCACTCATGTCTCACATTCCAGTCCCAATCGCGATTGCCAACGGCGGCACCGCATCAACCACGGCTTCCGCGGCTCGCACCGCTCTCGGTGTGGCCGTCGGTACGGATGTCCAGGCCTACGACGCTGATCTGGCCGCCATTGCAGGGCTCACGTCCGCGGCCGACAAGATACCCTACTTCACGGGCTCCGGCACCGCCTCGGTCGCCGACTTCACCGCCGCCGCGCGGAGCATCCTGGACGACACCAGCACCGCGGCCATCGCCACGACACTCGGGCTCGGTACGGGCAGCAGCCCCACGTTCACGGGCGTGACTGCCACTGGCGATGTCTCCATCACGGGTAACCTCACCGTCTCCGGCACGAAGACCACCGTTGCTGGCGAGAAGACCGCGTTCGCTGACAACTACCTCGACCTGAATGCGAACTACACCGCCGACGCCGCGCAGTCGTGCGGATTTGTCGCCTCCTACGACCCGACCACCACGACCTCAGCCGTAGCCGGCGCGGGCTTCGTCGCGGGCGTCGCCTCCACGTCCAACCCCACCGTCGAGGTGGCGAACACCACGGGCTTCGGGGCCGGCGATGTCATCCGCGTGCAGGGCTCGACTTCGAACGATGGCTTCTACGAGGTCCATGCGCTGCTAGCGACTCCGGCCCGCCTGCAGATCAAGGGCGTCGGCACCGCTGCCGCGGTCGAAGCGTGGAGCATGAACCAGTTCACCACCGAGGCGGCTGCGGGCAACGTCTTCAAGGTCGCCGTGTCGATCCTGCGCGCGGGCACTGACGGCACATGGGAGACGGGCGCGGGCTCTACCGTGCCCATCACCTATACCGACATCGCGGCATCCGACGCCGAGCTGGCCGCCATCGCGGGCCTGACCAGCGCGGCCGACAAGCTGCCGTATTTCACCGGCTCTGGAACTGCGGCGCTGGCCGACCTGACCTCGTTCGCGCGCACGCTGCTCGACGACGCCAACCAGGCGGCTGCCCGGGCGACGCTCGGACTCACGCCGGGCACCGATGTTCAGACGCAGGACGCCACGCTGACCGCCCTGGCGGCCTACAACACCAACGGCATCCTGACCCAGACTGCCGCCGACACCTTCGCCGGACGCACCCTCACCGGCACGGCGAACCAGGTGTCCATCTCCAACGGTGACGGCGTGGCCGGGAACCCGACGTTCTCCACGCCGCAGGACATTCACACCGGGGCTACGCCCACCTTCGCCGGTCTGTCCCTGACCGGGCAGTTCCTGGCGCCCATCACCACGAAGACCGGGGCGTACACTCTCACTGCGAGTGACTTCTGTGTGCTCGCGGATGCCACCACCGCCGGGTTCACGCTCACGCTGCCCACCGCGGCATCCATTGCCGGGCGCATCTACCACATCAAGAAGATCGACGCTTCGGCGAACGCCGTGGTCATCGACGGCGCTGCCGCCGAGACCATCGACGGCGCCGCCACCGTCAGCATCTCGGCTCAGAACCAGTCCTATCAGATCATCTCCGATGGGACGAACTGGAGAGTTCTGTAATCCATGAGCTACGCGCCACTTGAGGCGCTGGCCTGCGATGGGCGGCTCACGCTGCTCTCCGGCACGCCAGTTCCGACGACGGATCAACTCGCCAAGACGACGATCTACTTCGCGCCGTTCCGGGGCAACCGGATCGCGCTGTACGACGGCTCTTCGTCCTGGAACTTGCGGACGTTCGCGGAACTGAGCGTGGCGGTGCCGGCCACCACGAACAAGAAGAAAGCGGCGAAGATCGCGAAGGACCACGACGCCTCCGACACGCGCGAGCAGCGTCTCGCAAAGATCGGGATGCAGCCGTTCTACGCTGCGATGCTCCTGGTGCTCGGCGATCCGACTCCCCCGGCCGATGCGGTGGCCATGGTCGCCGAGGCGGCCGGCCGCGTGCGGGCCGTGTGGTGAGCACATGGAGTATGCCGTGCAGGGGTTCCGGGGAGTCTTCCGCCAGGCCGATGTGCCGGAACTTGAGAAGGTCATGCCGAACTTCCTCGCGCGCGGCAAGGACGCTTGTTTCGACCTGCACGGGAACGCTTACGTCGTCACCGGCGCGAAGGCGCTCAGCGCCCTTCTCAGCAACCTGCCGCGGGACATCTACTATTCCTACGCCACCGGCAGGATTCACTGCGCGCGCGACAACGGCGACTTTCTGACGATCAACCCGGCGGATGGCTCCGTCATCGAGACCCTCGGGGCCTTCGCGGCGAACGCGCGGTTCCGTTACGCGGACTGGCCTCAAACCAGCGTCGTCTACGTCACGGACGGGACGAACTATCGCAAGTGCAATGCCGCGGGCACGGTGACCAACGTCGGTGGCCTGGGTATCGGAACGGCGCTCATTGCGCACAAGAACACCATTTTCGCGGTGCAGCCCGGCGCCAACAAGAACCAGGTTGCGCCGTCCGCGCTCAACGACCCGGAGACCTTCTCCTCTGTTGACATCCTGAAGTTCACCGAGCGGGGCGATGGCGTCACTGCCATGGCGGAGGTGAACGGGGTTCTCCAGGTGCACAAGCAGGGCGGCATTTTTGCCGTCTTCGGTGAAGCCTTCGCGGGCACCGCCAAGGACGTGCAGGTGCGGCCCGTGCCCTCCAACCGCGGCGCCATCTCGGCGAACGGCGTTTGGAGCGAAGACGGCCTAGTGTACTTCGTCGGGTATGACGGGCTGTACCGCGGCAACGGCACGCAGGTGGAGCGCATCGGACGTGCCCTGGACGGAGTGCTGAACGATATCTGGGGCACGGTCCCTACCGTCGCGAGCGTCACCTTCTTCTCGCCGCTCTGGGGTCCAGACGCGGGCAGCCGGTACATCCTGTATTTCTGGCAGGACGCCGACAGTGGTCGCTACCACATGTGGCGCTACAACATCGACACCGGGGACTGGATGGAGCTCACCGGGTTCGACGCCTACGACTCCTTCACGCACTCCCGGACGCAGTTGAAAACCTACGCTCTGGGCGGGAAGGTGATCCAGTTCGACAATGTGTCAACCCTGGACAGCACGCCCATCGTGGGCGACATCACCACGAATGTGATTGACCTGGGAGCGCGCACGCGGGAGAAACTGTGGAACTGGCTCCACCATTACCCATGCGACGGCAACGGCCTGAACACCTGGATCGGGCTGGATGGCATCTACCCGAGCTTGAGCCTCGTGGAAGTCACCGGCGAGTCGGCCCTGGAGATGCCGCGCCCGTGCAGCCATCTGCTGCAGGTGCGCTTCAGCAAGAACGGGGGCGGCCAGCAACTTGCCTCCGGCTTCGTGATCGATGCGCAGCCTGACACGCAGCGCAGGGGCCGGGATTGGGGTTCCGGTCGCAAGGAAGCCGTACAGTGGATGTGGGACCACGGGGCGTCTTTCCTGCGCGTCGGCAGCGTCACGCTGACCGCCTCGCAGGTCACGGCGACCGTGACGCACGGATGCACGAACTTCCCCGAGGCCGTCTACGCCTGCCAGAGCGGCTTCGCGGTGAATCAGTACGTCGCCATCACGAACGTGACGCGCATACAGTTCACGCTCACCATCAACGGGTTCACGCCCCTCGGTGGCGAAGTAGTGTACTGGATGGCGATTCTCGACGGCAAGAGGTTCTGGGACTCCTACGCGCGCGGGCGGCAGAACAGCATCGTCGCCACGAACAAGTTCGTCAACCACAACCTGGAGCAGACACCGGACGCGGTGTTCATCGGGAAGTCGGCCGGGGCGAACAAGCAGGTGCAGCCGGACACGATTGACGCGCGGCAGATGCGCCTCGTGCCACAGGCCGCGCACCCGAGCGCCACGCTCTACTGGATGGCGTTCAAGAGCGGCTCGGACACCTACTTCAAGAGCGGGCGCGCAACGTCTTCGCCCATCACGCACGGGCTCGGGACGACGCCGAGCGCGGTGTTCCTGTACCCCGACCAGGCTACCATCCCGACGTTCGGGGTCACGTCGTTCAACGCAACGCAGATCGTCTACAGCGGCACCGGGGCCTACTGGTGGGTGGCCATGAAATGAGAGGGATGAGATGAGCATACCAAGCTGGAACTTGCCCAAGGACGATCCCAACTACATCGCCTACACCGGGGTGGAGAAACTCCCCGGAAAGTCCATTTCCCTGGACATAGACGGGGGGCATACTCCGATTGGCCAGACCGGAGGACTGACGCAGAATCAGATCCCAGGCTTCTCTCAGTTGGGCTCGACTCTCCCGAAGACGCCGGGGGTTGGCGCTGGGGGGACATCAACCGTCAACGGGAAGCAGACGTGGTACGGCCGCCCGATGCAGACCGGCGACTACCTCAACTTGATGCAGCAGAACGCCAGCACGGGCGGGGGCGGCATAATGGGCGTACAGAGCACCCCCTTCGGACATACTGCGGGGGGGGAGAACGTGCGAAACGACCCCCGCACTCAAGCCGCCGCGCAGGCCAGCGCCTACGCGGCCACGCAGGCAAACTTCGACCGGCTGGCAAAGCAGCAGCAGGAGGAAGCCTACCGGCGGACGATGGACATTTTCAGATGGATGATTTGAGACTGGAGGTAAGCTGAGATGGACATTCTCCCGGGCATCCTGAGCGGCATGCCGGAGCTGCAGCAGGCGCTCACTTACTTTCTGCAGCAGGCGCAGGCATACCAGGGCACGCAGCAGACGCAGTTGCGCGATCAGGCCATGCGCCTCCTGAATCAGTCCGGGACACTCAACTCTCCGAGCGGGCAGGACATCCTTGCCAACGCCCTGGCGAAGCAGTCGGGCGAGTACTCGGCGCAGGTGGCCGGGCAGGTAGTGCCCTGGAGCCTGAACCTGGTGGGGATGGCGAACACGATTCAGGAGGCGCAGCGCCAGAGGGCCTTCCAGGAGACGCAGGCCGGGCTCGACCGGCAGCAGCAGTTGGCCGTGCTGCAGCGGCAGATCGACGAGCAACTCCGCTACAACCGCGAGAACATCGCCAACCAGACGGCGGCTTTCAACGCTTCCACGGACGCCTATCGCGGGAAGTACCCGGACTGGAACAAGGACCCCATGGCGGCGTTCATGGCCTCGATGCGCGGCGGGGGCGGCGGTGGCGGCGGCGGAGGTCTTGGGGGCGCTCTCGGGGAACTCCCCACCGAGACGCTCTACGAGAACATGCTGGCGAACGACGCCGCCGCGAAGGAGAGACAGAGCGGCTTCGCGGATTGGTGGAACAGGGAGGGAGTCGGTAAGACAACGTCCTCCGTGTCAAACTATGATACCCCCACGTTTTCCACATGGTGGGGGGACTATTCGGGTCAACCGGGGCAGACGGTTGATTTGTGGAACACGAGCTACGGACCATGAGTGACTACATCCCGTCCGACTACAGAGGCGCGTGATGTGTCGCCATTGGTGGCACGCCTGGCAGGTGTGCGGGAAGTGCGGCGTGCTGAAGGATGGTAAAGAAGGAGGCGTGACGCGGCCATGAGTGACGGCTTTTCCAGCGGCATCCAGGCGGCGCAGGGCTACGCGCAGCAGCAGCAGCAGCAGAGCACCTTGCTGGCGCAAATCTACTCGGCTGCCCTTCAGACCAACGCGCAGATGGAGATGGAAAAGTTCAAGGCTTACCACGACATGCAGCGCGAGATGGCGCAGCAGGCCGGGCTCGAACGACGCGCGCAGATCAGCGCGAAGACCGACATGGAGAAGGAGGCTCTCAAACAGAAGGCGGAGACCGGACGCTCGATCCTGCACGAGGAGGCGGAGAATCAGCGTAAGATGGCCGATCTGCTGGAGACCCGCACCACGGAGATCCTCAAGCAGCGTATGCAGGACGCCACAACGGAGCGGGGGCAGGACCTGGACTATCGGGGGAAGATGGAGGGGCACCTCATCACCGCCCGGCAGCAGGCGCAGGCAAGCCTCCTGACGGCGCAGGGCAACCTCACGAACTACGCGCTCCAGCAGGAGATGCCCATCGAGCAGGCCGTCGCCCTGGGGCGTACCGCCGGGCTCCCCCCGCAGGAGGCCATGGCCATCGCTTCCACCATGCGGAATCCCAAGGCCGAGCGGGCCGGGGCGAAGGCGCAAGCCGATCTGGTGAAGTCTGCGGCGGAGACGGCCGAAGTTCAGCAGCGGGTGCGCATGAAGCCCGCGGAGTTCAGGCTGGATACGCTCAAGCACGGAGAGACGGTTCGGCACAACGTGGCGGAGGAGATGGCGACGAGCCAGGCCAACTTCATGAAGTTGGCGCCGCTCTACGGGGATTGGCTCAAAAAGCACCTGACGACCACGAACCCGGCGCTGAAGGATCCTGCGGTGGCGAAGGCGGCACAGAGCGCCTTCTCGCAGATGACGCAACTTGCCGACGCGCGAGCGGCCGGGCGGATCGACGATCAGACCTTCCTGCGAGGCGCCGTGAAACTGCGGGCCTCTGGGCTGTCGGGCATCTCGGATGAGGTGCTCCAGCAGGGGCTCCTCTACAAGAGCCTGCTCACGGGCAACGCAGCGCGATTCTCCGGGGCGGCCGGTGTGGCCGTGGGCCTGATGCCCGTCGCGAACCTCGCCGCCGCGCATCGCGAGCAGCCACCGGAGACGCGCAGCCTGATCGACAGCTTTCTATCGGCGGCTACCATGCACATCGGCGAGCGGGTAGGAAAGACGTTCAGCGGGGCTTCCCCGGACGGGGACCGCCTGACGAACGCTTACAGCGCGGCCTACGGGCAGACGCACCTGAACGCCGGCGGGAAGGCCACGGCGCCCCCGCCGCAGGCGTTGCGCGACTTCGACGCCAGGAGCCCCTGGGAGAAGGTGCAGATTCTGCGCGGCATGCGCGACCAGAGCGAGGCGGCGCGCGACGCCGTGAGCCAGTACGATACCTACAGCGTGAACGTAGGAAGCACCCTGACGGGGGATGCGGCGCGCATCCTGAGCGGGCAGGAAAAGCAGGGCGATTGGGGTCTCCTGGGAGACGCCGGCTCGATGCTTGTCGGCGGCCTTATCGGCAAGGGCGGCAAGGCATTTGCCGGGTGGATGTGGGGCATGGGCAAGGGCATCAAGTACACCGCGCCGATCTTCAACAAGGCCGAGGCTGCGGCGGGCAAGGTGTATGATGTGCTCGGGCGGCCGTTTGGGAAGCCTCCCACGCAGATGCCGCGCGCCGAGGACCTGGGTTTTGGGGCAGCTTCTTCTGGGCCTGCCGGATACTATCCCTGGAGCAAGACGGGGGCATGGGAGGGTCCAGACATCTACGGTAAGCCGCAGTTGGCGCTGCCGGCATGGACGCCCCCGCCGGTACGGCCCGTCACGCCTCAAGGGTGGGAGGTGCCCTACGCGCCGGTGAGGCCGCCCGTTGGCGTGCAAACCCCCGGTGAGATCTTGCCGTGGGCAGGCGAGCCGGTATGGTCGCGCATCCCCCGTGCGGTGTCGACGCCCCCGCCCGGACCGCCGGCGTTGTTCGCACCCCCTGCGATGCGGGCGCCTGTGGGCGCAGGGGAGAACGCCGCCCTCTCCAAGTTGCTCTACCCCTACGGTGAGATTCCGCGGCTCACCCTGCCGGGAGGTCGCTGATGCCGCAAGATGTCGCCCTTCAGAATGCCCAGCGCCTTCTGCGTGACTCGCAGGATCAGGATACCCTGGCCCGGGCGTTCGCTTACGTTCAGGCCGCGCAGGCACCGAAGACCCCTGCGCAGCCGGCAGAACCCGCGCAGGCGGCGCAGGGGTACGTCCCGATGCAGCAGCGTCTCCCGCAGGTGGGCGACATCATGCAGGTCGGGCCGCATTCCTACAGCAACGTTCCGACGACCCTGAGCGGCACCCCGAACATGCCCTACCTCCGCGCCCTGGACGCGGCGCAAGTGCCCTGGAAACAGGAGGCGGAGCGTGCTGCGTCTCGAGAGGCCGCGGAGAAGCAGCGCAAGACCGCGGAGGCGGCGTGGCCTGCCGTGCGGCAGGTCGTTCCGGTAGTTGCCGCTCTGAATGGGGTGGCCGCGGGCGCTGAGGATCTTGAAGAAGTCCCGATGTGGCGGCAGGCACTCAACTACCTCGGCATCGGGGATGGAAGCGAGCCGCCCGCTCTGGCGCGACAGGCGGGGCCTACAAAACAGCCCCGGCCGGAGCGGGTGGCCGCGCGACCATCGAAGGCCGTCGCGCGGCCCACATCGGACGAGGAGTACTTCGCCGCCGCTCAAGCCCCGCAGGAACAGCAGCCTGAGACCCGGGTTCAGCCCTCGTTGACGGCGCCCCGCCCACCTCGCCCCCCGGGAGCGGTGCCGCCGAGTCCGTTCCTGTTCATCCCGCCCGTGGTGGCTGGATTGCGAACTCTGGGGCAGGAGTGGTGGAAGGAACTGCAAGGCACGAGGGGCTACAGATGAACGGCATGGATGACACGGCGTTGTTCCCCTCGTTTCAGGGCATCCTGCCGACACCGTTCGCATTCCAGGACAGCGGCGAGAGCGAGTTCGGCTTCGGACCCATCGGGGCTGGAGGTGGAAACGGAGGCGCAGGTGGGGGCGCGGGGGGTGGCACGGGCGGAACCGGCACGGGTGGAGGGGGAGGTGGGTCTGTACCGCCGCCTGCGCCCCCGCGGCCTGCGCCTCCGCCTGCGCCTCCGCCTGCGCCCCCGCGGCGCCTTATCGGGCCAGGCGATCTGTGGTAGAAAGCGGGTAAACCTATTATGGAAGCACTCTTCCCGATCGGGCATCGCAACTTGCCGGCCACCTCGCTCCTGCCGGCCTTCATGGCATGGGCGGGGATCCCTGATCCGGGCGTTACCCTGTTGGGCTCGGACGGCATGCCCCTGGTGGCGCCGTCGTACATGGAGCCGGGTTCTGACCTTCTGCCGAAGCCGGAGATCACCATCCCTGGCGGCGGCGGGAGCTCCAAGTTGGGCGGGGGGAGCCTGCCTTCTCTTCCGGGCGTCACGGTGAACTACACGGCGCCCGCGTCAAGTGCGGCGTCCCTCAGCGACATGCTGAGCGGTCTGGGCTCCTCCGCGCCCGCGCCCGCGCCCGCGCCCGCGCCCGCGCCCGCCCCGCCCCCCCCGGCTCCGCCGTCCGTCTTGAATCTGGGTCTAGGGTACGGGGGAGCGGGAGGAGGCGCCGCCGGCTTCGGTACCTCGGCCGGGAGTTTCGGTGCTCCCATCACCGGCTTGGGGCGCAGTGGAGGGCCGATGGGGTTAGGTGGCCCTACTGGAAGCGGCGGCTTCGGCGGCGGCTCCGGCGGCGGCTTCGGCTCTGGATTCGCGTCGTCCAGGCCCGTGAGTTGGTGGTGACGCCATGGGCCTGACCGACTGGCTCCAGAGCCTGAACGTGTCCAACTCGGATCCACCACCCATGGCCGAGAACTACACCGAGGGAATTCCTTTCTCCACGCCGCGAGAGATGTTCGACCCCACCCTAACGCCCCCCAGTTCGAACATTGCCCGCGACGTGGGGACCATCTTCGGCGCCGCGCCGTCCCTGTGGGAACGGGCCAAAGCTGCGGTCGATCTGCCCATCCAGGCGTTCGGCCTGCCGCAGGAGGGCCTCACCCGCCTTGCCACGGGCAACGAGTATGCCCTGCCTTCCGACATCCCGGCCGTGCGGCAGGCCCTCGGCGGCATGGAGGGCGAGGAGTTCGGCGGCGTCCTCGCCAACCTGGCGCTGGATCCGCTCAATCTTCTGGCCCTGCCGGCTTTCAACACGGCCATCAAGGCCGGTCTGGAAACCCAGACCATCGCGAGGCGCCTCCTGAACCTGAACGACATCCGCATGTACGCGCGCAACGGTGCCCTGTTCACCGACCAGAAGGACTTGCAGAAGGTGCTTTCGCGGGCCGGCCACGCCAACGCGCCCATCGGGCTCGACGACACTTCGAGGATGTGGACCCTCGACACAACCGGCCTGGAGCCGGAAGTGGCCCGCCAGATGAAGGCTGACATGCAGGCCGCCATTCACGGGCGGGAGACGGATCTTCTCGTGGACGGCAAGCCCGTGCACGAGGGGGGCTTCCACGTCACCGAGGTTGCCCCCTACGATGCCGCGGCGAACCGCCGGTCCTACCGCAACCCCGCCACGGAGACTCTGAAAGCCGGCGCGCAGAAGTCGGCGGACCTCGGGGGGTTGAAGGGCCTGCTCAAGCTCGTGCAGACCTGGGTGGGGAGTCCGGAGAATGTCAGCCAGGCCAGCAAGCGGATCGTTGATCAGATGCGCGACACGCGGCAGGCGCGCCACCTCTACCACGACGAGATGTTCCACTCCGAACACAGCCAGGCGTATCGCGTTCTGGGTCCAGGGCAGCTCTGGACTGAGCCGGGCGGCGACCTGGGGCGCGCCATGTTCTACCGGGTGTTCCGCCCGGACATCGCGGGGCGCATGGAGGCTGCGGACGGGGACGCCTTCCGCGCCATCGAGGCGTTCGGGGAGCCAGAATTCGAGCGCCGCGCCCTGGGCCTGGAGAAGATTATGACCGACGCCCTGCAGAAGGTGTCGGGCAGCGAGAAGCTCCTGCGAACCGCCGATGGCTCGCAGCGTCCTCTTGGGCAGATTGCGCGCGAAGTCATGGCGTCCTCGGACGCGCCTCTGCCGGACTGGCTCATGGATGCCATGAGCGCCTCGAAGGAGGTGCTTCCCCAGAACGCTAACCTCGCCGACCCGGTGCGCTTCTACTTCCAGGGCATCTCGAAGCGCGCGTTCGTGGATCCGATGGCGGGCGCCGTGCGGGAGATGATCGGGACCTTCGACGCCGGGCGGCGCACCGGCGGAACCATCAAGTACATGCCAGACGTCGAGGCCCAGATGTTGGACAAGCTCCTCCAGGCATTCGAGGGCCGGCCGGTCTTCCAGGACCGCGGGCTCACCCAGTGGATCGTTCGCAACAAGGACGACATCCGGCAGGTGGCCTGGGGTCAGGAACTTGCCGCGCGTGTGGCCGGGGGTGAGCGCGTGAAAGCGCAGGGCGTGCGCGGGGCGTTTGGCAACCTGGCGGAGAGCGTCATCCGCGGGGCCGAGAAGGGCCAGCCTCCGCTCACGAAACTGTCGCAGCAGGGCACCGGGCTCCTCTACGATAGCCTGATCGGGGGCGCTATCGACACGGCCCTGAAGAACCTGCCGCAGACGCTCAACACCATCACGGAGTTCGGCCTGCCGCGCGTGCTCAACGCCATGGGCAAGTACTTCACGCCGGAATGGCGTCAGGCGCTGAAGGCTCAGGACATCGTAAAACGCACGAACACCTTTACGGACAGGCTCATCGCCGGAGCGGACGAGACGGGAATGCTCACCGCCAGGGCCGGGGGGTTCACGGACGAGACCCGCGGCTACGAAAAGTTCCGCGAGTACATCCACACGCCGTTCCAGATGACCGAGAACTTCAACCGCGGGGTCGGGTTCATCGCGGCGCTCGATCACTATATGAGTCAGGGGATGCAGTTGGGAGACGCCGTGCGCGCGGCCACTGGCAAGACCCGAGACCTGCAGTTCGGCTACAGCCTCACGGACATGAGCCCTTACTTCGCGGGGGACCCCATCATCCGTCCCATCTTCCAGTTCATGGCCTACCCCCTCAAGCAGATCGAGCTGCTCGGGAAGATGTACGAGAACAAGACCGGCGACGTTTTTCGGAACCAACTCGTGAAGTACCTGGTGAACGCGGGAATCGTGGTGAAGTACGGCGCGCATCTCGGCGCGGACATGTCGAATCTCTTCGTCAACGGCCTGTTCGATGCGGCGCCCTCGGCCCCGCTCTATCAGGCGCTTGGTGAAGCGCGCGATCTGGCCGGGGACTTCTTCGGGCGCGTTTCGAATGGTGGAGGCGACCCGGAGATGGAGAGCCCGACCATGGCCTGGAAGGGCCTCGGCAAGTTCCTGCGCCTGATCACGCCCACTGGCCGCTACACCGGCAAGTTCCTGCGGCAGGAGATCGAGTCTGGCGGTAAGGCATTCGGGCCGGCGGATCCTGTGCAGCTCCTCTTCTCGCCGGACTACACCGTGCGGCAGAAGATGGCCGATCACCCGGAGATGCAGTGGCTCTGGGACACGGTGGGCATCAAGCCAGACCCGGGCATCGATCCCCTCGACCGCTTCGCGCGCATGGTGGGCGTCAGGACCCTGCGTGACGAACGCCGCCAGGGCTTCATGGACTTCCTTAAGCAGTTCAGCCGGCGCTACCGCGAGTTCCAGGGCCGCATCAACGACACGGATGCGCTCGGGGGCGACACCGCGGAAGTACAGCGGCAGGCGCGGGAGTACATGGAGAAGACCTTTGGGCACAAGTTGGAGCGGTACGGCGTGCCGGTCAACGAGATGATCGACGATCTGCAGCCGACGCTCTCCCCGAAGGAAGCCACGAAACGCGCCGAGGAACTTCGCATGTCGAACGTGGAGCGGTTGAGAACACGCCTGCCGAAGACGGCGAAGGAATACCTGGTTCCTCCAGAGGAATAGGATGCTCCACGACTTCTACGACTACTGCTGCGGGGCCGGCCTGGTGGGTGCCGCGACCGCAGCTCTGCTGGCAATCAGAAAGGTGGTCCTCATCATGGGCATCTTACGCGACCTCATGGCCCTCATCATCGTCATCATCGGCATCGTCACGGGCGAGGAGGCGCCTGGTGGAGGCGCCGAGAAGCGCGCTGCGGCCATCGCCAAGACGCGCGCCGTCCTCGACGCGCCAGGGGGCATTGACCTGCCCGTCTGGCTGAATCCGTACCTCGACCTGATCCTCGGCGTCTTCGTCGACGCGGCGGTGGCGCTGCTGAATCGCTCGGGTTTTTTCGGCAAGTCGAGCGCGCCCTCGCCGCCGCAGTAAGGCGCGCGCTCGGACCCCTGTTGCCCGTCGAAGTGCTGGTGCATGACTCCCTGGAGGAGTCCAAGCGCTGGTACATCGACACCCTGCCCCGCGGCGGTTCCACCCCCATCGACACCTCGCGCATCGAACACGGGGTTGCCGCGGTGGAGATGACGGGAGACGTGGGCGCCGCGCCGACGTGGCAGGCGCTCGCGGACCAGATCAGAGAGGACCTGCAACGATGACCGACGAGACGCCTCTGCACCACCAGCAGCCGGACCGCTGCTGCCGCGCAGACCAGCGGTTCGTGCCGCTCGCCGCGGAGATCCGAGACATGCGCGAGGCGCTGATCGGCATCCGCGCCGACATGGCGCACGTGCGCGGAGCGGTGGATGGCCTGGATCGTCTCGTGCGGGGCAACGGCACCCCAGGCATCGCCACCCAGGTGCGAGTCCACGAACAGCGTCTCGACGACATGCACGAGCGCATGGAAACGCATGACGAGGAGGACCGCGCGGAGCACCGGGCCGGCGTGATGTGGCGGCGCGGCCTACTCGCGGCGGTCATCGTGTGTCTGCTCGGCGTGATACTGACGGCGACAGTGGCGATCTGGCGCACGCCGTCCGTTGCCGCGGCCCGCCCGTCGCCCGCCGCCAGCGCCACGCCTGTCCTGGCTACCCCGACCCCACCCTGATTGCGGTATACGGTACACCTGGGACGACCAGCACAGCCAGGCGGCGCCGGGGTGGCGCCGTAGGGGTCCTGCTCGAAGGGCCCTCCACCCATCTAAGACTCCAGGCACTCCTCAACCGAAGCCGTAGAATGGGTTTTGTCGAGACGGCGCGCCTTGTGCGCTTCGATTTCCGCGAGGGGTCGCGTCCACATCACGCGGCCTGTACCGTTGTCGAAGGCCACCACCGTGATGACCGCGCCGCACGCTTTGCGCTCGTAGGCGTAGAACCCGGCACAGGACCGCGCCATCTGCGCCTTACCCTCCGCTATGGTCAGAAGAACGAATTTCAACATGGAACTCTCTTCTCCCACTCCTCATAGGCTTTCAATGCCGCAGCCCACTCCGGATCGGCCACATCCACGACCCGATCTGCGGAAAGGTTCACAACGTCATTCGCGAGACGCAGGCCAGTCGTCACGTTTGCAAGCACGACTTGCGTCGCCTCCAATGCCGCGCACAACTCGGGCACCGCGGTCCGCGCCATCGCGATGAACGCCGCGTTGCGCTGCCCCCTCATGTCGAGCCACCCCACGAGAGCCACATTCTCCCCCTCAGAAGTGATTTCCGCGCCTTCACTACGATGGATCTCCTCCCACGGTTCCGGCGTAGCCGCGTTCGTGATGGCGAGGATTTCCGCGATGCGCTCTGGAGTCATGACATCCCCGCCAGCACGTCGATGGCGGCGCGCACCTCGGGGGTCTGGCTCAGGTAGTCGCCGAGGGGCATCTCTCGCAGGCGCGTGATGGCCTGACGAATCCACGGGCACTCACGCTGTGGGTGGTGGCCCAACGGCACTGGTGAGATAGGGGGCCCAATCGTAATCTGGCGAGGCGCCTCAATCAACGCCTCCGCCTCCTGGTGCGGATGTGGTGGCGACCCTGCTGCTTCCGCTTCCTGGGCGGCAGATACGCTGACCCGCCCTATGAGTCCCGTCGCCTTCCTCACAACGTAGATGGTGGACGACGAGCACGCAAGGGCTTGCGTGATCTCCCTGTGGCTCTTGCCGGCGCGAAGCATCTCCTCGATCTGCGCGCGCTTGACCTCATTCACCTTGCTACCTCGTGGCATGTCCTCGCCCTCCTCTCGTCTCTCTCGCGGCCTGTTCTGCCCACCCTCCCCCGCCCGCCGCAGCATCGCCTCGGCAGTGCCCTCCGCGTCCACCTGGTACGTGCCAGCCTGCACCTCGGCGCGCAGGCGCTCGACCTTCGTCTGATGGCGCTCCCTGTAGGCCGCGAGCCGCGCCGAGGTCGCCTCCTCGTCCTCGTCCTCGTACCAGCCGAACCCACAACTCTGCGCGTGACTGCGAGCGCCGCCGAACATAAAACCACGTGCCGCACACTCGAAGAACACGCGCTCGCGCGCCTCGTCCTCCAGGCGCCGCCGCCAGGACACCTCGCGCCTGGTGGTCGCGCGTCCGCACGCGGGGCACGGCGGACCCGCGGGCGCCTCCTGTGTCCTCCTGTCGATGTAGGCCAGACGGGGCGCAGCGTGGTCCGATCGCGTGGCGACGCCCACCACCTGCGCGCTCATCTGCACGCGCTCGGCCTGCGCATGGCGCGCGATGGCCTCCAGGTGCGCCACCACGTCCTCACCCCACGTGGTCACGTCTCACCTCCCACATCCTCCACCAGCCCCAGCAGCAGGTAGCTGTACAAAATCAGGTCCAGGATCCGCCCACGGACAGGCTCGCTCTCCACCTGTCCGCATCGGCAGTAGGTCATGATCGCGTCCCAGTGTTTCCCCGCGAAGATGCCCCACACGATCTCGGGCGTCACTCCCAGGTGATCTGCGGCGCGGCGGGCCGGTACGGAGTAGGTGTCGCGGATGTAGGCGAGGCTCATAGACTCTCTCCTTCTTGCAGGCACTCATCCGCGATCCTCGCCCATTTATGGGCAGGACCCACGTCGCGCTTGCCCGCAGCGGCCGCTGCTTGCAGTGCGAATAGCCCAAGCAACCCCAGATATGCTTGCTGTTCCTCGATGTCCGTAGATTCATGCGGGCGATCTGTGTTCATGGGTTCATCTCGCGATCTGAACTTGCACGCCGCCGCCATCAGCATCGTGCAGATGGAACTTGCACGGCACGCCCGCCAGCAGCGTGGCGTTGTGCTCGACGAGGATCACCTGGTCGAAGTGTCCCTGCGTCAACCCGCAGATGGCGCACGCCATCATCGCGGGTAGCACGCCTCGGATATGGCGGGCACAGGGGTGGGGGACGCTCATCTCAGTCACGCTCCGTCTCCTCTCGCCCCAACAGTCGCCTCAACAGTCTCCGCACCCGATACCTGCGGAACCGCGGCAACTGCGCGCAGGCGTCGCACAGATGCCACTGGCCGCACGCACCCACGGACCACGAGGCATCTCCGTGGAAGCGAGACACGATAATCAACGCAGGCCCGTCGTGGTCGGGATCCCACTCGCAGGGGTAGGTGGTCATGATGTCTCCCGCGGGCCGATAGGCGGGCTGGTGCAGGGGAAGCTCACCATTCGAATTCCGGCCCTTCTTCCCCGTCGCGCCACGCGCGCAGAAACCCGGTGCCCTCGCCAGGCCCGGCCGGGCGCGGCTCCGCAGATCGGATCTCCTCAGCGTATTCCACGAACCCCTCCAGGGATTTCCTGATGGATGTCAGTGAATCTCGTTGGCAGGGGATGCAGTACCCGGCCCGCGGTAGGCGCGTCCCGCACAGGTAGCACGGGAAGGTCCGAGCGCCCATCAGAAGGTGCCGAGGATCGAGATGACATTCGCGGGCGTCCCGTCCACCATCAAACTCTTCAGTTTGTACGTCTCACCGTCCACCACAATCTGCTGCTTGCCGTCGTGCGCGAAAATCTTCACGGTCCTCTCGGGCCGCTTCGCGGGGCGCATGTCACTCCGGGCCCACCGCACGAAGTTGCAGGATCCCATTGGGCGACTCTTGGCATACACGCCGTCGCCGTCCGTGTCGCTCGGACCGCCGGTGTTGCCCTCCGTTGTGCCAATCCGCCCGTATGGCACGCTGGTGAGAAACGCCGTGTGATCCCGTCCGCCTGCCACACTGGTAACAAACCCGGTGTGGATCGGCTTGCCGTCACTGCCGAGCAGGAGGAACACATCGCCCGGCTCCGGCACGACGTTGAGCACTTTTTGCTGACGCGCCCACGTTTCGATGGCCCACGTGTCCCCCGTCGCCGGCCACCTCTCCAGACCCGCGCGCTGAAAGCACCACGCCACGAAGGCGGCGCACCATGGGTTACCCTGCGGCAGGCCCACCGCGGCGAGGTACTCCTTCACGCGCGGGCCGCAGTTGTTGCCGCCGCTCTCGTGCACCCCGATCTCTCCCCTCGCTACGCGTAGGACTTCGGCGATCATCGCTTGCTCGATCTTCATCGTGACGCCTCCCATGATATTGCTTGATCAGATCGATCGCGCGCCAGGTGACAGAGGATACCACGGTGATGCGCGCCCACCTCACCACTCGACCTCGATGTGAACTCCGGGCGGATAGCTCGGGTCAACGTAGGCCTTGCTGGCCTCGATCTTCCACACCTGCCCATCGTCCTTCCAGAGCAGTCCGGTTAGGGCATCGAGGACGCACCGCACTAGCTTGTCCAGGTCCGGCATGCGGTCGTGCACGACGCCGATGCGCTTTTCGATGCGCCCGACCCGGGGCATTTCGAAGTGCAGGCGCACCTGCATCGGGGTAGCGGCCACCGGGCAGCCTTGGGTCCCCCAGAGGGCCAGGGTTTGCCGCACGTCCCAATGCACGGCTTGCGCCCAGGGCGCGGCGTGCTTCGACGACTCGACCAGGATGGCGCGACCGCCCCGGACGTACCCCTTCTTGCTGCCCTTGGGGGCCGGGTACCCGGCCACGAAGAACTTCAGGTGCATGACGCCATCACCTGTCGCGCCCTGGCGAGGCGGCGCCCGCGCACCAACTCGCTACGACACAGAGGGCACAGGGCCTGGCGCGGCATGCGGGGACGGTCGCACACGTTGCACCCTGGCTCGGGGCGACGCGGCGGCGTGGCACGGACGGTCCGTCTGCGCATCAGCGCCTCACGCCAGAGGCGCATCTGATCTGGATTCGCCATCGCGATTTCTTTGAGCGCGTCTAGAATCTGTTGCCCCTCCGCCATCACAAGCCCAACCTCTCCGCGATGATGCCGCGCATGATCCCCTCCACCAGGAGGGGATGGATGTGATGCTCGCGAGCCTTCCCGATGCTCCGGCGCGCGAGCATCTCCAGGTCGTCGATGGCCTGCTCGTCCAGGCCGTGCAGGTAGGCGTCCACGGCGGCCTTCACCTTCGCCTCAGCCGCCTTCTGCCCCTCGATGACGGCGAACCGCTCGCGCCATCCGTCGTCGCGGTCGTAGGCCATCTCACGCGATCCTCGCGCAGGTCAACTCGGCAGCGATCCCGCCGTCCATCCAGTATACCCGCATGCCCTCGATCTCCGGCACGTTCGGGGGGCGCAGACTGCCGGCATCGTCCGCGTCCTGCGCTGTCGAGAACATGAAGCTCTGCACGTTGACCTGATCCAGCAGCATCTCTGCGATCTCTCCGCGCACCTGGGGATCACCCCCGGTCTCGTCGATCAGGACGAGGTCGAAGCCGCACATCTCGGCGAGCGCAACCTGAAAGCACGCGGACACCCGCGCCCGCTCCGACCAGGAAAGCTGCTCGACGGGAAGCCACGCCCCTTGCGGCCAGACCCGGCCCTGCGCACCCCAGGGGTTGCGCACGAAGCGCAACCCCATCTCGAAGTAGTTCTCGCACAGGTTGCTCGTCAGGCCTTCCAGGCGCGTCAGGTCGCGGTCGATCATGTCCTGGCGGATGCCGTGCGGGCCGAGCGCGGATACGATGGCCTCCAGGCGGAGGACGTAGGTCTGCGCCACCTGCAGCTTCTCACGCAATCCGGCGAGCTCGCGGCGTGTGGACTCCCATCGCACGCGGTTGTTCGTCGTCCCCTCGGCGGCGCGAAGAGAGACGTCCACCTTCTGGCGTTGCTCCAGCAGGGGGCGCAGCACCTTCTCCTCGCAGGCGTCCGGGTCAGCCGGCGGAGCGGGCGCGTCCGGCACCTCGATGGATTGCAGGTGGCGCTCCGCCTCGCGGGCGCGGTCGCAGGCGTGATGGTGCGCGAGCGCCGCCTCCGCCAGGCGGATGCTGTCCGCATTGCGCGCGAGCGCCGCGGAGGCGTCTCGCATGCGGACCTTGGCGCACTCCCCCGGCGGGCAGGTCTCCGCCGCACCGGTCTCCGCCATGGCCTGGGCGAGCGCATCCTGCTCGGCGCGCAGCACGCCGAGGTCCAGAACTTCTGGTTGCTGGCCGTGCAATTTCGTGACGCGCGCCTGCATGGCGAACATCGCATCGGCTGCTGCGGAGACAGCATCCTGCGCCACCCTGGCGGCGGTAGCGGCAGTCTTGTGACACTGCTCGGCGGTTTCGTGGGCGCGCTTCTGCTCGGAGTAGACGCTGGTGGCGCTCATCGTGCGGGCCTGCGCCTCTCCGATGCGCCGGTCCAGGTCGCGCAGTTCCGCGCGGAGGAGGTCGCTCTGCCCGGTGTTCTGCGGAGGCTCTAGCTCGCCGTCTAGCATCTTGACTCGCTCTTCCAACGAGCGGCAGTCGCGTTTTTGCCCGGTGCGCTCGTCGTACCATCGGCGGTGCATGGCGTCGAAGTCGATGCCGCCGGCGAACTCGCCGCTCTCCCGCAGCCAGGATCCCAGGTCCGGGAACTCTGGCGTGAATGCGTCCAGGGCGTCCACCACGGCCTGCGCGTTGCGCGAATCGGTCAGGGCGGACTGCAGGAGTTCTTTCTGGTCCGCGCGAGACAGCGCGAAGAAGAGCCGTGTGCGAAGGCAGTGGCGCATGACCTCTTGCTTTGCCTGGAAGGCCGCCTCGACGCGTCCGTCGAGGGCCTTGGCCTTGGCCTGCGGGATGGTGCGGCGGAAGGTGTTACTCTCCATCATCAGGGCGACCTCGGCCTCTTTCTGACCGTGGCGCACCTGCGTGTCCAGGCCCTGCCCTCGGCCGTCCGTCCACTCGTTGCCGCCGGTGAGACAGAACTCGATGGCCGCTCCGATGGAGGTCTTGCCTCCACCGCTCGGGCCGCAGATCCAGTTGACCCGATCCAGGTCCAGGCGCGCGGATGCGATGTTGCGGAAATCGCGAATCTCCAGGCGTGTGAACATCAGATCTTGAACCTCCTCGACTTCTTCGCCGGTGCGGCCTCGGGTGCGGCCTCCTGGGGT